>ENA-ORNF01001549-ORNF01001549.1-human-gut-metagenome-genome-assembly--contig:-NODE-1549-length-19759-cov-2.982948_pt1 | contig 19759 bp, 12 predicted proteins | sample MGYA00242110_ERZ509012 | MGnify/ENA primary metagenome ERZ509012 (study PRJEB26280, sample SAMEA2338714) | human gut metagenome | biome: human gut; feature: human-associated habitat; material: faeces...
CCTGCGTGGACAGTCCGGAATCTGCAGAAGCAGCTGAAAAAGGCGGATACGAGCATTTTATGATTAAAGAAATCAAAGAACAGCCGGAAGCTATCAGAACCACCGTTGCTCCGAGAGTAAGAGCCGGATTGCCTTGCCTTGAAGAATGCGGTATTACACTCGAAAAATTAAGAGAATTTAAATCAATTTCGGTTGTTGCCTGCGGTACAGCTATGCATGCCGGTCTTGTAGGTAAATATATTATCGAAAGTATTGCGAGAGTACCTGTTACAGTTGATATTGCGTCAGAGTTCAGATACAGAAATCCTATTGTAGGTGAAGGCGACCTTGTAATTATTATTTCGCAGTCGGGTGAAACTGCCGACAGCCTTGCCGCAATGCGCCTTGCAAAGCAGAAAGGAGCAACTACTCTTGCTATTGTAAACGCAAAGGGAAGTTCAATTGCACGAGAGGCGGATATGCTTATTTACACTCTTGCAGGCCCTGAAATTTCTGTAGCATCGACAAAAGCGTATATTACACAGCTTTCCGTTATGTATCTTTTTGCCTTTGAGCTTGCTCTTGCAAAGGAAACTGTAAGTGAAGCAGAGTGCAAAAGACTTGTGTCTGCACTTCTCAAAATGCCGGAAGCTGTTAAGTATGTTATTGAAACAACAGAGGAAAAATGCAAGTATGTAGCGACAAAACTTATCACAACAGATAGCTTGCTCTACATTGGCAGAGGTCTTGACTATGCTCTTTCAATGGAAGGTTCGCTTAAACTTAAGGAAGTATCATACATTCACTCCGAGAGCTATGCGGCAGGTGAATTAAAGCATGGTACAATTTCTCTTATTGAGGACGGTATGCCTGTAATTTCTGTTGCAACACAGAGTGACCTTATTGCAAAAACTATCAGTAATATTGTTGAGGTTAAGTCGAGAGGTGCTATGAATATTCTTGTTTGCTCGGAGGCTTGTGCAAGAACTCTTGAGGACGGTATTGCGGATTATGTTATTAAAGTTCCGCAGACAGATGAACTTCTTATGCCGATTTCTGCGGTTGTTCCGCTCCAGATTCTTGCTTATTACACAGCGGTCAATAAGGGTAATGACCCTGATAAGCCAAGAAACCTTGCAAAATCAGTTACTGTTGAGTAATTTACAAAAATAAACATTAGAAATTTTATTTTAAAAACCAAGTGACAAAATGGCTGTCACTTGGTTTTTGTTTTCTTTATTGAAAAAAACAAACGCTTTAGCGCTTTAAAATTCAAAAAAATTCTCTTAAAACACCGCCTTGCACTTGTATTTTTTACTTGTATTATGTATAATAATTGATGTATATGGATTTATTGACAGAATATTCTGTTTTTTCGGAGGCTTTTAGTATGACAGCTAAAAATATAAAAAAATTTTTTACCGCATTTGTTTGTGCGGCACTTGTTGCTTGTACTGCTGTTGTTTGCAGTGCGGCGGGCAGTAAAATACAGATTGAAAAACTTGATAATATGACAATTCAACTGCCCGACAATATGCTTGGCATAACAAGGGACAGCAAGAGTACCGACAAGTATTTTTCAGTTTTCGGACTTGATTATGACAAAACAATGTCTGATTTCAAGAGCAGTGATATTTTTATGCAGGCTATGGATAATCAGGCAACCACGACGGTCACGGTTACTATGACACGCAACGGTGACAGCGAGGGTATTAAGAATTATAAACTTCTTTCTGACGAAAAGCTTTATGAAGTGAGAGAAAGTTTTATTTCTCAAGAGGAATATATCAGTTGCACGCCGGATCAGGCGCAAGACCTTGTATGGCTTATGTTTGACCTTAATGTAGAGAGCGGCAGTGACAGAATCAAGACTTATCAGGCAAACACCGTTTATGACGGAATGAGTATTAATATTACTATTCAGCATAACGGCGGCGATGTTACATCTGCCGATTATCAAACTTTAAAGTCAATTCTTTCAACCGTTACTTTTAATGCAAAAGCTGACCCGGAAAGCGACTTTACAAAATATGTTTACATAGGTATAGTTGCTGTTGTTATTATTCTTTTTATCATAGTTATGATTGCAGGTAAAAAGACAAGAAAGAAAAACAAAAAGAGCAAAAACGAAAAAATTTTGCGAGAACTTACCGATAAATACAAATCAAACAATAAACCTGTAAAAAAATTACAGGAAGATGATATTGTCAGCATTCATCAGGCTTATGATGAGTTAAAAGAAGGAAACAACGACATAAACAGCGGCAGAAAAGACGATGACCTCTTTGACGATTACAAGGACATTGACGAAGAAGAAGTAAAGGTTAAGATTTACGAAAAGCCGACAGTTTCGGATTATGAAATTGACGAAATAGTAAATGAGAGCAAAGAAAGGCTTAAGAATGAGGGCGCAGATGTTGAAGTAATAGAAACAAGTGCCGAAAAACTTGAGCCGCAGGAAGTAATTGAAGACCGACTTGAAGAGGCTAAGGAGGATTTACAGACCGAAGAGGTTGTTCAAACCGTGGCTGTTGACGAACCCGAAGATGAAAACGATGCTGAAGAAAACTCGAAAATAACCGAGGAGGCAGATGCGGATGCTACCGATGCAACCGTTGAAAATCAATCGGAAGAAAAAGTAATTTCGGACGACGGAAAATACGAAGAAGCTGCACAGGCAGAAATTTCAACAGAAGAAGAACCGACAGACGAAATAGAAGAAACAATTGAAGAAGTTGAATCTGAATACGAAGAAGAAACGAAAGATGAAGTCGAAGAAGAAAACGAGGAAGAACTGAGAAGAGAGGCTGAAAAAAATACAGCCGATGATTTTGATGAAGGTTATGATTTCTTTGAGGAAAAGCCGAGAAGAATTGTAGGTATCATTGATGTTGACAGTTCAGACCTCAAAAATGCGGTCGATTACGATGTTCTTTCAGAGGAAGAAAAGCGTGCCGTAGAGGTTGAAACCGCTGTGGATAACGATAAGACAGAAAGCTTTATTGCGGCTGCGGAAAAAGCAGGTAACGGAATAAAGAATTTCTTTGTACACTGCGGATATTTCTGCACAAATGTTTCAAGACTTATAAAGCGTAAGTATGCTGCTAAAAAGCGTAAAAAAGCTGAACTCGAACGCAGAGAAAGAGAGCGTGCGAGAAAACAGCAGGCTGCGCAAAGGCGTGACGGCAACGGTCTTGTAAAGGTACACAGCGCCACACAGAGAAGACCGCATCCTAACGGCAGAGCATCTAAGTCAGCTCGCAGAACACCAAACAGAAAACCACAGCAGAACAATAACAGAAGAAAGTAATCAGAGGTGATTAAAATAAATACTTTAGTAATTAAAAATGCACACATAGTTTCACCGTCAGACGGACTTGACAAAGTTGCCGATGTTCTTGTAAAAGACGGCAAAATCACAAAAATTGCAGAGAACATCTCTACAGAGGGCAATGTGATTGATGCAGACGGCTTAACACTTATTCCGGGTATTGTGGATATGCATGTACATCTTCGTGACCCCGGTCAAACTCACAAAGAGGATATTATAACAGGCTGTAAAGCAGCTGCTGCGGGCGGTGTTACAAGTTTACTTGCAATGCCTAACACAATCCCTACTACGGATAATGCCGAAACTGTAAAATATATTCTTGACAAGGCAAAGAATGCCGACGCCAATGTTTATGTGGCAGGCAGTATTACAAAGGGACTCAAAAGTCTTGAACCGACCGATATTGAAGAACTTAAATCAGCAGGTGCAATTGCTCTTTCGGATGACGGCAGACCGGTTGAAAACACAAAGTATTTAAGCGAGGCAATGAAAAAAGCTCCGCAGCTCGGTATGACGGTTGTTGCACACTGCGAGGATCTTTTCCTTGCAGACGGCGGTAAAATCAACGGCGGCGAAGTAAGCAAAAATCTCGGCGTAAAGGGTATTCCTGCCGCAGCAGAGGATTGCGGTACCGCAAGAGAAATTGCACTTGCGGCGGCGCTTGATGCGCCGATACACATTTGTCATGTCAGCACAAAGACAAGCGTTGCACTTGTAAGAGATGCAAAGAGAAGAGGGGTTAAGGTTACGGCAGAAACCGCACCGCACTATTTCTCAATGACAGAAAAAGAATTGCTTGCAAAGGACGCAGATTTCAGAATGAATCCGCCTCTCCGCACACATGAAGATGTTGTTGAAATAATAAGCGGTCTTAAAGACGGTACGCTTGACGCTATTGCAACCGACCACGCACCGCATACACCGGAAGAAAAGTCCGATTTTGAAAAAGCACCGAACGGTTCTATCGGTATGGAAACTTCATTTGCGGTATCATACACATATCTTGTAAAAACAGGATTGCTTACACTTTCTGAGCTTGTAGAAAAGATGAGCACAAATCCTGCCGAAATTCTCGGAATCAATGCAGGACATATCAAAGTCGGTGCGCCTGCAGACCTTGCACTCGTTGATTTGAACGAAGAATGGGTTGTTGATGTAGATAAATTGCACGGCAAGAGTAAAAATACTCCTTTCAAGGGCAAAACGCTCTGCGGAAAGGTTAAATATACAATTTTGGGCGGAAAAACCGTATTTGAAGATAAATAATCGGAGCGCTCGCAGATTAAAGGAGATTTGGCAAAATGGCACAAAAAGGTGATTTGTTATCAGTAAGAGAAGATATACGAGTTGTTGACGCTACAATTCGTGACGGCGGACTTTGTAATAATTTTGAGTTCCCAGACGAATTTGTTAAGGCTTTATATAACGCAAATGTAAAAGCAGGTGTTGATTATATGGAGTTCGGCTATAAGGCATCTAAGGAACTTTTCAACGAAAAAGATTTTGGTAAGTGGAAGTTCTGTAACGACGATGACATCAGAGAGATTGTCGGAGAGAACAATACAGACCTTAAGATTGCAGTTATGGCTGATGTTGGCAGAACAGATTTTAAGAATGACATTCTTCCAAAGAACGAAAGTCCGATTGACCTTGTAAGAATTGCAACATATATCAACACAATTCCTGCGGCAGTAGAAATGATTGAGGACTGCGCAAAGAAAGGCTATGAAACCACAATCAACATTATGGCTGTTTCAAAGGCGAGAACAGAGGATATTATTACAGCTCTTGATATTCTCGGCAAAAGCCCTGTAAACGCATTTTATATTGTAGACAGCTACGGCGCTCTTTACCCTGAGGAGGCAAGAAAGTTAGCTGAATTATATTGCTCATACGGTGAAAAGTACGGCAAGTCAGTCGGTATTCATGCACACAACAACCAGCAGCTTGCTTTCGCAAATACTATTGAGGCTATGACACAGGGTGTCAGCTACCTTGACGCTACTGTTGACGGTATGGGCAGAGGTGCAGGCAACTGCGCACTTGAGCTACTCTTAGGTTTTCTCAAAAATCCTAAGTACAAGGTTGACCCAATTCTCAAAATGCTTGAGTATACACAGCAGTTCAGAGAAAGCGGAGTTAAGTGGGGATACGATGTTCCTTATATGCTTACAGGTCAGTATAACACTCACCCCCGTCCGGCTATCTCATTTGTTAAGGATGACAGAAAAGATTACACAAACTTTGCTCACGAACTTTTTGACATTATCAACAGCTGATGACGCATATAATGAGATTAAATCCCTTGCCGTTCAAAATGATAGCAAGCGGAGAAAAAACCATTGAGTTAAGGCTTAATGATGAAAAACGCAGAAAACTAAACCGCAAGGATTTGATTACTTTTGTAAATACAGAAGACAGCATTAAAACCATTACGGCTGAGGTTATTGATATTTATAAATATAAATCTTTTAAGGAATTATACGCTGATCTTCCTTTACTTAAATGCGGATATGCTAAGGAAGATATTTCAAATGCAAAACCCGAGGATATGATAGAGTATTATTCAGAGGAACAGCAGAAGAAATACGGCGTATTGGGAATAGAGATAAAAGTAATATCGTAAGCGTTATTACTGAATTTAAAAGGAGAGTAAAAAATGGCATTTGACAGACTTATTGATAAAATCGCAGAAATGCAGAATCCTACAGTTGCAGGTCTTGATCCAAAGCTTGACTATGTACCTGAATCTATCAAAGAGGAGTGCTTTGCAAAGTACGGCAAAACTCTTGAGGGTGCGGCTGCCGCTTTGTTTGAGTTCAACAAGGCTCTTATTGACGCTCTTTATGAGGTAGTTCCTGCAATCAAGCCACAGGCTGCTTACTACGAAATGTACGGTTGGCAGGGCGTTAAGGCACTTGCAGACACTATCGCTTATGCAAAGTCAAAGGGTATGTTTGTTATTACAGATGGTAAGCGTAACGACATCGGTACAACAATGGAGGCTTACGCTGCCGCTCACCTCGGCTCAACCACAGTTGCAGGCGAAGAGGTAGAGGCTTTTGGTGCAGACGCACTTACAGTAAACGGTTACCTCGGCACAGACGGTATCAAACCGCTTGTTAATATCTGCAAGAGCGGTGATAAGGGCATTTTTGTACTTGTTAAGACATCTAACCCAAGTTCAGGCGAATTACAGGATAAGAAACTTGATGACGGCACAACCGTTTATGAGCAAATTGGTAAAATGTGCGAAGAGTGGGGAACAGAGCTTGAGGGCAAATACGGTTACTCGGGTGTCGGCGCAGTAGTCGGTGCAACATATCCCGAACAGCTTGCCGAAACGCTGATGTATTTCCGCACTGTCGGGCTGACGCCGGAAGAAAAGAAAAAGATTCCGCAGGAAGAATTGTTTAATATCCGGCATATAGACCGCACAATTAAAGTTGCGACGCAATACGGAGCCCTGCTTTCCGAAGCCGAAAACATCATCACCAAAGCCGCCAAGGACGAAACGCTGCCCGAACGCTATACCTCGTATCTGGAAAATCAGGCAGTCGTTGACCTGCGTTATGTGTTCAAGCTTTATCAGCACGCCAAGATTGACCAGCCGCGCGGCAAGTCGTCCGGCGCCGGGATTTTCTCTAAGCTCGGCCGCGCCGTCAAGCCGCAGACGCAGGAAGAGGTGGCGTGGGAGCTGAACAAGCGTATTGCCCGCCGAGAAAAGGAACAGCTTCTGGTGCGCGGCACAAGGCTTGAAAACGAAGTCGCCGTCAAATTAAAGGATATGATAATCCCTGACAGCATCAACAGCCTGTTGCGTGATTCGGAAGACCGCAAAGCGGATTATGAAAAGATTGAGGGGCTGTGGAAGTCTTTGCAGCAGACGGCCAAAGGGCTGAATTTTGAATTTGCCGGCTATGTCGGCGAAGATTCCGTTGCCAAGACTTACAATGCCCGCCCCGAAGACCTGCCGAGCGTTGCTCTTGACGAGATTAAGGAAGTGCTGATAGCGTCCATCCGCGAGGAGTACAAGGACGAATTGCAGGGGCAGAAACTGTCCGCCGAAGACGTGTTTGACGACAATACGCTGCTGGAAGCGACGCAGATGCTGGCCAGAGAAAACGAGGGGCAGAGCATTTTCGTCCCGAACTATGACTTGGAAACCACGGCCGAAAAGCCTTTGAAACAGGTGTATATGGCTCCGGTTCACGGCGAGGGTGCGAGGATTGACCGCGAGAGCCTGATTAATGCCAACCAGTTTGCCGACAGCTTTATCATCAAGAGTATGCGCAGCCACAATATCAAAAAATATGCCAAAGAGGCGCCGCATCTGGATGTTGATGCGTATCTGGAAGAGCTGGCGCAATACGGCGAGGACTGCGTAAACAACGGAAAAATGAGCTGCGAAATTGCCTCTGACAAAAACGACGCCTTTTTCACCACCGTTGTCTTTGTCAATGACCGCGAGAACCAAAAGACCGGAGTCGCCGGAATAGTCTATAACAAAGCCAATCAGAATACGTTGATTCTGGCCGACTTTGACGTCAGCGACGACGATAAGGCCAAATTGAGCAAAAGCGGCGTCTTTTACGTCAACCTGAACGAGGTCAACAAGACCGGCGAATATGAAATTATCGGCAATTACCTGAGCAAACAGACGATGATGCACGAAGGGGTTACCAATGCGCATGTCGTATCGTCGCTGATGCTGCGCATTGACACAGAAATGGGAATGGGCAGCAGCGGGGATGAAAATGCCGTGGAATTTTGCTATTTTCTGCAAAATATGGGCGAAAACGAAAAGCAGAACATTGATGCTTTGCAGTTGACGAACGTCGAATACGAAAAAGGCCTGCCGGTAAAAGCGGCATTGAACAAAAAACTGAATGGGAGATAAGCATTATGGAAAAGCGTTATGACAAAGGGCAGATAGAAACCGTCGTGCTGCAGGCTGTATTGGCCCGCCCGTATAAGGAATTCGGCGGCTGCCGGATATATCCGCTTCATGCCGAGGGGGAAGAGGCCGTCGTCAAAAATCTTGCGGGCAGCCGTGAGGTAACGACGCTTGCCGAGCTGGAAGATGCTGTCAATGCGCCGGAAGTGGCAAACGTTTTTATCGGCCGTTTTGCTGCCGTTACGTCCAAAGGGATGAAAAACGTCTTGTCCCGAACGTCGCTGGCAAAAGATATTTTCTGCGCGTTTGAAATCAGGGAATAAGAAAAACGGGGGTGGCGATGAAACTGGAAATAACCAATCCGCAAAGCCCTCTGCACTGCAGCGTCATGCTGCAGGAGCGCCGCAAGTCCGGCGTTCCGTTGACGCCGGATTTCTGCCGCGAAATTCTGACGTCGTCCGCTAACCAGAGCGTTGCCGGAAAACTGCTGGATATGATAGAGAACCGTTTATCTGCCACGCCGCAGGAGATAGACGCATACCTGCCTTATGTTGAAGCGATGGTTTCCCGGACGGTCGCCACGCCGAAAATTATCGAAAAAGCAGCCAACCTTGTCAATGAATTTTTCCCGTATGACAATTATACTGCCGAAGAATACGCTTTTGCCTGTCGCTTTGCGGCATTGAAAAAGCACACTGCAAATTCGGCATGCATTGCGCAGAAACTGTTGAAACGCGTTAAAAACGGCGTCCGCGGCGATGCCGGGACGGTATATAACCCCGAAAATCCCCGTTTTAATCTTGATGCCGGCATTTACTCGGCATATCCTGAAAGGCTGGCTCCCGATATGGTGCGAATGCTGCGCGGCTTTTGCCGGAGCGGCAGTATCCGTCCCGATACACTTTCCGACTCCGGTGTCCAATCCGACACACCCTTCAACCCCGGCTCCGGTATCCAATCCGACACACCCTCCAATCCCGGCCTCGGTATCCGTCCCGATACACCTTCCGACCCCGGTATCCGTCCCGGCCTTTATGATGACGCACCGTCTGCTGCCGATATCTTTCTGATGGGGGAAATGGGCGATTTGCTTGCTCCTTGTGCTGCGGTGCTGCTGCAATCCAATCCCGGCGACATATTTGATGTTGTAGCCTGGCTCGGCATGGCGGCGGCGGAATTGTCTTCTCCGGCGCAAAAAGATGCCTGTGCCGGCTGCCAGAAGCGTATTTTGTACGCGCTCCGCAATGTGCGGGAAGTGCCGCCCGAAATGCTGCATGGCGAAAAGGCGTTGTTCCCGCTGCTGCTTGATGCAGTCGGTGTCCGTCCGGCAGACAGGGAATTTCCCGCTTTAGCGCGCCAGGGAAAAGAGATTTACGCCGGGTTCTTGCCTCTGATGCGCCGGTTTCATTTTGTCGAGGCTTTTCTCCCCCGGCTTTTGGAACAGAGGGTTAACGTGAGGGCATGCCTGCAGGAGGAAAAATATCAGGGAACGCCGGAACTGCTGAATGTCAGCCTGCCGGAGCTTGCTTCCCGTGCCGGAAGCGTTGACGAAGCCGCATGGCTGCTGCATGAATGTTTTGCTTTCCGGGTCTGCCGCAATACTGTAACGCAGTGGCTGCGTTATCCGGAAACCTCCGGAGCCCGCCTCTATGAAGACTATCTGATTGCGCAAAAGGAAGGGAACGCGACTGTCAGCGAGCTTGCCGCCGCCGTCAACCGCGGCGCATTGTCCAACTTCCGCCTGATTGCCCTCGCCAATCGCGAGCCTTTTGTAAACAAGCCGCGGACAGATTTGCGCGATAACGGGCTTAAAGCGCTGTTGAACGTTTATTGCGAAGCTTACGCCCGCAAAGCGGAACCCCCGGAAGACGTTTACAAGTCGATTTATAATGTGCGTTTCGGCAAAAGCGGACGGCTGGAGCAGGATCCGCGCAAACCGCTGGAACTCTTCCGTCTGGCTGTTGCGGAACTGGGATATAAGCGCCAGCCGCCTGAATTGGCCAAACTGACGCGCCCCGGCTGCGGATATAACCGTCTGCTGCTGAAAAAGCCGTTTACGCGCTGACCTCGCAGTCTCAGCTCCCGCAGAAGCTCCGGTGCTGTGTCGTCCCGTCCCAGGCTTATATGAAACAAACGCCGGCCTTGCCGCATGTTATCAGGGCAGGACAGGGAAGACAATTGAAAAAGGAAAGGAACCCCAATGTTGCATCCGATATTGGTTACCGCAGAAAAAAGCCCGCTGCTGACGGCGGCGGAAGTGATGAAACATCGCAACGAAAAGCGTCCGTTGACGCTGGATTTTTGCCGCGGCATATTGGCGTCGTCCGGCAATCCGGGCGTTGCTGCAAAATTGTTGCAGCGGATAGAAATGCACCTTGCCGATTATCCTGAAGAAACATCGGCATATGTGCCGGTACTTGGCGCATTATGGTTTCGCTCCCGCCATCATGCCCGAAATATGGAGGTGGTGGCGCGTATCTCCCTGAACGGTATTTCAGCCTCTCTGGCAGCGGCAGCTCCTGTGCTTTCCGCTCCGGCATCGCCGCAAGACCAAAACGCATCCGCTGCGGTTTCGATATTTCCTGCTTCGGCATCTTCTCAAAATATGACGGCATCTTCTCAAAATACGACGCCATCTTCTCAAAATACGACGCCATCTTCTCAAAATACGACGGTCTCTCCTCAAAATACGCCTGCTTCTGTTTTCAAAGCCGCCGCTATGGTTCAGGGAACGGAAGCGGAAAGCGAATTGGCCGCGCTGCTGATGATGTCGGAAAATCTTTCTCCGGAGCAAATGGCGGAAGTGGAAAAACTGGCGCGCAGGCTTCCGCCTTTACCCGTTTTGACGCGGAAAAAACTGGAAGAAACCGTTTTTTTGACCAAGTTGGCAGAAGACGGCTGTCATGATGTAAAAACGGAAGTGGCAGCCAGAACCGAAGGCAATCCGGACCTGACATTCCGGGCGCAGCAGATTCTCGCCCGGCAGGGTAAACTGCAATATGATGAAAACTGCAGCGATGCCTGGAACTTCTGCGCTATGGGGTTTCTGAATATGGGCGAGCTTGGAGACTATCCGGCTTCGGAAATGTATAACCGCCTGATGCAACAGCCGGATTGTGAGATGCAGGACTATCCTTTGTCCGTTTTGGCAGGAATTGGGCATATCCGCTGTTCCGAAGGATTTGCCTCGGAACAGCGCCTTCGGGTTTTGCACCTGGTTGGGTTGTTGGAGCAGGGGAATAAGCCGGTGCGTTGGCTGCAGTATCCGGATTTGTGTTATAAGGCTGTGTCAGGATTATCGGTATCTCTGGCAACCGGCGGAGTTTGCCGTTCGGGAATGCAGGACGAAGGCATAGCCAAAGAATTTTCCGCCGTTTTTTCCCGCCTGCTGCATATCTACAGCCGCGATACGGAAACCGGCGTAATTCCCCGCACGAAAACAGATGCCGAAATTCCCAGTGTATCCAAGTGTCTTGGGCTTTTGCTTGAAGCTCAGTGCGGCCGCAGGGAGAAAGATGCGGACTTTGTCGCGGATATCGCCGTAAACTATTGGCTGTTACGGCAAAGCGACCTGCTGGCATTAACTTTCGATTACGCCGCCTCCCAGAACGTTCTGGATAAAATAGTTGATGAAAAATCGGGGCTGAACGTCTATCAGCTGCAAAAACCGCCGGCAGAATATCTTTCTCAGATAAAGTCGTCTCGGAAAATGTATGATTTTCTGAAAGGCTTTCGCGTCCATGCCGATGAAGAGCAGACGATTGATGATTTTCCCGAGTTGGCATTAAACAATATTGCCGCTCATGATTTTTTCCGCAAGGGAGAAAATCCGGAAATTTCAACCCGCCGGCTGCTTATCGCTGCCGATGCTAATTTTGAAATAGCCCGTCGGCTGTTTGAAGAAGAAGGAACCCTCGACCATTCAAAGAAAATAAAAGAATTGATGTTGGAAACGGTTCATGGGCTGGTGCGCAATTTCGAAATCGCCCGGCAATTGGCGTACAAAGGCGCCGATGATATTTATGAGCGGCTTGCCGCTTTTTGCGCTGACGAAAAACACCAATATGCAAAAGAAGGGTATAACAGCCACTATGTTGCAGCCGTATTGATAAACCACCGTGTCAGCGAGAACAGTCCTTTGCAGGATTTGAGTTTTGCCAAACCGCAGAAAGCTGCCGGAATTTTAGCCAAAATTCGTGCCGCACAGCTTCAGCATACCGTTGCTCCTTTCGCTGATGCCGCTGCCGTTTCGGCTTCATCTTCAGCCATTGCCTCCAATTCAGCAGTTTCCCGGAGAGGGCATAATGCCGGAGCCGGTGTTTGTTCCCCGAAGCCCGAACCGGGCGCAGAGCAAAAACAGGAACAGACAGGGAACCTGTTTTCCCGCATAAAAAATCAATTGTTGAAAAGACGGCAGCACGGCCGCTGGTAATATACCGCCACTTTTTTTCGTCGCCTTTATTTGCGGCACCTGCTTTTATCCATCGTCTTTATTTGCGGCTGCCGCTTTTATTCGCTTTCTTTATTTGTGGCCGCCGCCTTTATCCGCTTTCTTTATTTGTGGCTGCCGCTTTTTTTTTACCACCTTTATTTGCAGTCTTTTGTCGTACTGCATTTTACAAAATTAATTTCTGCCCGATAGCTTTTTGTTTAAGAGCGTCGAAATATTATTGAAATAATGCTGCGTAATAGTGGGGATGGAAACCGGCTCAAGTTTCTGCCGCAGTTCGGCGCGTTTTTCCAGTTCGCGCCTGATTCTGGTATCGGCTTAGTCGTCAATCCAGGCCGTAACGTCAACATACCATCCGCCTTTGCCGAACCGGGCACGGCGCCTGTCGCGTAAAACGTTGGAAAACGTATTCTCGTTGCCCCAGTGATTGTTATTGAAAGCGCAATAGGTATAGGCGTCCTGCGATGCCGTATTCATCGACGGGAAAAAGCCGTTATAATGCTGGTTGCCCGCGGCGTTTCTTCTGAAACCGCTTTGCAGGATAGAATTGGGATGGTTACGCATATGGTCCTTGATGTCGCGTTCCAGATTTTCCGAATAGATAATGCGGTTGGAGTATTTTTTGTATATATCCCGCATACCGGTTGTACTGTGAGCGCTGATTTTGCATTTTTCAATAATGCTGCCGACGGCTTCGCCGACAAAGCTTTCGGGATTTTCCTTTTTGAAGATTTCGTATGCCTGGCAGAAGCTGGCCATACTCATTCCCGCGCAGTAAAGCCCGCGGTCGATTTTGCCGTAAATTCCCTGCCGGGCAAGGGCTTTGTTTGCAGCGTCAAAAGCTTGGCGCTTTTCTCCGTAAGAAAGCCTGATAACATTGTTGTAACTGCATTGCGCATAAATTTTGCAAAACGTTTCCATATCCTTTTGTTTTTGGGCTTCCATGATTTCTTTTTCGTTATCGGCATTGGTGGTTTCATGGGATATTTCCGTCAGAAAAGGGTTATCCGCAAACAGATTGAAATCTTCATTGTCCAGCATAGGAATGCCGGTCTGTCCGTCTAAATCAAGCGTCGGCTCATAAGCAAAACTCGAGTTGATAACCGCCTGTCGGGCAATTTCTTCGGCATTTGCTGCGTCATAAGGAACCGGCATATTGAACTGGCTTTGCTGGATGGCAGCATACAGGTTGTTTTCCTGCGTCTGGTCAGATGCCGTTGCGTTAATTGCCGCAATCATTTCGTGCCAGTCATCGGTATTGACGTCCCGGCCGAGGCTCAGATTTTCCAGAGCCTGTCTCTGGCTGTCTGGCAGCGTTTTCCCGTTCAAATCATAAAAATCGGTTATCGTGGAGGCGATTGCGGCAACGGAACCGCCTTTGTCCTGGTTTTTCATCAGGGCATAATACAGATAGGCGCCCATACTGCGGTTTTGGATATAGGCAATGCCGTATTTGTCGAATATCTCGGTTTTGGCGATGATGCGCGCTTCGTCAAACGAAAGGCTGCCGTAGCTGCCGACGTGGTAAAAATTGGCCGTGGCTTTTTGGTTGCGCATAAATTTGGCATACAGTTCTCTGCTGACGCCGTATTTTCCGCCGCTTCCGTATGTTTCGTTGCTTTTGCTGAAACAGAGGTTGAAAAAGTCAATATTCGGGACGTTGTGCAGTTTGTCGTTTTGAATGAGCGGTACGGGGACTACATAGTCAGCTTCGTTAATAGGCTGCTCGGGCGGGTTCATAAACGCGCTCCAGCTCAGATCCGGCTCGGCTATGGAAAAATCCTGTGCCTGAAGGCCGAAGGCTTCGTTGACGCTGGCATAATAGGTCGCCGCCTTGTTCAGAACTTCCTGCGGCAGGGTAAACGTGTCGGTAGTCATAGAAATTTTGCTGAAATCAAAAGCAGGGCCGGCATTTTGCATGCCTTTGAAGCCGAGATAGCCCATTCCGGCCAGCGGAATGCTGATAGCTGCATACTTCAGGGTCTTTTTGCTTTTTTCACGGACTTTCTGCTTAAATTCAATAATTTTAGCTTTCTTTTCCTGGCGTTTTTGTGTTTTATAATTTTCGACATTCAGCGTAATTGTCCTGATTTTTTGCTGTGTGCCGAGCTCTAACCCTTCTGCCGTTTTGGCCGGCTGCATCTTTACCGGTTGCATCTTTACCGCCTGTTTCGGCGCTTGTTTTTCCTTCCGCTTTGGCGCAAAAAGCTTCCGCGCTTTTTCTGCCGTCATTTTGACGGGAGCAGACGCACTGTGGTAAACGGCGGCAATGGTTTCGATAATCGCCTGCTTTGTTCTTCCTGCCCGGGATTTTAAGCGTCCCAGCCATGAGCGGAACCGCGCCTTTCGCAGAGCCTTCTGCTGTTGTTTCAGTTCCTTGCGGTGCTGCTTTTCGGCCTCTTTGCGCTTTTTCTCGTCTTCCTTGCGTTGTTTCTCGGCGTCCCGCCGTTGTCTGGCCAATTCCTTCTGCTGTTGTTTCAGTTCTTTGCGGTGCTGCTTTTCGGCCTCTTTGCGCTTTTTCTCGCTTTCCTTGCGTTGTTTCTCGGCTTTCCGACGGGCCTGTTTCTGCTGTTTTGACTCTTGTACGCGCTGCTTGTCCGCCGGTTGCGGCGCATAGGCGTCACTTTGCCTTTCGCCGTTTCGGCTGGCGGAGTTTGTCGTTTGGCTTTGCCGGGAAGAAACCGATGTCTGCTCATAATGTTCCAAGAAATCTTTCAGGCTGCCTTTGTGGCGGGACAAAGCCATGCGAAAATCTTTTGCCACCTGTCCGTGCAGGCCGAATGTGTCAAGCGTCCGTTCCAGATAAACGAAATTAGCTTTTTTATTGAGCGCTTTGGCATTTTGCTCTAAAAGGGAACGGCCGTTTTGGTTGTCTTTGTAGCGGGCAAATTCGGCAAGCAGTTTGGCTGCCTTTTTTTCTCCTGCCGCAGCAACATTCTCCGGCTGCACTACCGCCGTTCTGTCAGAAACGGGAGTTCTGTCGGAAACAGGCGTTCTGCCGGAAACGGACGTCCTGTCGGCAGCAATCGTCTTGTCAGTACTGGCGGCATTTCGGGTTCCTTTCCTGGTTTACCTCTTGAAATATCCAGATTCAGGTCCTTTTCTTTCTCCGCATCGTATTCTGCCTGTAATTCTGCCTGTAATTCGGCAAAGCGTATTCTGCCGGCCTCGTCGCGCGCAGCCTGAAGCATTAGCGTTCCATTGCTTGGGTGGAGAGGAGAAAAGGCTGCCATTGCCTCCGCTGCTGTTTTAACGGCATCATTGTCAAAGGCAAGCTGCAGAAATTCTTTTTGGTAGTCTGAATTTTTCAAAGCTTCGCCGATGTTGCCGGCGTCCTGAAGCTGGTTCGCAAGGTCTTGGGGAGAAATCGCAAACGCATAGGCCAACCGCTCAAACTTGTCCCGGTTGCGTTTATTGTGCAGGTCTTTGACGCTGAAATTGTATTCTTCCTCGATTTTGGCAAAGGCTGTTTCGGCCATTTTTTCCGCAAGCATCTGCCGGTGAACTTCTCCGGTCAGGACCATGCGGGCTTTGCCGAGCGCCATAAAGGCGGGAATATTGTCTTCTCTGGCAAACTGTTCCTGCAGGCTTTTCAGGCGGTCTTGGCGCTCATGCAGATAGTCTTTGACCCGTTCGTCGTAGTTGCGGGCGGCCTCAATATATTTGTCGGGATTTTTCCTGAAATCCTTTTCCTTGAGCGAAATTCCGAGAAAGCGGCATTTTTCCTGCAGCTCTTCAAAATATTCTTTGTCCAATCCGTCGTTTCCTCTGCTAAAGCTTGGCATCCAAAACCTCAATTCAGTTTTTTAAATCAAAGTATAAGACCTTTATACCATGTTATAAACAAAAAATCAACATTATTTGTGCGTATTTTGGCAATTTTTTTGAAAGCCGGTTAAAAAGCGATATGCAGGCAAAAAAAATCCCCGGAGCACGCATGTTGCAATGCAGTGTCCGGGGATTAAAAAAAGCTACTTGCTGCCTGACTTATACGTCCTGACCGTTCCGTCGGGAGCCGTAAGCGTCAGGGTGTAGCGGTCTTGGGAATAGCTGCCTTTGTAGCCGTTGACCGTAGAGGAATAACGCTTGTTGACAATATTCTTCCAGCCCAGGATTTTGCAGGTAAGGACGTCGACGCCGGCAATCAGCGAGTTGTCTTCCGCATACCATTCAATTCCGCCGTCAGCGGCGTCAACTGCGCGGGCAAGCCTGAATGCGGCTCCGGCACGTTGCTGTGCTGCGGAATTAAAGCCGGTATAGCCGCTCTGCACATAGGTCATTTCCTGAGGAAATGCTTCTTCATAAGCGCAGACGCCGAAACTGTACCCTTCTTCAAAACGGATGACAACGGCTTTTTTGGTGATGTTGCCTTTGTGGCTTAATCCGTCGACGTCAAGCACGGCGGTAACCGCAAAGTCAAAAATTTTGCCGTGTCCGGGAACCGGGTCGGGGTTGGGATCCGGCTCTGGGTCAGGATCAGGGTTCGGATCGGGCGAGCCGCCTTTTTTGACCAGCAGAGTAACGACGGAAGCGCCGAAACTCTTTCCAAGCAGGGAAACTGTCGCCTCCGTGGTGTTTTTGGCAGAATTTTCGCCGTTCGGGATTAGGCTGTGCGTTTCATTGAAAACCGCAGTCAGGTCAAACCCGAAAGTCTGCCCGTCGAGGGCGTACCCTGCCTCATAGGCGGGATAACTGAAAACATCGCTGAAAGCGTCAGAACCGTTACTGAAACTTATCGTCTGCGTAATCGTTCCTTTTTTGAGAGTCCAGCCGTTGCCGCTGATGTCGTCCTTTCGGCTTGTCTGCATCTCGGCAGAAGCCTTAAAGTCAAAGTTTGCAACCTCCAGCGTTCTGTCTTCTTTGCCCTCAAATGCAAAAGAAAGTGCCGGCGATTGGAATTTTTGGCGTTTTGTACCCGACAGGCTCCATGTTTCGGTCTTTTCAACATAAAGCGTAAAGGAAGAAGCGCTGTTCCATTCCCATCCTTTGCCGTATTCGGTGCGAAGGAGTTCATCTGCCGCATCAGTGCTTTTTTTGACATAAGCGGCGGTCAGCTTTTCCGCGCCTGTGTCCTCCTGTCCGTAAACGCTCCAGACGGCATTAAAATCCGCCTCGGCCCTGAAACATCCGTCCGAACCCGGAATTTCCTCCGCTCGGGAGCTGAGAAAAACGGGCGCGTCAATTTTCATATAGGGCAGGGCGGTTTTGCCTGTGCCGGAAAAATCCGAACCGGAGGCAAGAGCATAGCTTTCGTATTCAATCTCTGCCGAAATCGTCTGGCCGTCTTTAAAAGAAAACAGCCTTTCGATGTGGTGGCGCTGCGGAAGCGTGCCGGAAACGGAAGAATCGCCTGTTTCGTTCTCCAAAGCCGGCACCGGACTGTCTGTCTTGTTAAACAGGATGGTGTCTTTCGCCGGCCAGAGTTTAAGCCGTGCCTGCGGCGTCAGCGTATGCCTTGTACCGCTGGAACTGTAAACTAATTGCTGTGCGCAGGTCATAAACACCGTGTCTTCAGCCACAGCGGTTTTCCACTCGTAGTCATAAGAAATCAGCGTGATGTCATCATCTTCCATGCTGAAAATTGCCTTTTCGGCACCGTCGCACCCCGCAAACATCAGCACCGCCAGAACCAAAGCCGCGGCAGTCGGTATTCCGTACCCGAAAGCCGGCAGAAGCCGGAACGTCTGCAAAAAACGGAAAGCCCGCAAAAAGCGGAACGTCTGCAGAAAAAAACTTTTCTTTTTCATAAAAAAAATTATTAAACGTTAAACATATATACAAAAAAATAAAGTCTTATCTGCTTAAAATTTCATAAAGGCGTGTCCGCGTCTGCAAAACCTGTACCGAAACAATGCTTCGCCGTCGTCGCAAAAAACGGCTTCAGGCGCCATTGCCGTTTTGACTCAGGATGTTGCCTGCCGTCTTGCACCGTTCTTGTTGCAAATGCAGTTATTACCAAAAATATACTTCATAATATATCAAAGCAATAATATTGTATTGGCATAATAAGACTTTTAACGCCGCTATCATAAACGGAAAAAATAAATATTCAAGCAAATTTTGTCCTTTTTGTTGTTTTGTCTAATTTGAGCTTGACAGTTTTTATCGGGCGCGTTATCATAAAGCCCTAACCAAAATTTTTTAGATATGGATTATAAAGAAAGTCGGGAGTTGCTTTTGCATGCAGAAGCCCTCTCTTATGAAAATGCCTGCCAGATTCTGGATTTGTGGCAGCAGTCGCCCAGAACATATTGCGATTTTCTGCGTAACAGCGGAACCTTCGTCTTTCTGGAATCTTATGTCGGCCAGAACGAAGAAACGGAACTTCACTCGTTTGTTCAAATCAGGCGTCGGGTTCCGTCCCCGGCTGTTGCCGAAAAGTTTTTCCGGCTAGGATATGACGATCTGAACGTCCGTTTTATGGAAATAGTCAACGCTATCGTGTTTAAGCAGGAAACTGATTTGGATATCTGCGCCTGGCCGTACGTCAACAAGTTGTGCGTCCGGCACTTCAGCCGCGAATTTATCCTCAATATGTTTCTGGATATGCATTATGTCTTTGACTTTGCCAATGACGAAACCGGGGAAGTCTTTGACATCATGTACAAAAGGCTGAACGGTTCTGCTCAGGAGCGGGAACTTCTTGCCGTCAACAGTTTTAACATCGGCGGTTGGGCTTTTTCCGGACGCAACAGCAGCGAAGAAACCATTGTCAGGCTGTATCTGACGGCGCAGCACGCTTTGCATTGCGGTATCGGCGAAGAAGCCAGCTGCCGCAAACTGTTTTTGCAGTATCTCTTTGATATCCAGCACGGGATACGGCTTTTCCGGCAGGGAAAGCTGAAAGAGCAGGGCATTGTGCTTAACTGAAGCTTTTGCCGCGGGGCTTCCTCCGGCAGGGTTTTAGGCAAATCAATCGGGGCTTGTCCCCGATTTTTTTTATGCGGCGTTGCACATTCGGCTTCACCGCCGTATGTTTTCATTTTTAACGGAACTCTCGATTCTGCACATTCTTCATTTGTGCCGGAACTTTCTGAGCTCTGCACGTTCTTCATTTGTGCCGGAACTTTCTGAGCTCTGCACGTTCTTCATTTGTGCCGGA
>ENA-ORNF01001563-ORNF01001563.1-human-gut-metagenome-genome-assembly--contig:-NODE-1563-length-19643-cov-5.497345_pt1 | contig 19643 bp, 17 predicted proteins | sample MGYA00242110_ERZ509012 | MGnify/ENA primary metagenome ERZ509012 (study PRJEB26280, sample SAMEA2338714) | human gut metagenome | biome: human gut; feature: human-associated habitat; material: faeces...
GCATACCCTGTCCCGGTCCGCCTTTCTGCCTGCCGTGGCGCGCCGTGCTGCCGCCCGACATGCGGGATGTCTGTTGTCGGGCAGTGATTCCTCTATCGCCGCAACGGACGGCGGGGTTCGGTAAAAGGGGAGGGCTATCACGCAACGCAACAATCAAATCCAGTTAAAAATTCGGAGGTGTGCCACGCGGGCTGATGTTCAGCCCGCAGCCGAAACACTTGGCCAACCGGACAGCCGCCTGGTGGCAGGTCGGTTCCTTTTTATCCATCGGTTTTACTTTTGCCGCGCGCCATCGCAACGGGCAGGACGGGCAACATCACCCGGCACGAAATCAGGGCGAATTTGTGCGCGCCCTGGGATCATGGCCCCTCTCCGCAGGAAGGGCAGCGATCTTTCCCGGCTTTGGTTCCAACTCTCCTCCCTCCGTTTTTCATTGCATTTGCGAATTGCGGAGCACTTTTGCGACCACCACCACAGCGACGATCACGGCGATGATGGCGAAGCCGACAAGGATGGTCACCCACCACTGAAAGGCAGGTTCCTGGGTTTGATCCGTTGGCTCTCCGTCCGTTTCAATCACCAGTTCCTTGATCTCAATGGAAAATTCAATCTCCTGTTTTTGTTCTTCTCCGGCTTCGTCCGTATAGGTGATCGTATAGAGGCCGCTTGTCTGTCCATATCCGCCGCCAACCTGTCCGGCGAACACGGAGATTTCGCCGTTGCCCGTTCCGCCGGGGGCAATATCTCCTAAGAACGCGGCCGCTTTGGGGAAAAGCCCCTCTCCCGCGACTTCAATCATCACATTTTTTAGCGTGCTTCTCCCCGTATTATAAACGTTTGCCGGGAGCGTAAAGGATTCTCCTGCGGTAACGCTCTTCGGCAGCATGGCGAGGATGTCGTCATATGTAAAAGCAGCCGGCTGGGCGACGGCGATGAGAAATGTGCGGGAAGAAGTATACACGCCGCCGTAAGCGTCCGCATAGTCAAGGGTGACGCTGAAAGGCTGGTTGCCCGACGTGACGTCCGCCGTTGTTTTCAGCTTAAAGGAAGCCCGCACGCTTTCTCCGTCTGCAAGATTTTCAAGATGAATGGCGTTATTGGTTGCAACGGGGACGATGCTGCCTGCCGCGTCCACGCTCCCGCCGCCGGAGGACGCGCTCCCGTAGGTCAGCCGCACGCTTCTTGCCCGAAGTGTGCCAATGTTTTCCACCGTGAGCGTCACCTCGAACTCCTCATTGCCGCCGACGCTCGCGGGACTGATCTCGCAGGCGCTGATGAACAGCTCCGGTTTCTCTATGGTTTCCTTTGTGGGCGTGACGTCCTGCACGGCGTTTGGATCGGCAGGCTCCTGGCCGTCGGTAATGGTGACGTAAATGAGGAAGGTCTGCGTCATGAGCGCGCCGGCGGCGTCCAGATAGGAGGCGCTCAGCGTAACGGGATAGACGCCGTTGATTCTCCCGCTTGCAAGGGGGATGGTCAGCGTGAACACATAGGGTTCCCCGCCCTCGCTTGTCTGGGCGTAATTTCCAAATACAAACGGGCTGTCCGCCGTCTGCCCGAGGTCGGCGCCGAGCGTTACCCGGCCGTCCAGCGTTTTCCCGATCAGGGGCAATACGATGGACACGCTCCCATCCTTTACGATCGGGAGATATCCGTTTTCATAGGTTTTATTCATGCCGGGATACAGGTTCCTGCTGTCGATCGTAAGCTGCCCGGCGGGGATGACGGGCTCCGGCGTAGCCATGTCCGGCGTGTCGGTCGACGTCGTCGCCGCGGACGGCGTGTCGGGCGACGTTGTTGCGGTCGGTGTTGCGTTTTCGGAAGACGCGGGAGGCGCGTCCGGCGTTTCCTCGGCAAAAACCGTCAGCGGTATGGTTATGGCAAGCAAGATCGCAAACAGCAGTATGAAGCGCTTTCTTTTCATGGTTTATTCCTCCCGTATCATGGTCATATTGCCCGCGTCCATTTCGCAGACGGTATCGCACAGCTCGTCGATATCGACCTGGTTGTGGCTGGCAAGCAATATGGTTTTCCCGTCCTCCTTTAAGCTTTTGATCAGATCGCGCATTTCCCGGACGCCGTGCTTGTCAAGGCCGTTCAGCGGCTCATCCAAGATCAGCAGGGACGGATCTTCCATAATCGCCTGTGCGATGCCGAGGCGCTGCCGCATCCCGAGCGAATATTTCCCGACGGGCTTTTTCATCATCGGGTCAAGCCCGACGCGGCGAATGGAACCGGCTATTTCCGCAAGCCCTATTCTTTTGTTGAGGGACGCCAGTATTTCCAGGTTTTTTATGCCTGTGATATTCGGCAGGAACCCCGGCGTTTCAATGATGATCCCGAGGTCGCCCGGGAAATCCACATCCCTTCCAACCCACTTGCCGTTCACGATCACCTTGCCCTCCGTGGGCAACAAAAAGCCGCAAATACACTTCATCAGCACTGTCTTGCCGCTGCCATTGTTGCCAACAATGCCGTGTATCTTGCCCTTTTCAAAATCCCGGCTCACGCCTTTGAGCACCCGTTCCTGCCCGAAATCCTTTGAAACTTTTTGAACGCTGATGGCTATCTCCATGTGTCCTCCTCTCTCAGTGACCGTCGCGCTGCGCCGGCAGGAAGCCGCGCGCCCCGCGCGCCTTTGCTCAGAGGGCTTTCGCCCCGCTGCCTCCGCCGCCGACGGCGCTTGGCTACGCCCCCTCCGTTCCGGTAAAGTGAAAATTATAGGTTCGTATGGCCCGAAGCGACAGAACGAACAACAGGGCGATCAGCACCCCAAAGATGGCATAGGTCTGCCACAGCCTGGGCAACAGGTCGTAGCCAAAGTTGTGCATATGATACGTCGCGTGGTTCAAGGGCGAAAGCCACCCCACCGCCACGTTCGCCTTGTACATCAGCTCGTCCGGGAGCTGGAAGATTGCCTTAATCGTTTCGGGGTTCAAGAGAAACCCGTAGAGGCTGAAAGCAAATACGCCGATGACGCCTCCCAACTGTCCTTTTTTCAAATTGAACAGCAGCATGGTAAACGCCATGACAAGCGTATACAGCAGCATGAGCAGGAAGATCGTCCCCATGCAGGCATAGGGTGTGCTCATTTCAAGGGTTTTCACAAGGGCGGGAAGCGCCACCGCCTGCCCCGCGCCGGAGTAACCCAGAATCGCCGCCGTTTCGCTCCACAGGTTGCCCACGAAGCTCTGCGTCATGCAGACAAGGGACGTGGCAATCAGAATAAAGATGAGATAGAGCGCCGTCGCCGCAACGATATACGCCGCCTGTCCGGCAAGCCAGGTTTTGCGGTCGATCCGCATGAGATAGAACGGCGTGCCCGAGCTGATAAAGGGCATATCCGCAAATAGCAGCAAGAGCAGCAGCGAGGATAAAAGGATGGAATTTGCATCCCCGAACGTCCACACAAAGGCTTCCACGATCTGCATCGTCGTCTCATACTCCCGCGCAAACTGCACCGCCTTGTCGGACAGCAGAAAGCACAGAATGAAAGCCAGGCAAAAGGTGATCATGATGCGGGGGTTTTTATGCCAGCCGCGAAAGTTATATCGCATAACGGATATTACCTGTTTGATTTTCATATCTGGCTAAGCCTCCTTTTGGCTGCGTGAAAGAACAAAAGGCTAAACAGGATGATCAGCTCCAAAAGCAGCAACACCACGCCTGTGTTGCCCCACATCCAAAACGCGGAGGGATTCGTCCACTCCTTGGGATAGAGGACATAGAGCGTATCAAAATACCGCTCATAGAGAATGATGAGCACATAGTAAAGCACAAACGGCGAAGCATACGCCATATACTTGCTGCTCGTGAGCGTGGCAAAGGTAAGCCCCACAAGCGACCAGAACGCGCCGGAACAGAAGAACAAAAGGACTTTGTCCATCAGCTCTTCAAAATAGGGCTGGGGAACCGCGCCGGGTTCCACCGCCGCTTCCATGGGGGAGAAAACAAGCGCGGCAACCACATACCCCAGCAGCACGCCGAGGGATACCGAAAGTCCGCCCGAAACAAGGCTGCCGAGGATTTTTCCCAGAAGATAGCCGTTTTTTGTCGTGCGGGGCAGGTATTCCTTGACAAAGCCGCTTTTCATGTCGTCAAGAAAGGAGGAGGTGAAGGGCAGCGCCGCGATGATCGGCAGCGCCAGCGTCATGGCGTCGGAGGTGAGGGCGTTCATGAGGAAGGTATGGTGAAAGCCGCTTTGCAAAAGCTCTTCTGAGCGGAATGCCTGAAGCACATCCTGCACCGAGGAGAGGAGCAGGATGACGGTTGCCGCCAGTATCCCGATATACAGGCCCTTGCCGGAGACCGCCTGCCGGATGGCTCCCGGGATTGCTTTCCTCATGATCTCCTCCTTCCCTGAGCAAGATCGGCTTATTTCCCATTCTAAAGATCTTCTTTTCAAAAGTCGTTTTCAAAGTGTTAACGTTTTGTTATCGCAGAGGGAGTCTGGAGAAACCCGCTGCCGCAACGCCACTTTACGTGTATGATACCTGCCAATGCCGCATCAAGTATTCATCAAATCGTAAGCAAATTGTAATTTCGGGCAACAGGGAAGCAGGCATGGACGGCGCTGCGCGTTCATGCCTGCCGATACATGCGGCCGGAGCGGCGATCAATAGCCGTTCATCGGGTCGATCACGCTGCCGTCCACGGCGTTGATAATGAGATCGGGTACGTCCGTCGGCCCCCGGAAGCTCTTCTGTACTTCGCCCGTTTCTTCATTGGTCGTTTCGTCGTAAACGCTCACATAGAAGCACCAGGCCGGGACGAGGAGCCCCTCGGTAAACGAATTCTTGTCGATGATGCGCCACAGGCGGAGCTTGGCCGTGACGACGTCGATTTGGAGGACGTTCACCCACTCCGCCTTGGCGAGCGGCTCGTTCTGGATCGTCATCATCCGGGTGAAGATCTCGCCGATCTCGCTGAAGGGTAAGAGGTTGGCGCTCTCCGTCTCGACCTTTTCCACGTTCAGCGGGCCTTCCCACTGGATGGACAGGATCCCCTCGTCGTCCACGAGGATTTCAAAACTCTCGTAGGCCCACTGCCGTCCAAAGCTCTCGCCGCCCGTGGCGGAGGCGGACCAGCCGTAATAGGATTCCGTCGTCACGTCGCCCAGCTGGCGCAGCAGGCGGAACGAATAGTATTCCTCCGCGTCCGCCAGCGCCTGCGCCATCCTGTCCTTGTACGCCTCCCGTTCTTCCGGCAGGGTGAAGCGGAGCATGCCGTAGTTCTGCGCCGTCGTCATGAGCGAGACGGTGTCGATGGCCATGTCGTCGATGCCGAGCGCCGAAAGGAAATCTTCGACCACGGCGCGGGCTTCGGCCGGCGTGGTCGTCAGCTTGCAGTCGACGGCCTCCCCGGTCAGGGACTGCTCCGTCACGTCCAGCAGCTGCGCGTCGCCGTCGCGGTGTCCCGCCTTCTCTTTCTCCCGACTGTAGAGGAAGGTCGAACCGCTCGACGGCAGATCCACCTGGATATTCCCGTTTTCATCGGTGTAGGAATCCACATCGGTATTCTCGTAATCCGCATCGTTCATGACGAAAAACATCTTGGCGTCGGCGTCGAAGCTGCTGATGAGATTCAGCCTCATGCAGGTGCCGGTGGACGCGCCCGTCTGGTTGTCGATGGCAAACGGCTGCAGCGTGCCATCCGACGGGACCAGCTCGACGTCTTCCGGCGCGCTTTCGTATTCCTCATAGAGGTATTCCAAATAATTTTCCGAAACCGCCGCGCCCTCCGTGCCGCTCCATTTGGCCAGGTCCTCCTGCGTTCGCTCGATGTCGGCCTGTACCTGCGCCTTTGTCCGCACCTCCGGGTCGATGTACATGGGCGTGCCAGCGCAGAGATAGGAAAAGAGTTCATACACGAATTCCTGGCTGAAACGCCCGGCGGTCACGCGCGCGAGGGGGACGTTGACGGTGCCCGGGAGCGAAAGCGCAACGTCCGCCGAAATTGTCATTTTGCCGTCCGCCTCGGTCACGGACGTCTGCCACCTTTCCGGCGCGCCATACCGCTCGCAGAGCGCGGCATAGGTCAGCTCCCCGTCCTGCGGCATGGTTGCGGGGGCGTTATCGGCGGTAGAGACGGCCTGCTCCACCATCTTATCGTTGTCCTTGCCGACGACCACGGCGCTCTGCGGCGACGGCTGGCAGCCGAACAGGGAAATTGCGAGCAGGGCCGCGAACAGGGCGGCAAACAGTTTCTTCATGTGCTTGAAAACCTCGTGTGTTTCAATGATTAAGGATAAGAGCATCTTCATAAAAAACATATACTATATGCTTTCGTATGCCTTCACGACGCTGAATCAAGGCGGTTATGAGGATGTTGCTACCGAAGAGTTCGAGAATATGCATAACCTCTTTGCTGCGATTCTGGCGAAAGGCATCAGCAGACAGCTGAAACAAGGCCTGTATCGGGAGTATTTGAATCGAAAAGAGGATGTTGCTGTAGTCCGTGGCAAGATTGATATGCCAGGGACCATTCAGAACCAGCTTGCCAGGAAGCGGGTTCTGTCCTGTGAATATGATGAGCTTTCTGAAAACAATCTCCTGAATCAAATACTCAAAACAACAGTCATGCTTCTGCTCCGACACACGAGGGTAGATCAGGTGTACAAGAGCGACCTGAAAAAGGAAATGCTGTTCTTCTCGAATGTTGATACAATCGACCCTGCCACGATCCGCTGGTCAGCCATTCGTTTCCAGAGGAACAACAATACCTATCGTATGCTCATCAGTCTGTGTCAACTTATTCTGGAAGGAATGCTTCTGACCACAGACTCCGGAGAATATAAGTTGGCTTCCTTCGTCGATGAGCAGCGTATGAACCGCCTGTATGAGAAATTTATCCTCGAATACTATGCCAAGGAATGTCCGCAAGTGACGGCAACGGCTTCACAGATTCCATGGGTCTTGGATGATGGGATTGGGACAATGCTGCCGGTCATGCAGAGTGACATCATGCTCACAAGAGGCAATGAGGTATTGATCATCGATGCCAAGTATTACACGCATACCACGCAAACTCAATACAATGTCCACACGCTTCATTCCAGCAATCTGTATCAAATTTTTACCTATGTCAAGAACAAGGATGCGGAGTTTGGCAGTAGGCCGCATACAGTTTCTGGTATGTTACTCTATGCGGCAACTGATGAAGCTATTCAGCCGGATAACAGGTACCAGATGAGTGGCAACAAGATTAGCGTCCGAACGCTTGACTTAAATCAAGAATTCTCCGAAATTGCTCCTCAGTTAAATGCGATTGTGGACGAACATTTTTCTGCCAATTAAATCTCCATTAGAATTCCTTTTAACCTGCAAAGATGAAACGATAGTCCGCAAATTAAACGATACCCATAAAACAAACGATAGCCTGCTGCTCCCCAGCGCCTTTGCGTACTGGGTTGGCGGCAGGCTATCGCTTTATCTGGTGGCGGCCGAGGGCAATAAACCCAGAAATCCCTTGAAATCAGGGCTTTCTGGCAAAAAGAAAGCACCGCAACCTTGATACGCTTTGTATCAAAATTGCGGTGCTTCTTTGGCAAATGACCCTAATTGTGATACAAATGAACCCCCTTTGGTGTTAGGGGGTTCACTTTGCGCGAAGGGGGTTCACGAACTTATCTTCTGTTGGCATAATCTAACAACTCAAAAAGATATGCACTGTGAACAACAATTGCAAGTTTGCCACCTGTATTATCTTGGCGAGTGCCATGAATAATGCCATAGCAAATTGGATTATCGCTGGTTTCAAAACTTATTACAGGACCACCGCTAAAACCTTGCGTAGAGGGTTTGTCAAGCATAAAGCATTTAAAGTTACTGCCTGTTACATCAAAGTGTGCGACCCAAAGACTGGATGCCGGTTTACTGTCACAGGTAAATGGTGCAAATTCCAACTCCGTATACACATCAGGCATTCCATACATGGTCAACGACATTTCGCGTTCAGGCGCGATAAAAGCTTTTTCAAAAAATGATAATTCCAGCACATACGCAGATAAGTCCAAACCAGTTCTTTGAATCTCCAAGATTGCCATATCTGCAATTGGGTGATAGAGCCACATTAACATAGAATTAAGTTGATTAATCTTAAATGCAAAAGGAAGCCCTGTAGTTAGATTCCTCATCCAAATATCAGTCTGAGTAGTTGTATCTCGTGCCACATGGGTCGCTGTAACAAGATAAATTTTACCATCCACTGCTTTAACGAAAAATCCTGTGCCAGCATAAATACTCCCATTCTTAGCGGTTCTTATCGCAACAATATGCTTAAACATTTCATTCTTTTTCATTAAGTAACCACCCTATAGCTGAGATGTCGACCTAATTATTTTAATTATATAATAGTTTCAGCGAGAAGTCCATATAAATCGACAAATTTTAAGACAGATGCAGGGACCTAAACAGGCATTGGTGTGGATACATGATCAACATCAAGAGAGAAAGAGCCCACAGGCAGCTAAACCTGTGGGCTTTACTCTATTCTGGGGTCAGGCTATGATCTCATGCCCCGTCTGGAACCTGAAAGTCAGCCGCCCGTCCCGGTGGACGGTCACAGTGTCGATGACGGTGAGCCAGAGCCGGTCATCGAATTCAGTGATAGGTTTGCCGTACTCCGCCAGTTCAAACATGAATCCGCCAATGTCCTCGGCCTTGGCTTCCCGCTGGGCCTTTTCCGCCTGGAGTTTCTCCAGCTTGGCTTTGGCGGTTTCGTACCGTTCTGCCAGACCATTGTAGCGTTCCAGATAGGCGGCCTGGTCCTGGGCGGTGGTAGAGTTCTCCTCGATGTACCGTTTGGTCAGCTCAGCCACCACTTCCATTTCGGACAGAAGGGTCGCTATCTCGCTGTCCAGAGAACGGGTGTCGGTAAGTGCAGCCTGCATAGTGCGGCACTCATCCAGCAACCGCTCTTTGTCCGAAACCAGCGTATTGAAGGCATCCAGGAACCGTGCCTTGATCTCTTCCTCGGTCAGGTGCGGTGTCTGGCACTTTTCCTCGCCGGTAAACTTGCTGTTGCACCGCCAGATGGTGCGCCGGTATTTGTCGGTGGAATGCCAAACCTTCGACCCAAAGTAACCGCCGCAGTCTCCGCAGACCAGCCGGGAGGAGAAGATACTGTTGCCGCTGTAACTGCGCCCTATGGACTTCCGGCGCTCCAGTTCCCGCTGCACCAGCTTCCACTCGGCGGGGTCGATGATAGCTGGGTGGCTGTTCTCCACATAATACTGCGGCACCTCGCCCTCGTTTTTCTTCTGTTTCTTGGTGAGAAAATCCACCGTGAACGCCTTTTGCAGAAGGGCGTCACCCTTATACTTTTCATTTTTCAGGATGCTCTCCACAGTGCTTGCCGCCCACTTTCTCTTGCCGGCGGGGGTGGGTATCCCTTCCCTGGTGAGAAGTCCTGCGATTGAACTGGTGGTTTTGCCGCTGAGGAACAGGCTGTAAATCCAGCGGACGGTTTCCGCTTCCTCCGGTACGATCTCCGGCAGACCATTGTCGCCCTTCCGATAGCCCAGAAAATGGCTGTACGGCAGGCTGACCTTTCCATCGGCAAATCGCTTTCTCTGGCCCCAAGTGACGTTTTCCGAAATGGAACGGCTCTCCTCCTGCGCCAGGGAGGACATGATGGTAATCAGCAGTTCACCCTTGCTGTCCAGGGTGTAGATATTTTCCTTTTCAAAGTAGACCTCCACACCCTTCTCCTTCAGCTTGCGGACGGTCACCAGGCTGTCGACGGTGTTCCGGGCAAACCGGCTGACCGATTTGGTCACGATAAGGTCGATTTTCCCATCGAGCGCATCCCGCACCATCTGGTTGAAGCCCTCGCGCTTTTTGGTATTCACCGCAGAAATGCCTTCATCCGCAAAAATACCTGCGAACTCCCATTCCGGGTTTTCATGGATCATTTTTGTGTAGTTCTGCACCTGCAGCTCATAGCTGGTTGCCTGGGTGTCCTCATCGGTGCTGACACGGCAGTAGGCGCAGACGCGGAGCTTCTTCTTGGTTTCCTCGGTCACCAGATCCCGCTTGGCGGGAATAATCTGAACCTCCTTCTGGGGGCCATTGGTGTATGCGGTGCGGATAGCGTCCTTCTGAGCCTGTCGGTTTTCATCGCTGCGTCCACGGGGGCGAAGTGGTGTTTTCTTTATTACTTTTATAATCGAACTTTTTTTGAAGTTTTTCACGTTGGGCAACTGACAGAGGGATGCGCTCTGCATCTCTATTTACGAGGGCTGTTCCAAACCGAACCCAACACCAGTTCTCCGGTATCTCAAAGGGCAGTTCATCGTCGATACAGCGCTCCACATCGTCCAACTTCTCATAATGAGAATAATGGGTTTATGTGCATAGTAAATTGCAGAGACTTTCGAGGTCACGCACTTTTGCTACTATACGTTTTTGCTCCTCTAACGGCGGAAGCGGCAGAATCAATTTCTTGAATATTTCGAATGGAGGTATATTTTTTATGGCAGACCCTTTACTACTCTCCTTTATTATGTTGCGTTATATTGGTGCGGAAAGGTGGGGAAAAATGATACGGATTGCGATATGTGACGATGAAGAACGGGCCGTTGCTTCGACTGAAAAAATCGTCAAGACTTGCTTACAAGCGCAAGGCATCGGCTGTGAAATAACGACCTATACCCAAAGCCGGAACTTGCTTTACGACATAACCGATGATGGCTTTTTCTATGACCTGATTTTGCTGGACATTGAAATGCCGGGGATCAGCGGCATGGAAATCCCTCAGCAGGTCAAAGGGTTTCTGCCCAATGCCAGAATTATCTTTGTGACCTCACATACGGAGTATGCGATTGATGCATTTGAACTGTCCATTTTCCGCTATGTGCCGAAAAATAATCTGGAAACGAAGCTGACCGCCGCTATAACTGATGCCGCAAAACTGATTGAGTTGGAGGCTGGACAGGAATACACGATTCAGACCGCAAACCACATGGAGAAGATTCCCTACAAGGATATTTTCTATATCCAACGGGACGGCAAGAATTCCAGTATCGTGTCCAGCGTTGGAACTTCAAAAGTACGAAAGAGCTTGCAGCGGGTATTTGATGAACTGAATGCACCGGAATTTATTTTTATTGACCGTGGTTATATCGTCAATATCGTCCAGATTATGAAGGTCAGCGATAGCATTGCCATACTGAAAAACGGCGATCAGCTACCCATCAGCCGCTCCCACTTGCAGGAAGTCAAGCGACAAATCAATCAATTTTGGGGGGCGCATATATGATGGATTGGGTACGGGTGGTTTCTTGCCTTTTCACCAATGAACTGCGCCTGTTTTTAGGGGTTTATCTCGTGGCAAGGCTGACGGATTTTTCTTTGGAGCGGAAAGCATTGTTGCTGACCGGTGCTGGTGGATGCCTTGCCACCATTCTGCAAGCGGCGTCGTTACCCACCATCGGCGTAATGGCCGTTGAAGTATTGGTTATCACTGCGGTTGCATGGTATTATCAACGGAAAAAAATGAATTATAAGATAGCGTTGTTAGCGTATCTTTTTGACTGCGTTGTGGTCTTTTTTGATTTGTTTTCGGGAAAAGATCATCCGCTGTTGTGTTGGATTGTACCGCCGCCGAAAGACCTGTGTTAAGCGCGTAAGGGAAACTATAAGGGAAAACTTTATGGCCGATACGCACGGACCACACAGCCCCGGGACACCAGCGGGAGGCCATTTTTCGGATCGGCTTTGATCTTTGAAAATCACTTTTCTGACGTTTCTTGTTGTGGTATAATATTTCCTCCCGTATTATGTGTTTGGAATCAGTTGTAGTTCCCTGACGTTTCTTGTTGTGGTATAATGGGCCGTCAGAAATTACAATAAAGTATAGCCACTTGGACAACAAACAAGAAGTAAAACGAGAACGGCCCCTAAGATGGTTACAGGTGCCAGAGCAATGATATGAGTGCAGTATACTCATGCCATATGGAGGAGCAATGGAGAGAAGGAAAACGCAGGCTATGGCGTCGCATAGCGCCATATTTTTATTGCTGAGTATTTTTACATTTGTGTTTCTTGGTTCGGAATATCTATATGTCAATATGGTCTCCCGCATTGTCGAGGAAAGCCAGACGGTCATTGCACAAAATTATGCGCTGGGCGTCAATGCCCTTGGATTTCTTATATACCCGCTGATAAACCGCTCTGTCCGCGAGAGGAACAAGACGATCCTTATATTTTCCCTATCGTTCCTCTCCATTATCTGCATATTTTTGATCCAACAGCACATCTCGTTTTCCGTCACGCTTGCGGCAGGCGTGGTTCTGTTTCTGTTGCTGGGCGTTTTTGGCGGCTCCGTTCATTATCTGGCTGCCTGCACGATCCGGACCGAACGCATAGCCGGCCTGGTGGGAATCTCCTACGCGGCCGGCATCCTGCTACAGTACGCAAACAACAATTTGGTAAATATAGAGATCGCGGAGGCCGCGGTACTCTCTGTTTCCCTTGCGGTACTGAGTGTTTTGATCATGCGCACACGCCGCATCCACAAAGAAGCACTCGCATCGGATGAAACGGCGCCGCTCCGAACCGCGCTCCGCCCCGATGAAATGTCCAGAAAGAAAATACCGGCGGGACTGCTCCTGGTACTTCTGGTGGCCCTGATGGCCTGCGTATTCAGCACATTGGATAACGCGATCACCCTGGGCCATGCGGCGGGCACGATGGACATCGGGCAATGGCCCCGTATGCTGCTGGCCCTGAGCGGCCTGGCTGCCGGTTTCCTCTTTGATATCCGGAAAAGAAAATATATGACGCTGATGATGTACTGTGTGATGGTGCTCTCGGTGCTGTGTGTGATTGTTCTCCGGTGGGGCGGGCCATTCCTGACCGGAGTAGCGGTCGCCTATGTGGCCTCCGGATTTTTTGTCGTGTTTTTTACCACCAGTTTTTTGGAGCTCGCTGCCTGTATGCGCCTGCCGGACCTCTGGGCCGGCATGGGACGGGCGGTGAATAATCTCGTGGCGGCGCTGGTTACCAACGGCTCGGTGACGCTGCTCCTTGCCGGCAGGAGTATTACGCTGATCGTCCTCATGCTGGTGCTGTTTGTCGCGGCCAGCATCCTGATGTTTGCCTACACGGTCAAGGCTCATGCCGTATTGGCGCCGCCCCCGGCTCCGGCGGCGGGCTACACGCCGAAGGAAAAGTTCTCTTCCTTTGCCAGCCTCTATTCATTGACTGACCGGGAGCGGGATGTGCTGCAGTATTTACTGGTCTCGGACGGCAGCGTGCAGGATATCGCGCAGCAGATGGCCCTTTCCCGTCCTGTGCTGTATCGCCATATCAGAAGCCTGAATGAAAAGACCGGAACCCAGAGCCGGATCGGCCTGCTGCAGTTCTATTATGAGTGGATGCCGGAGAACAAGGGCGTTACCCCTGAAAAAAGCCCGGATTTCAAGGCGTGAGACAAATGTACCCCCCCTGTCATTCGAAAAAAACGATGTAAAATAAAAAAAGAGACAAATGTAACCTTATATTTTAAGGCCATCTATGCTACGCTTTCCACAGATACTGGCGCAGCATCCCGGCCTACGACAAACCGCGTCAGGATCTCCTGGCGCGGTTTTTTGCGTCCACCCCGTCCGCAGCGGTGTGGGACGCTCAGGCCAGGCAGTCGCTGTATAAGGAGGAAATGAAATTTGAGAAAAACAGGATCTATTTTAGTGGCCCTGCTGCTCCTGTTTGGCCTGACTGCCTGCGGCGGTCCGGGAAACGAACCGGAGAGCGAAAGCGTGCCGAAGGGAGATGGTCAGATAACATCGGAGCCTGCCCCATCTTCCCGGGAACCCGCGGTGTCGATCACGGAAACGGCGGCCAGGACTGTGGATTTGGAACTGTATGAAACCCCAGATTTCAGCATCCAGATTCCCAAGGGCTGGACGGTCACCAGCGGCGGTACAGGGATGTATCACTCCATCCGGATTCAGGACCCCGCTGAGCCCCTCAATCAGATGTTCGTTCTCTTGAAGGCGGATATCCTGCTCCACAGTCAGGAGGGAAAGGACGCCTGGACCTATTATTCCGGCGTGACCGGTATGCCTGATATGCAGATATTTGCCCAGGCTCCCGTGCTGTCCAGCCCATCTACAGAGAATTTTTATCAGATCTTCCCGCAGTACGCCGACTTTGCCGCCCAATATGGCCCCGGCTATGCCGGCTATACCTTCCCCCAGTTTGAGGCCTTCACTGTGACCGAGCGTTTCCCGTCCACCGGCAGCCTGAGCGCCTACGCGCTGGGCGATGAGCTGCTGCGGGCCACCTTCACCGAAGACGGCAGAGAGGGAGAGGGGATGTTTGCCGCGTCGGTCGTGGATTTTGGCAGTGTTCCCATCGCGGCCGGCCCGCCGGTAGGCTACCAGCTCCCCCAGGCGGACGGCGGGTATTATATGGCGTATAACATCATGGCGGTCACAGCGGCCAAGGACACCTTCGTTGAGTGGGAGGGCATTTTGACCGAGAGCCTCGGCACACTGGAGTACTCGGAAAACTTTGTAAACGCCACCATCCAGGCGGGGCAGGAAGTGGTACAGCAGGCCATGGACTTCAGCCGAAATGCAAACGAGGTGCTGAACGGGATCATGTCTTCCTGGAAGGCGCGAGACACCAGCGTGGACATCCAGAGCCAGAAGCAGAGCGACGCCACATTGGGATATGAGCGCGTTTACGACACGGAAACAGGTGATATCTACCGGGCGGAGAACGGCTGGAGCGACAGCTATTCTGGGGAGCGCTATCAGCCGGTGACGGAAGACGAGATGTACGTACAGCCCATCAGCGGCTATATTGAGTGAAAACTGCCCTGCTTACAACGACAGGTAGCTGCATTTTTTTAACGAACAGGAGGAGCGTGAATGAATTATAGCATCTCGAAGATCATCCCATATGTCCGTCGGTATGTGCTCCTTGGAATTTATGACGTGCTGGACGGCGAAAGAGTGCCTTATCAAAAGAAAGAGGACACGGTCGTGGCCAAAGCGGAGGTATACGGCAATCTCAGCACCTTTTCTATCTCTGCCGAGGAGCAAGAGATGGGGACCGAGCTGAAGGTCACCATGCTGCAGTCCTGCGTGGGATTGTCTGAGCAGGGAAAAGAGCGGGCCATGACCGCTGTGATGGATCGAATCGTACAATATCTGGAAAACGAGCTTTTGATGAATAATCGCGCTGCTATAATAATGCCGCAGGAGGATAAATATGGATAAGAAACGTGCAGGAGTAATAAAGCTTTTGATCTTGGCAGTGGTACTAGTCGCTGCGATAATTACCGGTTTTTTAACTGGGGCAATACAACCAGATGCGCTTGCTTCCAGTTGGGCGTTTAGTGCCGATGTGTTGCTGCGCCTTGTTATCATGATGGCAGGGGTACTGTTCGTGGAATACCTGGTAGAGCTTATCTTGGGATATTGCAAGCCAGAGGCACATCGTGCCCGGTCGGTGATTACAATTATCCGCAGCCTGTTGAAATACGCAGCTGCCATCGTTATACTCTGTTGGGGCCTGACGATCATTGGAGTAAATATTACGGTGGTATTGGCCAGCGTAGGGGTACTGACGTTGATCGTTGGGTTCAGTGCAGAGAGTCTTATTGCTGATCTTGTAACTGGCCTATTTATGCTCTTTGAAAATCAATACAACGTGGGAGACATTGTGGAGATAGGGGGATTTCGTGGGACAGTGACCGATATTGGCATTCGCACGACATCAATTACCGATGCCAGCGAGAACATCAAAGTCATCAATAACGCGGATATGCGCAACATTTTAAATCGATCTGATCGCGTCTCAAAGTCTATTTGCGATATACCTATTCCCTACAAGACCGACTTGGAAGACTTGGAGGCAGCTCTTCCAGGGCTGCTTGATGAGATCTACAAAGCACATAGTGATGCAATGAAAGCGGGGCCTGTCTACTTGGGTGTGCAAAGTCTGGCCGACAGCGCTGTTATACTGCGTTTTTGTGTGGATGTGAGAGAGAAAGATATCTACTCAGCAATCCGAATCCTCAATCGAGAGCTGTTGCTAGGCTTCCGTCGGCTGGGAGTGGAGTGCCCCTTCCCGCAGTTGGATGTTCACAGCAGATAGGTTATGAAAAGGAAAGATGTGCGGCATGAGCCGCCTTTAGAGCATAAGCTTCCGTCAGAGGATACTTTACCTGAACAATTTCCTCTGCCAGAGGAGTATATGATCCCGCCGGAACCTTCTCCTGGACCAGAACGCGCACCGTTACCTCCTGAGTTTCACAGCAGCGGAAAAAACAATTCGTTTAGGATGAAGCGCAAGAACATATGGCGTATGGCAACTATGTTGTTCTCGCTGATATTGTTGGCCGTTGCGGTGTATGAGGCCGGATTGCCAGAAGCTGGAGATATGACCTCTTCTATCCCACCCGACGATGCAACGCAAGTACAGCCTAATGATAATTCTATGCAGGTTCCGCCATCAGCAGAGGAACTGCCCCCAGAGCCTAAAGAGGAAAGCTCCATTTACACCGCTACCATAGGCGGCTCTTACGGCCTGATCGATGTGACCCTGGCGGATCCTGAGACCATTTCATCGGCCAAGATCACCATGTTCGATCAGATTTCAGGAGAAACATACTATGAAGATCAATTTGGTGCCGGTATTCCCCAGGAGGATATTAAGACCGGGCATTATAGCACTACATATTATAATTATGTACCGGATTTTGAAGCCTACTGGGCGGCCAACGGCGAGGGCGCTTTCCCTGACTTTGCGTTCACACTGACCATCGAGCGGACAGACGGAGAAAGCGAGGAATACGCGTCCGAGCATATGGGAGACGGCCCGAGCTCCATATCCGTGCGGTACGAAAAGGATGCCGGCGCGGTGAAGGTCCGGCTGTATAACTTGCTGGGCGAGGATTTCATCCCCGTGGTTTGCGGCGCGCCGGAAGACGCTGCGGGCGAGACGGTCAGCGTGACGGTGTTCGTGGACGGCCAGCCCATCCCACAGGAAAACTACACGGTTGCGGATGAAACAGAGGAAAGCCAGGTGTCCCATATGGATACTCCGGATGAGGTGGAGACTGTCACAGATTATATCCGAGTGATCACCGCCACACTGCCGCAGCCCATTTCCGCCGATGCCAAGGCGACTGTCGCGCTGGATATGGAGTTGAACGGGCACCGGTTTACCTACAAAAATCCGATTATAGATCCGCTGGTCTGACACTGAAATTGACAGAAAGGAAGGAGTGGAGAAAATGGTAAAAAAATGGGGCAGGAAGCTGCTAAGGTATATGGGAACTTTGTCTTGACGAAAGCCCCGAAAAGAGAGAAAAGGGATATTACGGGAGAAAAACCCGCGATAGAATAAAATCAAAGGTGTGAAGAAAAGGACAGGAGGACTGAAGTGACCCCGAAAAGTTAGACAATATTTTTGAAGGAATTGTTCAAGCAACCGAAAGGGCTTGTTGTCTGTGAAGAGCAGGCGGCAAGCCCTTTAGTTTTATCTTGATTCTGCGGTTATTGTAGTAATCCAGATAGTCCACCAGTTCCTGCTTGAAGTGTTCCAGGGAATCAAATTTTTGCAGGTACAGCAGCTCACTTTTGAGTAAGCCAAAGAAATTCTCCATGACGGCATTGTCCAGGCAGTTGCCTTTCCGGCTCATGCTCTGCCGGACTCCTTTCCTCCTGAGCATGTGTTGGTATTTCTTGTGCTGATACTGCCAGCCTTGATCAGAATGGAGGATCAACCCTGTTCCATCTGGTATCGTCTCAAACGCCTTCTCCAGCATGGAAGTTATCATGCCCAATACTGGCCGGTCAGAGATGGTATAGCTGACCAGATAGCTGTCTGTTTTAGGACATAGTCGAAATACAGGAGAAAATAACTTAAATCTATCGGAGCATAAATTGTCATTCGCATAAGAGCCTGATTTATAATGCCAAGCTCGATCTGCTCCGGTAGGACATAAGTCTCTCCAATAGTTCCTGCACAACTAACAAGAATATCACCCGGCTCGACCGTGAAACTTTTCATTTTTGATTCGTAGTATTGACGAGTGATGTAGTATGTTCCGAGGGTGTGATCCTTTTGAATAGCGTTCTTTTGCTCATATACCTTTACAGTATCAACACCCTTTGGCACAAACATACTCTTGGTCAGACTGCTACCGAAGGGTCCCTTTCTATAAATGCCTATGTCATCCAATCTAATTAATGCCCAAGAGAGCGGCACTTCAAACGGAATCTCCTCGTCGATACAGACCTCTTCCGAGCCTCGCTTTTCATAATGAGAATTATCCCGTCTGAAAATGACAGACTCATGCTTGTCCTTTTTGATTTTACCTTCCTTGATGAGCCGCTGTTTCTCCGCCCGGATACGTTCCAGCAGATCCTCTGCAGGCTCGTCAGACGGGTCTTGTGGTACCAGCTTACCCTGGACTGCCTCCTGCAGTATCGATTTTTTGAGGGCTTCGGGGAAATTTGCATTGAGATCAGTTACCTTCTGCTCCGCCACAGCATAATCGAGCAACGGTGTGGTCAATTCATGTAGCTTGTCAGAAATGCGTTTCTGCTCCCTTATTGGCGGCAACGGAATCAGTAGGGCATCTAAACTATCCGAATTAAGAGTGTTACCTTTGATTGCCGATTTTGTATCGCCACTTTGCGAGAGAAGCGGCAGCGTAGCGAATAGGAACATGGTGGTTATTTTATCGGTGTCAACAAACGGGTATATTGAAATGATGGCTTCGTTATGAAATGCATCGATTCCCAATATCGACACTTTTCCAACCGTCAATTTAAAACTCATCAACAAAGTACCAGCCTTGCTGATTTTTCCTTTGAATGTGTTTTCAGCCGCAAAGCTATTTACACATTCTTTAGTTGCAGTAACAGTCCCATCTGCCACCAAATCCGCAATAGAAACCCAAGGGAACGTACCGTTGCTCCAATATTCCGTCTCTTTCCGCGGAGGCGTCTTTCCCATCGAATAGTCGACTAAATCTTTAAATCGAATCCACTCCCAGCTTTCGGGAATATCAAAGGGAATATCCAAAGGATGTACTTCGTCGCCGATTTTCTCATAAGGCAAATTATCGGTCGTTAAGTAAAGATAAACGATAACCCACAAATTAAACGGTAGCCCTAAAAACAAACGATAGCCCACGGCTACCCAGTACCTTCGAGGACTGGATTGGCGATGGGCTATCGTTCTGCTGGGTAGTAGCAGATACCTCAAAAGCCAAAAATCCCTTGAGGCAGGGCTTTCAGGCAAAAAGAAAGAACCGCAACTTGATACCCATTGTATCAAAATTGCGGTTCTTATTTGGTGGAGGCGGCGAGAGTCGAACTCGCGTCCGAAAACCTGTCCGCAAGACCTTCTACGAGCGTAGCCGCTGATTTAACATTCCCTTTCCGCGGCCCCCGGCGGCAGGGTCCGCGTTCCGGTAGCTTCATAAGTCCGGCCCGCCGCAAAGCTTAGGCGGGTTCGTTCCCTACCCTAAATGACGCCCGGTACCGCAACGGTAGGTCTTTGCGGGCGGACGGTCGCTGCGTGTTACGCAGCGGCGAGTTGCATGTTGTGGTTGTCAGTTATTTTTTAACTGTCCCGTTTTTAACGAAGCACGGGGCTTCGGCTCGCTTATCCGGC
>ENA-ORNF01001584-ORNF01001584.1-human-gut-metagenome-genome-assembly--contig:-NODE-1584-length-19439-cov-2.358337_pt1 | contig 19439 bp, 19 predicted proteins | sample MGYA00242110_ERZ509012 | MGnify/ENA primary metagenome ERZ509012 (study PRJEB26280, sample SAMEA2338714) | human gut metagenome | biome: human gut; feature: human-associated habitat; material: faeces...
AGAATTTTCAGACTATAATTTTTGAAAATAGTGTTTATTCACATTCAAATAAAATTCTTGAAAAAACATTACCAACAGTGCAAAAAGATGATATTTTGAAATATTATAATAAAATTTTAGATTCTAAAAATGTTATTATTTCTGTAAATGGTAATGTTGATCCGCAAAAAATGATATCAGAATTCGGTTCAATTCTGAAAAATAAAAACAATCCTGCTGTAAATTATTCAAACTTCAGAATAACAAAAGCATCAGCACCAAAGACGGTTTCACAGAACATAAAAGATTTGCAGACCGCATGGTTATTTCTTGGCTGGCAGACTGCAGGAGTTCAAAACAAGAAAGACTTTGTTACGCTCAAAGTTATGAATACAATTCTTGGCTCTGGTATGAGCTCAAGGCTTTTCAGAAACCTCAGAGAACAGGATGGACTTGCTTACCAGCTAGGTTCAAGCTATTCGCCTAAAATGCTCGGCGGTTCATTCTTTGCTTACATTGGAACTAACCCTGAAACACTGGATTATTCAAGAAAGAAAATTCTGCATGAAATCGATAGATTTAAAATGGAATTTGTATCCGATACTGAATTAAAAGATGCAAAAGACAGGCTTAAAGGCAGTTTTGTTATTGCAATGGAAACTAACTCGGAAAAAGCTTCTAATATCGGATTATTTGAAACTTACGGCTTCGGATACGATTTCTTAAACGAATATGTAAAAATGATTGATCAGGTAACTGCTTCTGACATTATAAGCGTTGCAAACAAATACTTTAACAACATTATTATTCAATCTGAAGTGAAATAGTTTGACAAAATTCGAACAAAGTTTTAAAATAATATTAAAGTTAGCCATTCCTAACATAAGAGAGGAGAAAAATGTTTATTCCACCGGTACTTGCATATAAGAATAATACACCGGCTGTGCAATTTCAGGGAAAAACATCTTCAATAACAGAAATTGCTGATTTAAGAGTTTTTCACCACCATATTTATGAATTTAAAAAGGGTATACGCAATCTAATTCTTACTACAGAGAAATCAAAGTATAAAGAAACAATTGCCAGCAGACTGCAAAAAGATAATATTGACTTTGTTATCCATGACATTGATAAGAATAAAATTAATGTTTATTTTGGAGCCAAAGAATGTATTGATGTTATCAAGACTTTTAATCCCAAGCTTAATGAGCTGAGTGCAGAACAGGATTTTATGCTTGGAATAATGCTCGGTTACGACAGAGTCAAACAGTGTGAAAGGTATATGAAAATTAAAAACGGCGAGATTAAGCTTGGCAAGAAACCTCTTTAAGCTCAAATTTGATAACTTTACACAAATCATCCAGACTTAATTCAACCTGATATCCGATTTTACCTGCACTGAAAATTATTGTTTCAAAGTTTTGTGCTGATATGTCAATTACGGTTGTGAAAAATTTCTTCATCCCGATAGGAGAACAACCTCCGTGAACATAGCCCGTTAATGGTAAAAGTTCTTTGGATTTAAGCATTTCAACAGACTTTTCACCGACTGCCGCAGCAGCTTTCTTTAAATCCAATTCTTTCTCAACCGGAATCATAAATACATAGTGGTTTCCTGACTTAGCAAGTGTAACAAGGGTCTTAAAAACTCTTTCCGGATTTTGATGTAGAACAGCTGCAACTTCCGTTCCGCTAACTGCATCTGTGTCAGCATAAGAATAGTGGTTATATTTAACCTTTGCTTTATCCAGCATTCTCATTACATTTGTTTTAAATTCACTCATTGTCTTTTTATCCATTCCATAATAATATTTACCAGATATTCCTGCTGGCTCTCTGTAAGCTGAACGCCTTTTTTAAAATGATGCCATTTCTCTATACAGCCCCTGCAGCAAGTTGCGGTTGCATGCTGTGCTATAAAAACAGGGTGCCCTTTCATTGGTGTTTGTTTCCCGTCATTGGCAATCTCTGCCGGAGCAATTCTTTTTGAGATGAAATCTTTAGCATGAGATTTAATCGTTTCTATACCTTTCTCTTCTATGTACAGTTTTTCTTTGTCCTTGAGTTTAAATTTACTCCGGAATTTTGAGTTAGCAAGTTTATCGAAAATATCCATATGTATATTTTAGCACCAAGTTTAAATTTTTCCTAAAACATCGGCTTTTAGAGCTTCCTGAAATTCTTTTCGGTATAAAAAACCGAGGTGTGAACCGTTACTTACGCATACAAGGTGTTTTCCTGCCAATGTTTTTAATCTTTTTATCTGCCCTTCTGTTGCAAAGAAATCATCAGGAGAGTGATAAATTCTGTAATTATCATTATTTACAAGATAATCTGCAAGAGAATAAAGACTTGTTTCATATCTCATATTTTCAAGCGAAGAGCCGTTTAGGAGATATTTTTCTACATAATCTCTGTAGCTCATATTATTTATTGCTTCATAGATATCAGTCTTTTGTCCTTTTGCAATATTTTCAATAGTAAAAATTAAATCCGAAAGTTTTTGCCTTAGCAGGAATGTTGTTATTAACTTTCCTTCCTGTTCTGTAAAAGGAAGAGCTGAAATATTCATATCAGGATTATTTTCTTTCATCTTTGTAATTTGCAAAATTTTAGCTGCTGTAACTGCTGTTTTATGTTTAACTTCCGGTGAATTATTATCAAGCTCGTCGCTATTTTTATCAAGCTGCTCAACCGCATAAACAAGTTCAACAGGCGGGCTGATTGCAATATATTTAGTTATGCCGAGCGTATTATTCTTGCTTTCTTTTTCTGCAACAAAAAGGGATGAAAGAGCTCCGAAAGATGTTCCGATAATAATTTTTTCATCGAACTTACATTCATATTTATTTTCCAGTTTGTCCAGAATTTTATGAGTAACAAGCTTTATATTATCAGCATCCTAAGAAGGTATTCCAGGACAGTACCCTTCCGGCATACTTCTTACAAATTCCCAGTGGAAGTGGCTGCCAAGCATTACAATAGAATACCCTTCATCAAAGAACATTTTTGCAAATACCGTGGAATGGTGTGTATTGTATCCTTCACCAATTGACGGATAAAGAATAATAAGCGGTGCATTTTTATCCTTTTGAAGAATATAACGGAATTTATATTCATCTCGCTCCGGCACGATTGCAACAGATGAAGTTTTTATCCTCTTTGCAAAACTTCTATTCCATATAGAAAGTTCATTCCAGATAGATTTATCGATTTCAGGATTATCAAAAAGCGCTGTACGCATAGAATCTACAATTGGCGATTGCGGTTTAAAATCTTCAAGAAGAATATCAGGCGTAAGTTCCGGTTTTTGAATAATTTCCAATTCATCAATATCAGCTGCTGCACCTGTAATTTCACCAACCTCATCTTCTTGTGTTTCTGTCTGAGCAGTAATTTCTTCGGCAAGAGCTGACGGCTTATCTTCTTCAACAAGCTTTGCCTCTGTTTCAAGAAGGTTCTGACGGTCTAAATTTGCATTTTTTATATAATTTTCTATACCATATAATTTTTTTTGAATATCATAAGGATCGGCATAAGTTGATTCAAGCATCTGAGCAAGAGGCTGCATATAAGAAGTTCTATTAACCATCAATCCAAACTTTACAAGAGCAGTAATAGGAGTAGCTAAGTATACAGAAGGATCTAACGCGGCTTCTATTGCCCTTCCACATAATGAACGAGGCGTACACGCATTTAATACCGGCATTACCATATAAGAGCCTGATTTCATTTTGCACTTGCAGAGAGCCTGTTCCATATTCTCCGTAGTCGGCTTTACCTTAAGCAGCTTACTTGCAGGATCAAAAAGCCCTCCAAGCCCGATGGTAGAATTTGTTAAGAACCGTATTGTTTCGTTTTTAACCCCTTCTCCATCCTTTTGAAGCAGACAGCTGGCAAGCCTTTTGGGATATTCAATATTATTATAAGCACTTTGAATTCTATCCATACCATATTGAGGCATTATTGAAGCCCATAAAATATGTACAGGCCGTGCAATATATTTATTCAAACGGCTGTTAAGGTTAAACATCTTCCTGTTAAAACCTTCAAATTTATCTTCACCCACATACATTCTGGCATAATCAGGATATTTAGGCGTACTGACCTGAGCTTTTTCTACCTGAGCAAAGACAGGAAACGTCAGGTTAAAAAGTAATACAAAAGATAGTATAAACGATATGAACTTTGAATACATAATTTACCTCAACAATTAATTTTATTGATAGAGGTTCAAAAATGTTATTGCTCAACCCGCTAGGAGAACAGGTTATTCTGGTTATTCAGATTCTTTGACATCCTCCAGCGGATGTTTAAATGAACAAGTTCTGCTTGAGCAGACTTCAAAATTACCGTTCTTTGTGACTTTTTTGACAAGAAGCTCTCCGCATTCAGGACATTTGTTTCCGGTAGGTTCGTCCCATAAAGCATAAGAACATTCCGGATAACGATTACATCCGAAAAAGATTTTTCCATATTTGGATTTCTTTTCTATGATTGTACCTTCTCCGCATTTCGGGCACTTAACTCCTGTAGAGCGTATATATTTTTTACGGTTCTTGCACTCTTTACATTCAAGATACTTGCCGTAAGGGCCGACTTTCATAACCATCTCACTGCCGCATTTTTCACATTTTTCATCAACAGTTTGCTGCTCTTTGCCTTCTCCTTCGACATCATCAAGTTCCACGCTATTATTTAACGAAATAATAGTTTTACATTCAGGATATCCCGAACAGCCAAGGAATTGCGTACCGAAACGGCTGGTCTTAACCAGCATTACTTTTCCGCAGTTAGGGCATTTTTTGTCACTTTCAATCACAACTTTTTGAGCCGTTTTCATAACAGAATTTACCACTTCCATAAACGGAGTATAAAACTCTTTTAAAACAACATTCCAAACAGCTTTCTTCTCTGCTATTTTATCAAGCTTTTCCTCCATACCGGCTGTAAATTTGTAATCCATAATATTTGCAAATTGGTTTACCAGCTGCTTACACACTGTTCGGCCAAGAAGTGTAGGATAAAGCGCCTTATCCTTCTTCTCAACATATTTGCGGGTTTGAATTACCGTAATAATAGTTGCATAAGTTGATGGACGGCCTATTCCGTGTTCTTCCAGAGCTTTTACCAGAGAAGCTTCGTTATATCTTGGAGGCGGCTGGGTAAAATGCTGCTTAGGAGTAATCTCTTTACATTTAACCTTGTCCCCTTGTTCTAAATCAGGTATTTTTGCATCTGCATCTTTTTCGTCTTCTTCTGCATCATTGTATAGCTTCAAGAAACCATCAAATAAAATCTTACTGGTACCGGCTTTCAAATTATAATCACCAGCTTTTATATCAATTGTCTTGTTTGCAATCTCTGCCGGCGCCATCTGTGACGACATAAATTTATCCCATATAAGCTTATAAAGTTTGTACTGGTCAGGCTGCAAATATTGCTTAATACTTTCCGGAGTGCGTTCCGGATAAGAAGGCCTGATAGCTTCGTGAGCATCCTGTACGTTTTGTTTTCCTTTTACATATACGTTAGTCGTTGCTGGATAATATTTTTCGCCGTAATTTTGAAGTATAAAACTCTTTGCCATCTCATGCGCATCATCCGAAATTCTTACCGAGTCTGTTCTCATATAGGTAATCAAACCAACCGGCGTTCCGTCAATTTCAATACCCTCATAGAGTTTTTGTGCAACCTGCATTGTTTTTGAAACACCAAATCCAAGCTTTGAACTGGCTGCTCTCTGTAAGGTCGATGTTATAAATGGTGCTGTAGGCTTACGTTTTGTTTCTTTCTTGGTAACTTTATCAACAATAAATTCTGTTTCAGGATTGAGCAAAAATTCTTTAATTTTATTTGCTTCTTCCTCATTTTTTATTTCGATTTTCTTGTTTTTGTGTTTGTTAACCTCAGCTTCAAACAGTTTACCGTCTTTATCCATAATAGTATGAATAGACCAGTATTCCTGCGGTATAAAAGCTTCAATTTCTTCTTCTCTTTCACAAATCATTCTAAGAGCAACTGATTGTACACGTCCGGCAGAAAGTCTGTAATTACCTAACTGTTTCCATAGAACAGGAGATAATTTATAACCTACAAGTTTATCCAAAATCTGCCTTGTCTGCTGTGCTTTTACCCTGTCCATATCAATTTGTCTTGAATGTTCTACAGCATACTTAACTGCTTTTGGAGTAATTTCGTTAAACTCTATTCTAAATACTTTATCATCCGGCACCTGCAAAAGTTCCCTCACATGCCACGCAATAGCTTCTCCTTCTCTATCAGGGTCGGATGCAAGATAAATTTTGTCCGAGCGCTTCGCTAAATCATTCAGTTTTGTTACGACTTTTTTCTTTTCTGGAATAACAACATATGTGGGCTTAAAGTCATTATTTACATCAAAACCAAGAACATTATCAGGAAGGTTTCTTACATGACCGAAACTGGCTTCAATCTGGTAACCATCGCCCAAAATCTTTTTAATAGTTTTAGATTTTGCAGGAGACTCAACAATTACCAAAGCTTTTTCTTTTTTAGATTTTACAGTTTTCTTTTCGGCTGCCTGTGCTGTCATGCTCTTTTATACCTGTCACCTTCCGTTTTTTCTATCAAGCCTTCAATTTCCATAACAGTTAATGTTGTTAAAAGGCTCTCTGTATCTAGTTTAGTATGTCCTTGAAGTTCATCAAAACTTTTCGGTTCAACTCCTATTATATCAAAAAGTAATTTCTCTGTTACTGACATTTGAGAAATATCACATAAAGTATTTTCCGATTTTACAAGCTCCCAGTTAAGCACATTCAAAATATCATTACCCGAAGTAACAATCGATGCTCCATCCTTTACTAGTTTATACACACCTTCCGTATTCACATTATTAATTGCACCAGGTATACACATAAGTTCTCTGCCCTGCTCTAATGTCAAATTGGCAGAAATCAAAGCTCCGCTTTTTAAAGCTGCTTCGCCTACAACAGTACCGTAGGAAAGTCCGGTTACAATTCTGTTTCTTTGAGGGAATCTGAATTTTAAAGGTTCAAAAGTCGGATAATACTCTGTTATAACTGCACCAGAGCCGTTTTCAATTTTCTCATATAAGTGTTTATTTTCTTTCGGATATATAAAATCAAACCCGCTTGCAATAACTCCGATTGTTTTCAAATTATTATTTATTGCACTTTCGTGCGACGCTGCATCAATTCCGGCTGCTAAGCCTGATACAATACAAATATCAGTATTAGCCAGCTCTCTTATAATCTTTCTGACACTTTCTTTCCCATTAAAGCTTGCTCTTCTTGAGCCGACGAAAGCAACGGTTCTTTCTAAATTACAGGACACCAAATCACCTTTGTAGTATATCGTCATTGGAGGGTTTGCAATTTGTGAAAGCATATATGGATAATCCGGACTATCAAAAGTTAAAATCTTAATATCTCTTTTTAATACATCTTCAAGTGCTTTATCGGGATTAATAAACTTCTTTTTCTCAATGAAATTTTCAGCTTTACGCACCGACAATCCTTCTATCTGCCTTAAATCATTGAGATTTGCATTGAATGCTGTTTCAATGTTCCCGAAATAATTATAAAGTCTTTGTATAAAGGTAGAGTCTAACTGCTCTATGGCAGAAAATGCTATCCAGTATTTAGTGTTCATCTACATCTTTGCCTTAATTCTCTCTACCAATTTAGAAACACTGTCTTTTTCCTCTTCCGGAATATCAAAATTCATATAGTCTTCGAAATACTCAATTGCATCTTCGTAATCACCTCTTGCTAAGAACAAAATTCCAACCTTCTTATATGCAAGAATAAACTTATCATTAACAGCAATAGCCTTCAGGTAATTTGATATTGCCTTATCAATTTCATTATTACCTTCATAAGCCTGGGCAAGCGCATAGTATAAAAGCTCGTTATTATCTTTATACTCAATTACGTTTTCAAAGTTTGAAATAGCAGCCTCATAATCTCCCAGTTCAAAATATACATGGCCTAAATCATAATACGCGTCATAATTTTCAGGTTCACCATCCAGAACCCTTTCAAGTTCTACAATTGCATCTTCCCACCTTTGATCTTCAATATAAACCCTTGCAAGAAGATGAGCTATGGCAAGATTATCTTGAAGTTCATAACTACCGCGTTGAAGAGTGCCCAGAGCAGACGGCAGATCACCGGCTTTGTAGTACAAATCAGACAAATTTATATATGCCTGCGCAAGTTCAGGATCTAACTCAATTGCCTTGGTATAAAAATTTTCTGCCTGTTCAAAATTTCCAAGGCAGGAATATGCAACCCCCATATTATTATAAATATCTGCATTATCAGGTTCAGTTTCTAAAACACAACTAAACGCATCAATAGCTTCTTTATACTTACGCTCCCTAAAGAGCCCCATTGCCTTATCTATTTTTTCAGACATTTATAAATCCTCTTCGTCTTTTGTATCGATATTATGAATAATTGTTCTTACATTTCCCTCTGCAACAAAGTCTTTAGGGTTCATTGTCATTTTAATCTTGTCTGCATACACATAGAATGCAACCAGTACGGGAAGCAAGAAGAGCAAGTATAAAAAGTCCGGATGTGCAAAACGAAACATAAGCCTTTATATTTACGGTATATTTCTTAACAATGTATTTCTCAATAAAATCTCAACCAAAAGCAAAGCGAATAACAACAAGGCCCAGTTCTTATATTCCTCCTGTTTCTTGCTATATTGCTGATAATCCGAATGTATTGTTAATTTTTTACCGTCATCAGAAAGTGCTACTGTTTTAGTATTTCCAGACACACTCATTTCTTCAGTTATCGGATTATATACAAAATGGTGTCCCTCTGATTCATTCTGAGCCTGTTTTACACGCGCATTTCCGATTAAATCAATCTTTCTCAATCCGCCTTTTTCATCTGCAATGATTACAGCTTTATCAGAGTATGAATCAATATCTTTATATTTCATTGTCACACCGCCAGTACAAACCATAACACTGCTGTTTATATCATATTCCTGAGTATCAGCATTTATAACCACAATAGGAGTATTCCCCTCAGTTATAATAGACTGAGCTTCCCCTTCTGCTCGTACAACTTTATTAATAAGAGATACCTTCAAAATATTTGCCTTAACTTCCCGTTTTTTATTTTCATTTACTTCATAAGCATAAGGTTTGTCATAGAAAGTTGCTGTATCAAGTTTGTTATTACGCCTAATTGTTACATCGGCTCTATCGCTTTCAACAGTAAGGTTGTCAAGTTTAACTTTTACTCCGCCGTCAAGTTATATACTCTGCGTCGTATTTTTCGTTTCCCTGAATTTCAATTTTCTTTATCTGAAAAAGTTTGAGTTTTGGAATCAATTATTAAATCTGAAGAAAATACTGCCATACTTGAAAATATTAACAGTAATAATATTAAAACCTTTTTCATTTAGCCCCTTTCTTATTGTTCAGCTGTATCGCAGAACCCGAAGTATCCTTGCCATCACTATCATATAATTTTGTTGTTGTTTTTCCCATGATTTTAAATTTTTCATAACCTGCACTGATTATACCTTTATCTGCAGTAGCAATCATCTCATTATTTTTCTTTATAACTACATGCCCCTCTGCAACAGTATCTTTATCAGAACCAGACCAGGTTAATTTATCAGTATTAAGTGAAGTTGAGTCTTCTAATACTATATATGTGTTATCGTAAAGTGTTATAACACCCGTCTTTTCATTATAAGTACCTCTTGAAGACTGAAAACTCATAGAAACTTTATTTTCTTTATAAAAATTTCCAATAACATTGTTCAATGTTGCAATGCTGTGATCATTGCTGTAGTGCCCCGTTTCGCCATAAATTTCGAAATATTTATCACCGTCTTTTGTTTCCGTGATAATAATTCCGGTTGCATCAACTTTTTGTTCATCAGCAGAGCCTTTAAGCTGTGCACGGGAATAATTTCCTGTAATTACAATTGCACTCATAAAAGCCCAGCACATAACCAATACAACACCTAACACAGCTATAATATAGGTGCGTTTTTTTTTGTCCAAGTTCTTAATTCTCTCGAATATTCTCTTAAGAGTTTCCATAAAAACATTCTATCACAGGGGTAAATGTACATCAATGTTTAGCATTAAGATTTTATATAATCCTGAGTTTTTAATGACAAAATCTTCACAACTTCTTCTTTGCTGGTAGTTGACCCGAATATAATTGCAAACAAAGGATTATCAAGAGGATTTATTCTTCTCACCTCAAGAACATTTGAATAATTTGATAGAAATCTCTCATACTCAAAACCTTTGTATTTTTTCCGGTCAAAATTTGCAGGAACTTCTGCCATCGAGAAATAAAAAACATCTCTGGTCGCATTTGCAAGAATTTCATTCCAATTAGGTTTCTTCTGGTCATAAAAGTATTCATAAACATTTATACCCCAGGCATATTTTGCAACATCAGTTGTACACCATCCTGCAAAGCGCATTGGATTTACTTCTATAGGAATTATTTTGCCGTCTTTTGTTACACGCAGTTCTATATGCACCGGAAAATTTTTAATATTTTTAAGCTGTCCAATTTCTCTTAGAAGCAGACCAAATTTTGCCATATATTTTGTCATTATTCCGACTGACATTAAATAAATACGATCACTAACATCTTTCGAATTTAAAAACGGATGCTGGAATATATTAAGAATAACAGGTTCACCATCTCTGTCAAAATATGCATCTACTGCGTATTCTTCACCCTCAATCATTTCCTCTATGAGAAATTTTGTAGAATTTACAACATGGTTTGGATACATCATAGCTGCCATTCTCATTTCTTTTTCTAGTTGAGATATAACATCTTTCCACTCTTTAGACTCTTTTATAGTATGCACACCAAAGCTTAAAAAACCAACAGATGGTTTTAATACTACAGGGAAACGGATTCCATCAGGAGTCATTTTTTTGAGTTCATCGAACTCCACAGCCTTGAAATAAAAATCCGGGAACATTTCCTGAAGCATTTCCCTGAAAGCGATTTTATCTTTAAAAAGTTTTATGTAATTGCTTAAATTTGAATCCGGAAGATTTTTCAAAACCCAGGTAATTGCATTTTCAGAGTTTGAATATATAAGCGGATATTCCTGAGTCAAATAATAGTTCTTTGCGATATCAGAAGAAATTAAATCAAAAGCACCCTCCTCAATATCAGCCTCTTCTACAGCAGTGTTATCCAGCACCCCCCAATCATTTTGAACGATTGTATCTATTAAAAATTCTGATGCATAAGGTTTTTCTATAATTATCATATTCCAAGCCCCCGATATTTTAATTTATACCATAAGAGGCGAACTTGTGTAAAGCTCGCCTCTTTTTTATCATCTTACATCTAGTTATTTAATTATTTATCCATCGGGAATGCTCTTACGACTGTTACTGAACCGTCAACATTCTTTCTAACTCCTGTATCATTTTGGTCATCGTCTAAATCTGCTGCATATGCTACCGGTGTGTATACTTGATTTAAATCTACTGATTTATTTTCAAAACTTCTTAAGACTTTAACGTTCTCATTATCATCTGGATCAACTGGATCTGGAGTCGGGTCTGGGTCTGGAGTTGGATCTGGATCCGGAGTTGGGTCTACCGGTTTTTCCGGGCCAACAAGATATGTATTTTCACCTTTTACCTGTGTTCCGTCATTATGACCACCCTTGCCATCTGTTAATTCGTATGTAATTTCTTCATTGCCGTTTACTGTTACTACTTTCCCATCTCTGATGTTTGTATAGTTCAAAGTATAATCTCTTTCTGGGAAATCAACCTTCAATTTATCAGTTTCTTTTCCAACATTGATTTCTTTTGCGTGAACATCACCTGTAATTTCCATATATTTATTTGGTGCTGTTATATTGATTGTTCCTGCGTTTGCACCAGTTAGTTTTACATCACCTTTTGACAAAATATTAGCATCTGTAGGAGTATAGATATTCGTTATTGTTCCACCAGCAATATTAATATTACCTGATGCTTCTGCTGCATTTTGGTTAGGAATATATTTATAATTTTCCATTACATTGATAATCGTATTTGCATCAGTTATTCCGCCAATATAACCAGCTGATGAAAACTCATACTCATTTGCGGTTAATGTAGCCTTACCATCTGTTAATACATTTAAATTATCTGATTTCAACGCAATTTTGTTAGCTGTTACGTCGATTGTTGTCATTATATGACCATTCTTAGCATGGGCAGTTAAATTTCCACCGACTGTTAAATTTCCATCCAATAATTGACCTTCTTCAAATTTATAGTTACCAATATGGATATTGTTTTCTGAGTTGATAGTTAAATTACCGCCTACTTTATTTTTGCCGATTACGTGAACAAAATGTTTGTATCCTTGAGGATTTTCTGATTTTGCAACTGTTTTAAGGTTCATATCTTTACCAACCTGAACATTACCAACTTCAAGGAAACCTCCGCTGTTTGTCATATTTAAATTTCCGTCAACTTTAGTGTTTCTTGCATACATCATTACTCCGTTACCGTCGACATCAACATCGCCTGTTACATGGAGTGCTTTGCCGTTTGCTACATAGTTTAATGCAACGCTGTCATCTGATTTGATATTTAAGTTACCGTTAATTTTTCCTCCACCAACGGTTTTTACAATACCCTTGTCAGCAATTACATAAACATCGCCGTCAACGTTAACTGTTTCAAGTCTTACGCCCTTTGAGGAATCCAAATTGCCGGCAGAAAGATAATCCTGTCCGTTTTGTGTAATAAGTTTCATTCCGCTGCCGGTTTTAATTGTACCTTCAACTACATTGATTGAAGGAGCAAGAATATTAAATTCACCGCCTACATTTATATTAGAGTCTTGAATTGTAACAACACCAACAGCACTTGTTGTAGGAATCTTTGTTATATCCATTTTGCCGTCAACAAAGGTCGCTGTCATTGGCTGTGTAGTAATCATTGTATCACCGGCTGTTGTAAATTGAGCACCGTCAAATAATACACCGTTTGGATTTGATATAATCAAATTTGCAATTCCGGAATTTGCGCTTACTTGACCTGCAATAGTTGTCATACCCTTATTTACTGTATTCAAAATTGTGAGTCCGTTTGCTCCGCCTACGGCATTGAAGTTTAAAGATTCACCTTTATTTACATTCAAATGATCCCAATTTACATGTGCATTGCCATTGAAGTTTAAATCTAAGCTGCCATTACCTGCAACCTGTCCTGCATATCCGCCTTCAATTTTATTGATTGCTGCATCACTTAAACCTGCTGCATATGAAACCTGCATTGAGGCAAATAATGTGCTTAATACAAGTGCTGAAACTTTTCTTTTAAAATTCTTCATATTGAACTCCTCTATTTAAATCCCTTATTTATATAAAGTTGATAAAGTTCAAAGAATTGCCTTTTTGTAACAAATTATTACAATAAAAAAGTACCGCTTTTGGGTGCGGTACTTTTAACATTTATTATTAATAATTAATTTATCATCGGGAATGCTTTTACAACAGTTACAGAACCATCTACATTCTTTCTTACACCCTTATCAATCTTGTCATCATCAAGATCTGCAGCGTATGCCACCGGAGTGTAAACCTGATTTAAATCTACTGATTTATTTTCGAAGCTTCGTAAAACTTTTACGTTTTCATTATCATCAGGATCCGGAGTCGGAGTAGGATCTGGATCTGGTCCAGGTTCTGGAGGTGTAGGACCTTCCGGACCAACAAGATAAGTATTTTCGCCTTTTAGCTGCGTACCATCGTTATGTCCGCCCTTACCGTTTGTTAATTCGTATGTAACTTCTTCATTACCTTTTACTGTTACTACCTTGTTATCTCTAATATTCGTATAGTTCAAATTATAATCTCTGCCTGCAAAATCAACTTTTAATCTATCAGTTTCTTTACCTACATTAATATCTTTTGCATGAACATCGCCTGTAATTTCCATATATTTATTTGGGGCTGTTATATTGATTGTTCCTGCATTTGCTCCGGTAAGTTTTACATCACCTTTTGATAAAATATTTGCATTTGTAGGAGTATTAATTGCTGTAATTGTGCCCCCCGCGATATTTATATTTCCTGGAGTGCCTACAGTATCAGGGATATGAATATAATTTTCCATTATATTAACAACCTTTTCATCAACGGACATATTATCAGTTGATGTCAAACCGCCAATATAACCGTTTGCAGAAAATTCATATTCTTTTGCTGTCAGAGTTGCTTTTCCATCGGTTAACACATTTAAATTATCAGATTTTAATGAAATTTTATTCCCTGCAGTTGTATCAATTGTTGTCATCACATGTCCATTTTTAGCATGTGCTGTTAAGTCGCCGCCTACTGTCAATTTACCATCCGCAAGTTTTTTAGCGTCATAATCATATCCGCCTATATGAATATTGTTTTCTGATTCTACAGTAAGATTTCCATCAACTTTTGTATCACCGATTACGTGAACAAAATGTTTTACAGGTTCATGACAATTGTTATCATAATTTTGAGATTCGTTAGTTGTTTTAATCTCTGCATTTTTAGTAACGTGAACATCACCTACATCAAGGAAACCACCGCCGTTTACCATTTTTAAATTACCATCAACATCAGCATTTCTCAAATACATTCTGGCCCCGTTGCCTTTAACATCAACATCACCCTTGATTGTAAGTTTCTTACCATCATTAACTTTATTCAAATTAACATTGCCTTCAGTATTAATTTTCACATTTCCATTAATATTACCGCCATTTTCAATGCTAAGAGCACCTGCTTCGTTTGTTACATATAAATTGCCATTAATATTCATTGCAGTTAATTTTGTAACTTCCTGATGTTTTGTAGGTGCTTTTTGATTTAATGCCAGATAATCCTGACCGTTTGCAGTAATAAGTTTTACATTTTTAGCTGTTATAGTTGAGTTTGCAGCTTTGATACCTGCTGCAACAATACTATAATCTCCGCCGACATTAAATGTAGAGCCGTTTCTTATTTCTATAGGAATTAATTTTCCTTCATCATTATAAAGATTTGAGAATTTTTCGTTCTTTATATCAAATTTTGCTAAATCTTCTGCTTTAACACCGGTTAAATCTTTTGTTGTTATCATTGCATCGCCAGCTGTTGTAAACGAAGCCCCATCAAATAAAACGCCATTCGGGTTAGCAATAATTAACTGACCTATACCAGAGTTAGCATTAATAGAACCATAAACATTTGTCATACCTTTATTTACAGTATTCAAAATTGTTAAATTATTTGCCCCATCCACAGCATTAAAATTCAAAGATTCGCCCCTGCCGACATTTAAATTATCCCAATTAATATGTGTATTAGAATTAAAATCCAGACCTACATTTCCCGTACCATTACCGGTAATACCTACCAAACCGTCCGTAGCATGATTAATTTGAGAACCGCCAAAGTCTTTGCCCAAACCAACATCTACCCCGTCAAACTGTCCTGCCATAGTAATCTGCATTGAAGCAAACACTGCGCATAAAACGACCGCGGATTTCTTTAATTTTTTCATAAATACACCTACTCTTTCGACTGTACATCAATCATACTATTAAAAAATTTAAACATAAAAATATTTGCGCAAAATTGCGCAAATATTAGACAAATTGTTACATTTATTAATAATGAACAGGGTTTATTTTACCCTCCGACGATTGCCTTATATATGAGGCTTGATGCTTTTACTATAAAGTCTTTTCCTTGAGGTGCATTGTGCGGACGATTTGCCAAAATTACAACAATGTATTTCTTTCCGTTTTGTGCATATACAATACCTGCATCACCAAGCATTGTGCCGATATCACCTGTTTTATGTACAAAAAGCGCTCCATCACCTAAACCCGCAGCTATAAGTCTGTTATTTTTAACATGACTCATATAATCTATAATATATTCTCTTGAGTTAATATTTAAAAATCCAGGGTTATCCAGATTATAAAGTAATTTCGCCATATCCTTAGCAGTTGTTTTATTCGTTCCAGTTAAATCAGGAAGCCAGGTTCTTACATATGTTTTAGAGATTCCCCAATCTCTAAGTCCCGCATTTATATCATCCATACCGCCGAGTTTAGCCATAATCATGTTGGTAGAAGTATTGTCAGAATCTTGAATCATTGTTTTAGCAAGCTGGTCAAGAGAATATTTTCGTCCTGTCTGAGCGTACTGTAAATTTCCTGAGCCTGGAGATTGATAATAATCTGTAAGAAGCATATCATCATAGATTGTCATTTGTTTTGCTTCTATTGATTTAAACAAACGTATAAGTACCGGAAGTTTAATAATACTTGCAGCAGAATATAGGCTGTCACCATTAATATCTACAAACTTTCCATTTTCATATTCCCATACATAGATTGCCGGTTTAATCATAGGATATTGAGCCATTAATCCCTCAAGCTGTGATTTTAAGCCAGACATTTCATTTGTATGATACATTGTAGTAACTTCACTATGAGTTTTTTGTATTGTAGGAGTCAGAAGCAAACGATTTTTAAACATATCATTGCTTAAGTAATTTGTTACCGGGTTTGCTATTGAATACATATCAGCAGCAACCGGCTTACTCCATTTTTTTACTGCCATATTAGCAGGTTCACCGGTATTTATTGGGATAGCACGCTGAAAAAATACGTTATTAATTAAACGACCGTATGATGTTGGAAATACAAAATACATAAATGCAGCAAGAAAAGAAAATACAACGAGCATTCTAAATAAATCTTTTACCGGATTACTCTTCTTTTTCGAATGCTTTATTACAACATTTGAAGCCCGTTTTCTGTCAGGAACAACATGCAATCTGTTAGCTGTCTTCTGCTGTTGATAAGCGTACAATTAAAACACCTCCACAATCCCGTTTTCTATTATACTACCATCATACACATTTTATCTACATCCTTCAAATAATGTAAAAAGAAATATAACATTTCTACCTAAACCAAAGCGGGAATGTTCTTTTAAGATTGGCATTTACAATATTAAGGTAAAGGAGATTTTTATGAAAAAGTATTTAATATTATTTGCTATGTTTATAGTAATGCCTGCATATGCTATGTGTCCTGTTGAAGACGGTGCAGCTGTATGTTCTCTGCCTGGATTTAGAGAACAGGTTTCACCTATTTACAACCCTAAAACAAACATAAATGAGTTTTCTGGAACTCCTGAGGCTCGCCTCAGACCAATTGATAGAAGCGATATCGGTCAGCAGATTAGAGAATTTGCTCCGGCTGAAAGCGACTATAGCTATAATTCAAGTTGTCAGTTCGGAGTTTGTATGCAAAACAGAAGCACACCGCTGTTCCAGCAGCCTAAACAATAAAAAAGAGGGCCGATGCCCTCTTTTTTATTACAGCATATTTTTTCTAATTTTTTCTTTTGCCTTATCAATCTCTTTAATTCTTTTCTCAATTGTAGAAACCTGTTTTTTTAGAGCTTTTCTTTCTGTCTTAACAAGCTTGTATTGAGCATCAACATCTGCATATTTTGTCTTGCAGTTTAACAAATCATTGCGAATGTCAACTTGAGCATTGTCAAGCTGTAAAATAGCATTTTGAATATTGCCGTTGCCAACAGCATCACCTTCAGCAGAAGAAGCTGCAGGAGCTGATTTTGTTGAAGTTGTAGTTGTTGTAGTACTTCCGTATTGAGTATCATTGAAATTTAACGGAGTAAAAGCATTTCCGTCAGCCATAGCTGCACAATTTACAGCTGCAAGCAATCCTAAAGTTAAAACTATTCTCTTCATGTTATATCTCCTCTATTTTATAATATCATAATATTACATTTTTCCCCCTTTGCCAATCCTTTATTAAATGTATAATATTGTAAGTATGGAAAATAATTATTGTTTCAAATGCGGAGCTTGCTGCAATAAAATTGCTGTAGATTTTTCTAAAAGAATTATCTATAGAGATGGCATTCAAACCTTGACAAAAGAGTTTGAAGCAATGTTAATACCAGTAGAAAAGCGTGAGGATATTACTTTCTGCTCCTGTAAATTTCTTAAAAATAAACTCTGTATTAATCCTGATAAACCTCAGGAATGTACTAATTACCCCTCATCACCTTTTGCTTTTCTTCCGGAAGGATGCGGATATTATGGTTTAATATTTGCAAAACGAGAAAACTTCATGCAAAAAATCCGTAAAATGGAAGAAGAAATTATACACTATGAAGCACTTATGAATAGTTGTTCAAAAGATGAGGCTAAACAATACGCGAAAATCATTGACAAACATAAATCTTTTATAAATAAATATAGTCACTTTTTTTAAGTTTTGTTACAAAAAGGCAAGAATATCCTTGATATATACTTTATATATTTAGGAATAATTGTCATGACATTCTACAACAACTTTCAAAATCTGAATATGAGCTACATTTCGAATGGGTTAAATAATTGGTTTACCCCATCTTTTGGCATGTTTAATCAATTTATGCCGTTTAATTGGAATATGCCGTCGTTGTTCAATTTCAACTTTATGCCATTCAATCTTTCTCAAATGTTTAGCTGGAACAGCCCCATTTGGAATAATTCTTTTACACTACCTAACACTAATTTTAATTGGAATAATAATATTTTCAGCAGCTCAAGTTTTTATTCACCTCCGCAAATAGGTGATACTTTTAGTCGTACAACCACAAGCAGCCCTATAAAAATGAATTTAGTAGAAAGAGCAAAAAGCTATGTCGGCAAGGTAAATTCCGACTCAGAAGGTAACAGATTATTCTCCCGAGGCTTAAAGCAGCCTTGGTGTGCAGATTTTGTTTCTTATAACCTCAAACAAACCTATGGCAGCAGACTTCCTTCTTTTACACACATCAGTTCGGTAAATGGCTTAAGGGAATGGGGAGAAAAGAACGGGTGTTACCGGAAAGTACCTTCGAGCGGCAAAGCTTCATATATAGCACAAAACATAAAACCGGGTGATATTATGATAGAAAAGAACGGCGGAAAGTCGCACACCGGTATTGTTACAAAAGTAAATTCCGATGGTTCTTTTGAAACGGTTGAGGGCAACTGCAGCAACAAAGTTGCTGTTCAGAAGTATAGTGCAAACAGTCCGACACTTAGCGGATTTATATCTTTAGACAAATATACAGCCTAGAGCATAAGCTGAGTGCCGAGAATTACACGATGGGAATCCTCAAATAAATCATTCTGGCAGAAAACATAATTTAGCATTAATTTCAAGGCCTGGCCTTTTATAAAATAATTAACCCCTGCAGAATACTCACGTCTTATATCATCAGAGAAGTCTTTATCCGGTGTATATTGATCATATCTGGCCAAGACCTGAATTCTTGGAGTAATTTTATATCCCGCAGTTGTATAGAAACCTTCTGCTTTATTTGACGAAATAGTTCTTGCCCCGTTATACCCATCAGCATAAGCGTACTCAAAATTTGCCATAAAG
>ENA-ORNF01001587-ORNF01001587.1-human-gut-metagenome-genome-assembly--contig:-NODE-1587-length-19396-cov-7.434000_pt1 | contig 19396 bp, 13 predicted proteins | sample MGYA00242110_ERZ509012 | MGnify/ENA primary metagenome ERZ509012 (study PRJEB26280, sample SAMEA2338714) | human gut metagenome | biome: human gut; feature: human-associated habitat; material: faeces...
AGCAGGAAAAGAGAGGAGGTATTGGTATCTCCGAAGCTCATGCCTTTAGGCGTGAGTAGCTCACCTTACGTTTTAAGGATTTTGGATTCAATGCCGCAGCCGAATTGCCGGTAAGTTCGCGCCGCATCAGCGATTACCGCAACCAGACGGACGAGGAAATGAAAAAAACGCAGGTGGTGTGCAACGCACGCCTGAATCCGTTTTGGGGCAAAAACAACCATTCGGTCGATTTGATAGGAACCATTATGAACCGCTTGCCGGAACTCTTGTACCTGATTGACCGCAACGACAGCAGCGACCCCTTGTGGCATGATGCCGGCAACCCGTCGCTGAAAACGAGTCGCGAATATAGCCTTGAAGCGGTGTATCGCTTCAGAGAACGCAACGACTATATGCGGAGCATTGAGGTGTCGGGCGGTTACTCGGAATGGGAAAACAGTTTCAGCTTTGGCCGCTTTTACAACCCCGAAACGGGTTTGACAACCGTGCGCCCCATGAACATCAACGGCACATGGCGTGCCTGGGCAAAGGGTAATTACAGCCGTTTGCTGGGCAAGGCAAAGCGTTGGAACATCAGCAACGACTTAGGTTTCAGTTTCGACCACAGCCTGGACTACGTGTCGGACCGCGAGGCAGCGTCGCCGATAAAGTCGGCCGTGGATAACCTGAACGTTACCGACCATTTCCGTGTGGACTACCGCATCAACGAAATGCGTCTGGGGGCAAAGGCCGATTTGACCTGGAGAAAGCAGAAGAGTCTGGACGGACGTTTTGCGACGAACTCCTTTACGCACTTCAACTATGGTGTGACCCTTTCCACCCCCTTGATATGGGGCATCCACTTCGGTACGGATATAATGGCTTACTACCGCCGAGGCTACACCGATGCGTCGATGAATACGACCGACTGGGTGTGGAATGCCGAATTGTCGCGTCCGCTCGGCCGCCGCAAACAGTGGCTCATCAAGGCTATCGGCTTCGACTTGCTGCAACAGATTCCCAATGTGCGCCGCGAGGTGAACAACCAGGGTTGGCAGGAAACGCGTTACAACACGAAACCCTCGTATGTGATGCTTCACGTTGTGTACCGACTGGATGTGAAACCCAAAAAGTCGCCGATGAGTAAGAAGTAACGGCGGTGGGTTGCTTACAAAAAAAACAGGCGTCCTAAAATTATTTTAGAACACCTGCTTGCTATTCTTTTTCATGTAGTGAGAACTGTGGGTCTGCTGAACTGCTGAGTTCAGCGGATTGGCAGTTCTCTTTTTTTGTGTGAGAGTGTGCGGTGCAAGAACGTAATGCAATGTCAGTGCAAACCGAATGCAGAGCGATGAGAGCTTGCTCTCAAGAGCTATGCTGAGGTGAAGCCTGACTTCGCGAAGCAAAGTAAAAATACTTCGATAGAATTATATAAAATAATTTTGAACACCTACTTAATATAATAAGGAACGTCCACTTACTGCATTCACCCCCTGTTTACCTTGGTAAGCTCGTTCAATTTGCCTACTTTTGCAATCACCTACAACATTGCTTTCACCATCGGTGCAACAAGCAGAATCGGGCAGGCTTGTGCCCGTAAGTTTGCCGCATCGGGCCATAACCTCATTATTAACGGACGAAACACCGAAAAGTTGAACGAAATGAGGGAAATACTTACCCATTCGAACGTAGAGGTTCTGACCCTATCTGTACTAAGGCATACAACCTTTCACCGATGGCGACATTGCCGACGTGATGCTGTACGCAGCCAATACACCCGAATATAGGCAAATAGCCGAGGTGCTGGTGCTGGCAACACATCAGGCCAATGGGCAGCACCATGGTGCGCAAAGCGTAATAGGCAGCACAGCATGCCTGTGCGTTTCGGCTTTGTGTGCAATGAAGCAGGCGTTTCAAACAGCTATTTTGCACACAAAGCCGAAGCGCATAAATGTCATACCCATTTAATTTTGTGAAAAAGAAAATGACACCTCCCTCCATAGCAACTTCATCGCGCGAGGAACGGCGTGCCTTTGTCACCGAACAATGGGAATGTCTGAACCATTGTTCGTCATGCGGCAAATGCGCCATACTCAAGGGGAAAGACCCCGAAGAACTCTATGCCGACTACATCGAGGGTAAACGCTCCTATTTCGATGTTTCGCTGGAGGTCAGAAAGCGCTGATGCCCACGTCCCGTCTTTCCCTTCCCCAATCATTATTCACCTCAGTTTTGAACACCCCTTTGCAAATCACCTACATCTTCCACAGCGGTTTTCTGGTCGAAACCGCAACCTGCCTGCTCGTTTTCGACTATTGGCTCGACCCCTCTTATGTCATTCCGCGCATACTCCGCCCCGACCAGTCGAAGCCCATCTACGTCTTCGTCAGTCATTTTCACGAGGACCACTTTACCCCTGGCATTTTTGCCTGGCGTAAGCAAGTGCCCCGTGTCACCTACCTGCTTTCGAAGGATGTGCTGAAACACCGCAGGGCACAAGCAGCTGAGGCCGACGTGTGGCTGGCCAAAGGTGCAAGTTGGCAAAACGAACACCTGAAAGTGTGGGCCACCGGCAGCAACGACAGCGGCGTAAGCTGGATTGTCGAGGTCGAGGGCAAACGCCTGTTTCATGCCGGCGACCTCTGCAACTGGTATGCCCGCTTTTTGGCCGATACCCCTCCGCCCACTTGCGTCCCAACCGAATTCGGCACGCAAGTCAATCCCTTGGCCGAAGAAAAACGCTACTTGGGCGAACTCAAGGACATTCGCAAACTCACCGACCGCTTCGACGTTGTGTTCTTTCCCGTCGATGCCCGCATTGGCAACGGATATACTTTAGGAGCCCGCCAATTCATTGCCCGTTTTCAAGTAGGCCTGTTTGTGCCCATGCACTTTGTATTGAGTGGTTTCGAAAGTGTTTGGCGTATGGAACCCTATTGCCAGGAAAAAAACATCCCTTTTTGGCGCATCAACCGCGAAGGAGCCGTTTGTTCCTTTCCCTTGTAGCAAAAAAAGAATAAATTTGCTGCGGAATGAAGGAAAAAATTAAAACAATCAACGATAAATACTACTTATGAACAACTTATTCCGAATGATTTTTTGCGGGCTGTTTCTGCTTGTTGCCCAGGGAGCAGCTGCTAGTATCCAGTATGCTGACACTATCCGTTTTCGTTTTGCCACAGTGGAAGAGGCGCAGGCTCTCTTAGGCTGCGATGATGCGTTCACCCGCGGGTGGAGCGAATTCGACATCCATTCCCGTTTGCAAAAGACCACCGGGACCAAGGCCGAACTGATAGCTTTCAAGCAAAGGGAAGTGCGGGCTTGGACGGAGCAGGAAAAGCAACTGATTTGGCAGGATATGCTGGCTCTCAACCAGGTTATCCGCAATGAAGGCTACCGCTTGCCTTTACCCGATGAAGTGGTGCTGGTGAAGTCGACGATGAAAGATGAAGGGAGTGCCGGCGGCTATACGCAGGCCAACTGGATTGCACTTTCTGACGAATGGATCAAACAGGCCAATGCGAAGGGACGCCGCACGTTGCTCTTGCACGAATTGTCGCATATACTGACGAGAAACAGTGCAGACTACAAAAAGAATCTGTATGCTGCTTTAGGATTTAGCATTGCTCCCAATGGCATGGAATATCCGGCAGAACTGCTCAAGACCCGTATTTCGAACCCCGATATTGCGGCTTACGACAGCTATGGCCCCTTTACGGTGAAAGGTGGCAAGGTGGAGCAGTGTGCCATGTATCTCTATGCCGACCGTCCTTACACCGGTGGCATTTTCTTTGAATATGTAAAGGTGGCGTTTGTGCCGTATGATAAGGACATGAAGGCAAAGCGAGATGCAGACGGAAAGGTGATTGTGTATGGCATGGAGGATATCGAGGATTTTGCCCAGCGGGTGGGTAAGAATACCAATTATATCATTCATCCGGAAGAAATTCTGGCGGAGAATTTTGTGTTGGCTTTTCTTGATACCCCCGATGTGCCGACTCCAGCACTGAAGGAGCGGGTTCGCAAGGTATTGTTCTTTAGGTAATGCAGTTGCGTTGTCGCGTGCATACACCTACTTATATAATGCTTTGGTAAACTCGTTCAAATTACCTACTTTTGCAACCACCTACAATGACTGTGGTTACCCCTACAAACCGTAAGGGAACCCAAATTTTCTTCGAATCTCATTCAAATCAAACCATCACCATGAAAAAAATTGCTTTTATTACCGGCGCCACAAGCGGCATAGGGCAGGCTTGCGCCCAAAAGTTTGCCGCATCGGGCTATAACCTCATCATTAACGGACGAAACACCGACAAGTTGAACGAGATGAGGGAAACACTGACCCAATCGGGCGTAGAGGTGCTGACCCTGCCGTTCGATGTGCGCGACCGCGAAGCTACCCGAAATGCCATAGAGTCGCTCGTCAGTCCCTGGAGCCAAATTGATGTGCTGGTCAATAATGCCGGACTGGCCCTCGGACTTGATAAAGAATATGAAGGCGATTTCGAGGATTGGGACACGATGATTGATACCAATATCAAGGGACTCCTCCATGTCACCCGTATGGTTGTGCCCGCCATGGTGGCACGTAACCGCGGCCATGTCATCAACATTGGTAGCGTTGCCGGTGATGCCGCCTACGCCAATGGCAATGTATATTGCGCCACCAAGGCTGCGGTGAAAACCATTACCGACGGACTGCGCATCGACCTGGCACATACCGCCGTGCGCGTCACCAATGTCAAACCCGGATTGGTCGAAACAAACTTCAGCGTCGTTCGTTTTCATGGCGATAAAGAACGCGCCGACAATGTGTACAAAGGCATTCAGCCGCTCACCGGCGACGACATTGCCGACGTGGTGCTGTACGCTGCCAATGCCCCCGAACATGTGCAAATAGCCGAAGTGCTGGTGCTGGCAACGCATCAGGCCAATGGCAGCACCATTGTGCGCGAAGCGTAATAACTAAATGTGAAATGATGTCGGCACCGGCGATAGTGTGTCGACTATGACATTCTATCAACGCTGCGGTTTCACTTACGCGTACACCATTCCTGATTTTTTTACCCTACATTATGATCACCCGATTATTGAAGAAGGACATTTGCTCAAGGATATGGTTTACTTTAAGCAGGTGTTCAAAATTATTTAATATAATTCTATCGAAGTATTTTTACTTTGAATCACGTTCTTGCACCGCATTTGTTTGCTCTGTGCTCAGTCACATAGCCCGCTATGCTCCTTCGCACAGAACAAACAACTACGGCACAATAACGCAACTCAAATGTAAAAATAATTTTGAACACCTACTTATCACAAATAATTTGGAGCATACATTTCAATTATGATTCGGAGGTTTTGAAGCCGCGTTGTTCCCTATCGAAACATATAAAATATGTTCTAAATCAATGGTTTTGAAGCCGCGGCGCCCTGTAAGGGCAAGGGTATCTCAGCCCAGGGTAAAGTGAACAGAGTGAACGACACCCTGGGTCCCCCCATGACTCGGGTTTTAAAAGGTATCGCGCCCTGTAAGGGCAGAACGTCGAGGATAGGGGCAACGCCCCCTCGACACAAACGGGCAGATTGTCGGAAAATGGTATGCATTGGTGGAACGATGAGCACATGGGAATTATGCACCTATGTAATGCGCCCAATTTACGCCCGCTCGACACAAACGGGCGGATTGTCGGAAAATGGCATGCATTGGTGGAACGATGAGCACATGGGGATTATGCACCCATGTAATGCGCCCAATTTACGCCCCCTCGACACAAACGGGCGGATTGTCGGAAAATGGCATGCATTGGTGGAACGATGGGCACATGGGAATTATGCACCCATGTAATGCGCCCAATTTACGTCCGTTTTGTCGAGGGGGGTTGCCCCTATTTCGACATATTGCCCTTACAGGCCGCCGCAGTCTCAAAATCATTGAAATACAGCGTGTTTTGTTGTGTTTCAATAAGGATGCCGCGGCCTCACCCCCATCTTCGCAAACATATCCCATAGAAACCGGCAGCCCCGGGGCCGAGCAACATCAAGTTGCTTAGCCCCGGGGCTGTTTTAGTAAGTGGAGCCTGAGGTTTCAAGGCTCAAAGGTTTCAAGGAATCAACGAATAAAGAAGGAGGGGCAGTTAAGGCACCATGACCTTGCGGCCGTTCAGCACGTAAACACCCTTGGTCAAAGGAATGCTCACGTTGCCCTGCACCTTTTCGCGGTAAATGGTGCGACCCTGCACATCGCAAACCGTAACGAGCGTTTCCTGCGGAGCCACTACGATGATTTTGCCATTGCGCACGTACACGTCCATGTTCGCATCTGCATCAGTAGCCTGACCGATTTCAGTGTTCACCTGTCCTTCTTTTTGGTAAACACGTACCCAGTCGAACTCCGTGCGGTAAGTAAAGTTCGTGTCAGCCGGTTTAGCCCACGAGCCATTACCCACGCTCTGGTTCAGAATGATGTAGAAATGCTTGTCGAAGGGCCACTGACCCTTAGCCAAAGCATCAGCATCCGTCGATTTGGCGTACGAGAACACCTTGCGGCCATCCACATACCAGCTCAGCTTATCCTCCTCCCATTCCAAACCGAAGGTGTGATACTGCGTAGATTCGCACGAAATGGTGCTCGACTTTTTAGGGTTGTTAGCCTGACCGTGGCAACCGGTTTCGCTGTTGGCCCACTCCGAGTGAATGGTATGGAACGAATTATCCTTATCGTCAATCTGTTCCCAGATGTCAATTTCGCCGTCCTTCGGCCAGCCCTTCACCGTTTTCGTCGGCATCATCCAGAAGGCCGGGAAGTTACCCGTGTGCGGCGTAGTCAGAATGCGCGCCTCGATTTTGCCGTAAGTAAAGTCAAACTTATCCTTACTTTCAATCGCACCGCTAATCATGGCCTGCTGCTGTCCTTTGTCGTCCTTTTCAGCAGCCAGCGTATTAGGCTTACACAGCATCACGAGTTTACCATCTTCCATGTAACCCGTTTGCTGCTGTCCCTCCTCAGTTTGCGCCACAAAGCGTTTCCACGTAATGCCGTGTCCCACCTCCGAGCGGCTCCAGTATTTTGAATCGGGCATGCTGCCGTTAGCCGTATTGAACTCATCAGCCATCACCAGTTTGTAGTCAGCTTCAGCCGTAGGTTCAAAGTCAACCGTCATGCGCACCTCGCCATTCACGCTGTCAGCCTTCACAATGTGAACCTTCGCATCGTCCACGGTGTACTCGCTCCACTGGCGGTTACCGTGAATGTACTGTGCCCCGTCAAGGTTATGACCGTGGCGCACCGTCAGTTTGCCCGGCTTGTAACCATCGGCAGCCGGAACAAGCAAAGTGTTCAGCGCACGGCCGTAAGGCACCTCGGTGGGCAAACCCTTGTTGCTCTTACCCACGATTGAACCATTGGTGGTACGAATGTCGAGTTTCGAAGTTTCAGGGTGTACGTTCAGAATAAAGTCCACCACATAACCCCCGTTAGCTTCAATCTGGTTCTCCTTGCCTCCCTCGGTCCATTGTCCGGCCGGGTCAATGTTGGCCCAATCCACCTTCAAGCGAGCGCGATAATTGCCATAGCGCAAGTTTTTGGGCAGTGTAAAGTTAGGCACTGCCAAGCCTGCGCTGGGCTGTACCGAAGCACCCTGCGAGTTTTTGTTGTTGAAGAACGAGTAGGCAAACAGCTCACCCGAAGGCGAAGGAGTGCCTTCGGCATTCAGGGTATAATCAAAGTGTCCGTCCTGGTCAAGGTCAAGGTAAAGGTAGGCATGCATCGGGCCACCCTGATAGGTGATTTCCGTAGCAATTTCGTCGCCCGGAACAGCCGACACCTCCTCGCCAGTCAGGTTGCGGAACACCAACTCCTTGCCCGAGTGCGGCACAACGAGCGTCGAAGTACCTCCCTTCGTAGCCGTAAACTTCACGCGGTTCAATCGGCGGTCGGTGCGGCTGATAGCCAAATCCTCTGAGAAGTTGATGGGGTAATCCTTACCCTGCACCTGTCCGTCAGTCGACTTGAAGAACGGAATGAGTTCCACGTCGCCATCAATGTATTTGGCAGGAATGGTGTAGCAGCTGTCGGCATCGAGTTCGCGAGCCACCGCCATGTGTTCCATGTACTGCGGCGTGTCGAACACCAAACTGTCCGTGCTGGCCAAGTTACCGTGATTGATAATCATGTGCGAGAACTTGAAGTTCGGAGCAGGACGCAGGCGCACTTTGTAATCCTTGCCAAACGGAATTTTTTCCTGGGCAAAGTCCGAACCATCCACCTTCAGCACATCACCGTTCAGTCCGCCGCCGTTCGGGCGCGTACCGCGCTTCACGGTTACCTGCTGATTATCGGTGTACACCACCAGACGCATATCGGCAAAGGCACCGCGGTTATTGTAGATGGTGTTGTCGGCTGCCGTATTGCCGCCCGGGTCCACGCAGTCCCAGTCCACCTTGTAGCGCACGCGGTAAACACCGGGTTTCAAGGTGTCGGGCACCGTAAATTCGGGCATGTTCAGGCCGGCATTGGCCGACTGTCCGGCACTGTTCTTTCCCTTGAAGTGGCTGTAGGAAAGCACCTCGCTGCCGGGTTTCACCTGTTCGCCGTCCACCGCCACATCGAAGCGTCCGTTCTGGTTCGTGTCCAGGTAGAAGTAGCCGCTCATGGCATTACCCTTCCAGTTAAAGCCCACCTGCACCTTTTCGCCGGGCTTAGCCGTCAGCACCTGGTCGAGCACTTTGTTGTAGAGTTTGCGCGTAACGCCTTGGTTCACGGGCACTACGGTAGCCTCGGCCTGACTTGCGGGCTTAAACGTCACCGAATTGAGCAGACGGTCGTTGTTCTTAATGCTCTGATCTTCGTCGAAGTTAATGCCGTAGTACACGCTGCTGAAGCGCGGAGTTGAATTGTCGTCAATGATGATGTCGTCCACGTAGAACAGGAAGTCCTGCTTCAAGTCGTGGGTCGACTTCAAGTCGGGCACCACGAGCAAGTTGTGAATTTCAATGCCGTTGGCACCGCTCACGGGGAACACCGCATCGCACCATTTACCCGGCTGCACCTTGGCCGTCGAGGTTTGCCAGAACTGCTCTGTGGTAGTGGGCTGCCAGGGGCGGTCGGTGCGTCGTCCCAAACCTATGAGCATGACGCGGCTGTCCGAGGGCGTCCATATTTTCACATGCACATAGCGCACCTTGTTTTTCAGTTCAAAGGGCTTTTTCAGCGTCACCATGGCTCCGAAGGTGTTGCTGCCGAAGCGCGAACGCTGTGCACCGAGCACCTTGGCCGACTTGTTCGGGGCAAAGCCCAAAATGTCGTCGACCTCGGTATAGGGGTTAGCCGTAACCTTGGCGTTACCTTTGAGGCGTTTGTCGCGGAACGGTGAATGTTCCCAAGTATCGTACACACCTACTTTGGCGTAGCTCTCGGCTGTTTCAAAGTCGCAAAGCAGGGAATCGGTTTGTGCCATCATGCCCATCGGAAAGAGCAAGCCGGCCAAACTGAGGTATTTCTTTATATTCATGGTAGTTTTGTCTGAATAGTGTGGATGATTTTAGTAAATAGATACTGTGTGGAGCAGCGGGCAAGCCTTGCTGTCGGTAATGGTGATGCGCACAATTTTGGCTTTGTAGCCCGTGCCGTAGCTGTTTTGCGTGCTGCCATTCAGCGGAATGATACGCTTGTAGCCCACCGTGGTGGTAGCAATGTTACCACCGCGTTTCACAAAGTTCTGACCATCTTCGCTGGTTTCGATTGAGAAACCCTTGATGCGCTGTCCCAAACGGATATACTCCATCATCGACACGTAGCGAATGGTTTGCGGCGTGTCCCACTCAAAGGTCAGCGTAGCCGTCTTCACGTCGTCGTCGGTTGCCCAATAGGTATCTTTGTTGTCATCCTTCAGATTATCTGCCACGTAGGTCGTCTTTGCACCATTGGCGCGCGTGGCTGAGGCCGTTACTTTGGCCGTCTTAGCCAAATCAGTACCCAGACGCTCGTTAAGTACTTTACCAAATTCCTCCATACGCTTCACGGTCTGATCGGGCAAATACCCCGACTTATCAGGCGGCAGGTTCAGAATGAGTGTAGCGTTTCGTCCTACGGTTTCGAGGTACATTTGGAAAAGGCGTTCGGTAGAGTGAATGGTTTCGCCATCGTGCCAGAACCAGCCGCCCGAAGTAGCCTTGGCATCGCTTTCGCCCGGATGCCAGCGCCAACCGTTTTCGTCGCCATACTCGCCATCGCCCATTGCCCAGCAAGTTTCGCCGGCCCATCCGGCTTCGTTACCAATCCAGCGTGCTTCGCCACCCACACCCCACATAATGATGTCGGGGCAGGCATTGTGAATAGAGTCGCGCAGGTTGGGAATGTCGTAGTACACTTCGGCATTGCCAATGGTGCGGTTCTTGTCGGCTTCGCCACCATAGTAGCCACCGCCACCGGTTGCACCGTCGAACCACATTTCGAACTGATCGTGACCATAGGCAGCTGCTTCAGCACACTGAGGGAAGAACACCCTCTTGGTGTAATCATCGGTATAATTGCCGTTTGCATCTTTCTTACCCCAATATTTACTGTTGCGGTCCCAGGGCGAAATGTAGAAGCCGTATTTCAGCTTAAGTTCCTTAGCTGCCTCGGCAAAATCCTTAGGAATATTGGTTTGTTTACCAAATTCATTACCTGCGTTTTTCACACAGTGATCTGTCGTCTTTGTTGGCCACAAGCAGAAGCCATCGTGGTGTTTAATCACCGCGATGCCACCCTTCATGCCGGCTTTCTTTGCCGTTTCGAGCCATTGTTTGGGATTGGGCTTTTTCGTAGGGGCAAACAAAGAGCGATCTTCATCGCCGTTACCCCACTCACGTCCGGTGTAGGTGTTCATACCATAGTGGAAGAAGGCATAGAACTCCGTTTCGTTCCACTTCAACTGACGGTCAGAAGGTACGGGAAATACCGGTGCAGGCGTGTTCTCTGCATCGGTGAGCGTTTCCGTTTCAAGCTTGAAATCGTCCTGCGCTTGCACAGCTACAGGAGCAGCGGTTCCCAGACACAAGGCTGTGAACAACAATAAATGCTTCTTTTTAGCAATCATTACGCTTAAATTAAACTATAAGCAGATTGGCAGAATCAGAATTAAGGTCTTGCGATTGTACAAAGGACGATGAATCCTCAAAATTCTACCCCCCCACTTTTTTTATGAATAGATAGGAATTTCTTTTTGTCGTTTACTGGGGCGACACAACCGTTTCGTACCGCCACACTCAGCCATTGTGAAAATAGCCAAGTCAAAGAAAAGTGTAAGGAAGGATGCCAGGGCCATATGCCCCCGCGTAGTGTTTCAGCTTTGACAAAACATACCCAAAGCCCATTTGTATGCAAATCATGGATTGATGTCGTGTTTTTCAAAATGCTGAACCAAGGTTAAGTCTGGCTTCGATCGCTTTATCGAAGTACTTGGGCAAAAGTACAAATATATTTTGTCCAATCAAAGTGCATTTCATCTTTTAACATGTATCCCAGCCTTCATGGAAGTTTTAGGAGCTAAGGCGGAGTAGGGGGTAATGCCAACTGCGTTTTGCGCATGTCGTTGGGGAACTGAAACGCTCACACCCGATTCGTTGTAGGGTGAAAACAAGTTAAAAATTCGTCACCGTATTTTTCCCACTTTTTTCTATGATTTCACCCCCAAACAGGCACGGCGAAAATAATTGTTCCGCGCCAGTCAAAATTAGTTCCGACGTTGTTGAAATTAGTTCCGAGCCAGTCAAAATTAGTTCCGAGCCAGTCAAAATTAGTTCCGAGCTAGTTGAAATTAGTTCCGAGCTAGTTTTGAAAGAAACGGAAAAAAATTCAACAAGCGCGGAATCGTTGATAATCAGCATTTTCCGAAAAACCACAGATGCGGTTTGCCAAAGCCTCCTTTCGCGGTATTCACAACCGCCAAATGCCGCCAATGTGGGTAGTAGTTGGGCCGTGTAGGGGAGTGTTTGCATGACATTTTTTAACATACATTTCCCGTGTGTTTTGCGCCCGATATTTCGCGCGATTTACGCCCCCCGACCCATACATGCGTAAATCGAGGGTTGGCTAACGATATATATACGGCTTATGCATATACCGTGTGATGCACCCGATAATGCGCTTCCCCCCGACCCATACATGCGTAAATCGAGGGTTGGCTAACGATATATACGGCTTATGCATACCGTGTGATGCGCCAGATAATGCGCTCCCCCCCCGACCCATACATGCGTAAAGATATATATATACGGATTACAAACCGTGTATTTCGCCCACACACAAAAAAACACGGACGTGTTAGGCTACTCTTCTAACTCGCACGCCACGAAATGAAAATCCTTTTGCGCCTTTTCTTGCGGAAATGCAAAGTAGGTGCAGCGGCACTGCGTACACAGCTGCCCCTCCGCATCGTAAAGTTCCGCATCAATGAGCAAAATGTTGCGCCGCTCCTCAGCCAGGTGCGCACGCAGCGTAAGGTCGCCCCCGTTGGTGCTGATCGGACGCAAAAAACGCGTTTCCATTTTCGAAGTCACTCCTGCCGTCTGCTTTTTACGCATCACCACCCAGGCACAAATTTCGTCGAGCAGCACGCTCTGAATGCCCCCGTGCAGGGTGTTCAGCCAACCCTGGTATTCTGAACGCGGCGACCATATCGACACAATGTCGTCGCCGTCCTCGTAAAACTCCATTTTCACGCCCAACGGATTTTCAGGCGCGCAGCCAAAGCAGTTGTAGCCCTCGAGGTGTAAGTAGGGATTCTTGATTTTCTTCATAATCTTCGTTTTTTTAAAAAAAAGTAGTCGATGCACCCCCGACGAATGGGGGAATTGCGACCTTAAAACGGCCAGAACATAGGCACAAAAATCAACGTAATGATGAGCGAAATAAGGTTCAGCGGCAAACCGATACGCACAAAGTCGCCAAAGCGGTAGTTGCCGATACCCTGCACAATCAGGTTCGTTTGGTAGCCGATGGGCGAACTGAAGCTGGCCGAAGCCGCCATGCAAATGGTAACGAAAAATGGCATCGGACTCACCTGCATGTGTTCTGCAATCGATAGCGACACCGGAAATGCCAGGGCTGCCGCCGCATTGTTCGTCATCAGCTCCGTAAACACATTGGTGATGATGAATATCACTGCCAGCAGTACCAGCGGACTGTAATCGTGGCTCAGCCCCACGGCAAACTGCGCCACGGCGTCGGCCATGCCCGAATTTTGCATGGCACGGCTAATGGCAAAGGCCGAGGCAATGGTGATGAGTATGTCCCACGAAATGAACTTGGTGTACTTACGCGCCGGAAAAAGGTTCAGCCACGCCATGATAATGGTGACGATGCTCACGAAGAAGAACATGTCGAGCTTCATGTCCGGAAAAGCCGCGCGCACCGCAGGCAGTTCGCCCACCGTAGCCCCCACAATCATCAGCAGCAGCAAAATCACCGATGTCACCCGTTTCCACTGTGGCATTTTAGCCTCCTGCTCCTTGCCGTTCGACACCATCAGGAAGAACGACGAATCGCCCCAGTTCTGCATAAAGCTGTCGTCGGCCAGCAGCACCAGCGTGTCGCCATCGCGAAAGCGTTCGCGGCGCATGTCGTGCATAATCATGGTTTGTCCGCCACGTTTCAGTTCAAGGAGCGTAGCCCCGTATTTCTGCTTGAAGTCGAAATCGAAAATGCGTTTGTTGATGGCCGGGAAACGCGCTCCCAGCACCACCTCCACGCGGTGCAGACCCTTGTCGCGCTCCTCGGTCGAGGTCAGCTCGTCGCGGTTGGTGCGCTGATCGGGCAGCAGCCGGTTCGACACCAGCAGAATGTAGGCCAAACCGCAAAGGCACACGATGAGGCCCACTTTGCCCAGTTCGAACATGCCGAAACCGCTGAAGCCCGCATCGATGACCATGCCGTGAACCACGAGGTTCGTACTGGTGCCGATGAGCGTGCAAACGCCGCCCAGTATGGTGGCATACGACAGTGGAATGAGCAGTTTCGTAGCCGCCACCTTGTGCTTTTCGGCCCACCGCTTAATCATGGGGGCAAAAATCACGACCACCGGCGTATTGTTCAGAAAAGCCGAAATGAACGACACCACCGGCAGCATGCGCAGTTGCGTTTGCCGGAGGCCGGCCCGTCCGCGCTGTGGCAGCAGGCGGTAAAGCAACTTTTCGAGCAAGCCCGAACGCCTCACCCCCTCGCTCACCAAAAAGAGCATCGCCACGGTTATCATTCCCTTGTTGGCAAAGCCCTCAAGCATTTCGCGTGGCGACAGAATGCCGGCACACAGAAATACCACTGCTCCCGAAAGTAACACAAGCCCCGGGCGCATGTGGTCCTTGATCAGAGCCAGCACTACGCATAGTAGGACAATGACCACGAATATCGACTGAAAACTCATAGTTGATAGTTAAGTATAGAGGCGTGTTAGCATATAATCAGGAGCGGCTCACCACAAAGAAGGGGTTGAGTAGGTTCTCCTTGTTGTAATGTAAAGGCTCGGTGGTGCCGGCCTGCATCACGGTGCAGCCTGCGGCCCAGGCAATGGCATGACCGGCGGCCGTATCCCATTCCATGGTAGGTGCCAGGCGGGGGTACACATCGGCCTTTCCTTCGGCCACCAGGCAGAGTTTCAGCGAACTGCCGGCACTCACCGTGTCCACTTCGCCGTGTGCGGCCTTCAGGCGGTCAATAAATTCCTGCGTTTCGGCCGAAAGGTGCGAACGCGAAGCTACTACGCGGAACGGACGGTTTTGCGTGGCACCCGGCAGTGGCAACTGCTGTGCCTGCTGCGGTTGCAGGGTGTCGGCATCGACCTCGGCGGTAAAGGCACCTTTGCCAGCCTCGCCCCAGTACAGGCGGCGCGTGGCAGGCACGTAAATCACGCCCATCACCGGTTCGCCCTTCGTAACGAGGGCAATGTTTACGGTAAATTCGTCGTTGCGTTTCAAAAATTCCTTGGTGCCGTCGAGCGGATCGACCACCCAGAGCGTTTCCCACTGTTGGCGTACTTCGTAGGGCAGGTGTTCGCCTTCCTCGCTCAGCACGGGGTAGGGGGTATGCTTCAGGGCCTCGGCAATCACTGCGTGCGATTTTCGATCGGCCAGTGTCAGCGGTGAGTTGTCGGCCTTGCGTTCCACTTCCCAGTCGGTGTCGGGGTGGGTGTATATGCTCATGATGGCTTGACCGGCACGAATGGCCGCGTCAATAATGGTTTGCAACATAGTAAAAAAAATTTTTTGAGTGGTTTTCTATCTGCAAAAGTAAAACTTATCGGCAATATGGCGGCAAAACGCTGTGACAAATTCGAGTTTTGAGCGGCTAAGTAGTGGCTTAATGATGGTCTGCACCTGCTGAAGGGGGGACGCTGCTCTCGGAATCATGGCAGAAATTTTCGAAGCCTTCTTAAACCTTTTGCCGTTTTGTCTGTCTTACTGATAATTGTGTGAAAAAAAGACGTTGCAACGCTTTATGCTGGTATGTACGCTGACTTCCGGAATCAGTGCACCCCGCGCACACTTATTCTCTCTCTCTTAAATACCGGGAGTGGGGGCGCAGTTCAAAACTGTTTGCTGCCGCTGTCCTGCTTTCCGCTAAATGTTGATTCTGTTATGAAAAAAATAGCTATCCTTGTGTGTGCTGCCTGTATGAGCTGCACCGCGCTTTACGCGCAAAACCGTGCGCAGACTGCCAAACCTGCTGACCGTATGGAAAAATGTACGAAGGTGGCCAATCGCCTGGCCGACAAACTGCAACTCGACGACCGCACGCAGCAATGGTTCGTGCCGCTGTATGCGGCGTATCAGGACACGCTCATGGGCATTCGTCGTACTTACCGCATGGGTAAACCTGCGGGTAAGGGTCAGGGCAAACAGGCGGGCGTGTGTGCGCTCAACGATGCTGAGGCTTTGCAATGTGTGGAAAATGCGTTGAAGCGCGATGAACTGACGCTGAAGGTGAAGCGCGATTACTACGCGCAGTTCAAAAAGCAACTGACGCCGCAGCAGTTGGTTCGCATCTTCTGTACGCCGCAGCGCAAACCGAATCAGGGCAAGCGTCCGGCGCAGGGTCAGCGTGGTCATGGGCATCACCAGCAGGGTCATGGCGGTGGCTGGCAGCAAACTCCTGATTTTGACTAACGTCCTTCGCCCTTTCTGCCTGCTGTGCAGCCTTCGCTTGGCTGCCTATAGTGCAAAATAAAAAGGCTGTGCCGCAATCCGTACAGATTGTAGCACAGCCTTTTGGGTATGGTTTAGGGTTCTGCCCTGCGTTTAAACTTTAAAAAAAGAGCGTAGGCGATACACACGTTATTGGTGTACCGCCTACGCTTTATTGTTAGCAAGCAGTTCGGTTTTATTCCTTCTGCCTTTTGGCTTTGGCTCGGAAGGGGTTGATTGTGAGTGTCACCCCTTCGCGAGTTTTGGGCCGTTTAATCGTTTCAATTAGTCTTCAGAGTTCCAATTATCGCTGCTCCAGCCTTTGTCTTGTGACCAGGCACTTTCGGCTTGTTCACCGGAATTGATGTTGAAATCCATAGTTTTATCTCCGCTAACGGTAAGGATAGCATCTTCAGTTTGGAGCTTGATAACTTCGATTGAAGGTTTGATATATTTCTTCATTGTTGTTTCGTTTTATAGAGATTTGATGTAAATATTGATTACTGAGCGATGAACTTTTTACCATTCTGGATGTACAAGCCACCCTTCACAGCCTTCATCACGCGGCGACCGGTCAGGTCGTAGATAGGAGCGTTAGCATCAGCAGCTTCGCCCATTACGTTTTCAATACCCGTTACATCACCGTCGAACACGAGTTTCATAGCTCGAGCAGCAGCTTCCAAGTATGCCTTGTTGGCACCAATCTTCTTGCCTGTTGCCATGCTGTAGAAACCTACAACATTATTATTTACGCCGAATACCAATTCGTTCGTGTAATCTTTTTCAACGAGCGTACCGATGAGAGCATTGTTTTGAACATCAGAAGTAGCTTTACCGAGCGTCAAAACAGCCTTGTCTTCGTTGGCAGCACCCTTCAGGATAACACCCGTGTTGGCACGAATACCACCTTCAATAGCCGTAGCGTGCAAAATCTTTTTATTTTCTTGCTTAACAACCTTACCAATGTAAGCAGTTGCACCTTCTACCTTTGAAACTGAGAAGGGAAGGTAGGTCGTAGCGTATGAAGCATTACCGGCAGTGTTGAGGGCAACTTCAACTGTGTCAGCTTTTACAATATACCAAGCTGAAGCCGTGTTTTGATCACCATCCCAACTTATAAGATTGCCTTTATCGCCTTTACCATTATTGTGACCATTTGTGTGACACTTGCCATTGGGGTAATGGATGTTGTATTGTGCACAGCCTAATTCAGCAAAATCCATGTCGGCTGCCGTTTCTTTTTGACCGAGCAGACCAGCTGCACCTTGCATATATTGACCACGATTCACGTTCTTCAAACAGTACTTGCCATTGCTCTTCTTTTCAAGCTGGAATACATTGTTTATATCCTTCAAATCAAGGCTGCCCCATTGAATATTTGTATTGCCAGATACAGAAAGCATACATTTCTGTACGTCAAATGCAGTAAATGCATTAACAATGCGGTAGTAAGTACCTTCTTCAAATGTTATGCCGTTTGATTGTAATGCTTTAATTGCATCTACTAATTTGTTGGCTTTCTCAAAATTGTACAAGTCTTTTTCAGCCTCTGTGATGGCCGGATCGAGATTTTCATCATTAAGGTACCCTCCTACAGCATTGGCAGGTATGTTGGCAATAACTTCAGTTTGTTCAATAGCAATAGTTGCCGGCTTGAAGAAACGGCAAGATGAACCTTCGTCCGGATTTGCATAGTATCCCAAAGTGTTATCACCTTGGTGATTTAAATATTGGGTATTATCTGCCTTGAAGCAAGCTGCATTTGAAATAGAAGACTTAGGCTTTACGATATGCCAAGTTGTATGTTCGCCTTCTGTAATCTGAGGCTTAGCATCGGTGGTGTTAAGTGATTTGGTAGTTCCGGCTTTTTTATTGTAGATTTGGAAACCATCGAATACATTACCGGTGAGACACCAGAAGTAAGCGTCATCCTTTGAAATACTAACTAAATCTTCAGGAACTGCGACTTTGATATTTTGATTGTCTGCCTCATAATGCCACATGTAACGCTTCTGATTACTGTGCATATCAATCGCGAACCACTTCGGACTGTTCAGGTCTGTGGTTTTTTCAAAAGGCAGATTCTCAGTGCATTCAACGGTTAGGTTGTTTTCGCCATTTTGTACGGTACCAGTGGGTTGAGTAAAGGTTACGAAGTCAATTGCAGGAGCATTGTAGTTACTACCAATAGTTTGTACTACTTCTTTTACAATAGTGGTTGAAGTTTCTTTTAATTGGTAAGTATAGGTAACTTTAGCACCTTTGATAAGATCTGTTTCTTCCACTTTGTAGAATTCAAACATCATCACTGATGCCGGATTTGCATCTGTCCATGAGCCTAAGTTGTTGCCACTGTAATGAATGCAAGATGTCTTTCCTGAATTTTGAATGATGCAAGAACTATCAGTCGGAGTTGCTGTTTTATTGCCAAGTGTAACTGATTCAGTTGTTCTCGTCAAATTAGCCTTGTTAGCATAAGCCACTAAGTTCTTTTGGCCTTGGTGAGGAGCCTGCCAAGCAGCTCTTTTATTGGCAGTAGCAATGGTGAAAGTTTCGCCATTAACTTCTATATACCACAACTCCAAAGCATTTTCACCATTGTAGGGAGTGTTTTTACCTTGAGGTGTAACCACTGCATTAGCAGCTTCGCTGGCAGCTTTCAGGTAGCCACCGGGCTTACCAGTAGCTTGAGGGTTCACCTCTTTAATCAAGTAATAACCTGTTGCCAGATTAGCAGGCAGAGTCTTCGCTTCTGCAGCTTTAGTAAAGCCGAGAATCTCTTGTGCATTCATTACCCCCCCCCATCATACAGAAGAGGAGTAACAACAAATAAGTAAATTTGTTCATATAAGATAGATTAATTAAATGAGTTCGAAGGTTGTTGTGAGGCAGTGGGACGTAAGATAGGAAAGAGATAGGATAGGAAAGTAAGGTAAAGTAAAGTCCTGTCTGCCTAAGGCATACGATTGAATAGTGCAGGCAAGGCAACCTGCTGTATACAACCGTTATATTGTCAACATTGCATAGTGTTAGTTCGACTGTACAAAAGGCAGATGAATCAAACAAAAAATGAAATGCTGTGTTAATTTTCTTGAGAGCGGTGCAAATGTAGATATTTTGCCAATTATAACCAAATAAAAAGCGGATATTTTTGAAAAAAAACTGAAAATGAAGGAAACCGACGAAAAAAAGGTGCATTTCGTATCCATCCCATCTACCCCATTCTTTTATATCAAAAAAGCTTTAGCTGATTTTG
>ENA-ORNF01001592-ORNF01001592.1-human-gut-metagenome-genome-assembly--contig:-NODE-1592-length-19328-cov-2.729103_pt1 | contig 19328 bp, 18 predicted proteins | sample MGYA00242110_ERZ509012 | MGnify/ENA primary metagenome ERZ509012 (study PRJEB26280, sample SAMEA2338714) | human gut metagenome | biome: human gut; feature: human-associated habitat; material: faeces...
CTCACGCCGACCTTGCCAAGAAAAATCAGCGCCTCTGCCTGCCGCTGCGCAAGCTGGATGGTCGGCAGTTCCAACTCGCTGCAATCCGTGATGCGCAGCGTCTGGCCGATCCAGAACAGGCGGCAGGACTCGCTTTCAATCTGTTCGATCTGTCCCAACGGCGGTGCGCGCGTGGTCTTTTGCGCCTACAGACTGCGCGATGGATACCGTCGTGCCCATTGCAAGCCCCACGATCATCACGGTCAGCATGTGCATCACCTGCGAGCCGATGGAGACGGCGGTCGTGCTGGCGACGCCCTCGAACTGGCCGATGATGAAGAGGTCGGCCATGCCGTAGAGCGTCTGCAGAAAATACGATAAGAGATAAGGCAGCGAAAAATAGAAAATATTTTTCCAGATACTGCCGGTTGTTAAGTTTCGTTCCATGATAGGGAAACCTCCTGTTGTAGAATGTTACGATTATAGTAAACCCTACAATGATTATAGAGTCAAGAATATAATTTTCTGCACTTTATAAAAATACTTTAGATTTATAAGTTCGAACGTTTTCCGTGTGCACTCCTTGACAAATGTTCAAAAAAGAACTATTATACAAAAAAGTTCAAAATAGAACAAATAAGAATATCAAGTTAAAAAAGAAGGTGAAAAAGTATGTTTGATGAACAATGGCAATTTGCAGTGGAGGTAGAACGAAAATACGCCAAGTACCGAAAAAAGGTCATGGTGCGTTATGATCTGTCAGCTGCGGAAGTGGATGTTCTGCTGTTTCTTGCGAATAACAGCCAGTTTGATCTTGCAGTGGATATTGTGCGTGTGCGGAAAATGCAGAAATCGCATGTTTCACTGGCAGTGAACAAGCTGTGTGAAAAAGGATACATTCAAAAAGAAACAGATGCGGCGGATCGCAAGAAAGTGCATTTGAAGCTAGAAGAAAGTGCATCAGAAATTATCCGCTTTGGACAGGATTGCCAGAGAGCGTTTGGAGAATCGTTGTTTTCCGGAATTTCCAGAGAAGACAGGGAAGAATTTCTCAGATTATGCGAGCTGATTCGGAGGAACGTGACGGAAAAATAAAAACGCTGAAAGCCAGAGAGAAGAACATAATAGAAAAATAAGACAAAACAAAAACAGAAAGAGGAGGAAAACAGTCATCTGCCCCTAAATGGCAAAGTACAGGAAAAGTGCAACGGATCTAAGCGGATGACAGAAAAACTATGACAATAACACAACTTATCGTATGTATTGTGGCTGGTCTTGGCGCCGGCCTTGGCACGGGACTTGCGGGACTCTCCGCAGCGGCCGTTGTTTCACCGATGCTGATTACCTTTTTACACATGCCGGCTTATCAGGCGATTGGCATTGCGCTGGCATCGGATGTGCTGGCATCAGGAGTAAGTGCCTGGACTTATAAAAAGAATAAAAACATTGATATCCGCCATGGCGTGATTATGCTGATATCTGTTCTGATTTTTACACTGGTCGGCAGCTTCGTATCTTCGCTGGTGCCAAATGGAACCATGGGCGGATTTTCGAAAGTGATGACACTGTTTGTCGGACTGAAATTTATCATCCGTCCGATCATGACGACGAAAGAAGTACAGGCAAATAAATCAGAAAAACAGAAAATCCAGCAGTCGATTCTCTGCGGTGTTGTGATTGGATTTATCTGTGGATTTGTCGGAGCAGGCGGTGGCATGATGCTGCTTCTGGTGCTGACCAGCGTGCTCGGATATGAGCTGAAAACAGCAGTTGGAACGAGCGTCTTTATTATGACCTTTACAGCTCTGACCGGTGCAATCTCTCATTTTTATATCGGCGGCGCGCCGGACATTCCAATTCTGATTGCCTGTGTCATCAGTACCCTGGTCTTTGCACAGATTGGAGCGAAATGGGCCAACGGGGCAAATGTGAAAATGTTGAACCGCGTGACGGGAATTTTGCTTTGTGCGCTGGGAGTGGTGATGTTGTTTTTCTAACTACGTCAGAAAGTGTTTGATAAGAACAGCGTGTATCTCCCCACAAAAAAGATAGGTAAGAACAATCCCAAGGCTGCCGAAATCGAAGCAGATAACACCGCAAGGCAGGAATGGAACAGAACAGCGGATTTGGCTCTCATATCGGGCATTGAAGAAGCAAAGATACTGGAAATCAAGCAGACCGAAATCCACGACAAAGCCGGTCAGTCCATCCGTGAAAACGGTTGGCTTCCAAACCTGTTCCGAGGTATCGTAGGCAAGGCAAAGGAATTTCTGCAAGCCATCATCCGTGAAAAGGATATGCCACCCAAGCCAGTCCTCAATATGGATATGGACGAGTTCCGCACAATGCAGACCCTTATGCTAAAGGTACAGAAACAGGCGAAAGCAATCAAGAAGATACAGGAGGTCACACTCCCGAATCTGCGACAGCAGCTTGCAGAAACAACGGGTATCTTCAAAGGCAAGGAGCGTAAGGCTCTGAAAAAACAGATACAGCAGACCGAATCCGAGCTTAAAGAAAAACTGGATAAACTCCCCGATATTCTAAAAGATGACGGTTATCCTGATGTACAGGCATTTATGAAAACTTACCGCAAAGCAGAGGCTATTGTGACACAGTATAACCAAGACCTTGCAGAATGGGAGCAGGCAGTTAAGAACGGACAGAAACCTGCCGAGAAACAGCACAGACCGCCCGAAAGACAAAGTGTGCGAAACAGGCTCAGACAGCTTCAGGAAGAGGGGAAACAGAACTCTCAGCCGAAGCAGAGAAAGAAATCCCAAGACAGGGACAGATAATCACGACATAGGAAACATCACCGCAGGGCGACCTGCCTTGCGGTCTTACATATATTTTGACAGTAGAACACCCTGCAAGATTTTTACATTTTGCAGGGTGTTTGATAAATACATATAAAAGTTTTCAATAAACACGTATTACTATATCAATATTTTTTGGATAATGTGTAGGTATAGTAGGTGTCAATAATCAAAAGAATTGCTACGATGCCCATTGTCCACCAGAAACAAGAAAAGCCTTTCGTTAAAAAGCATACTATGATTATAATAACCCCGCCTACAATAAATGAAATACCGCCAAAGCGTTGGCTTTTTTTCCACGTTGTTTCATTTTTCATACTCCATACTGTTCTCAGTCCTGCGATTGAGTTCATTCGTAGTTTTGGCATAATATTGCCTAATATAATCATTGCAACACCAAGCAGTCCAAATAAAAGTTGATTAATATCAAGTGCAATTGAAGAAAGATTTTCAATCGAATTGAAATCAGCATACAAGAAATAACCTGTCATAGCGTTAAAAAGTGTAAGAGATACAATTCCTGCCACAATACATACATTTTCGTTGTTACTCCCATTTTCTTCTTGTTTTGAAGAGAATTTAGCCATACCAAGCATAAAGTAGCCAAATAAAACTGTGATCACAGGGAAAATTAATGTTTCGTATTTACTGCCCCAACGTGTTACTTGATTATTAAAATCATAATGAGCTGGAATTCGCTCTGGTAAGAAATGTAAGGCAATCAAAACAACTATCAATGGCAAAAACATAAGACTATAAAAAATGATTTTTTTCTTTTTCATTGTTGACCTCCACGTAATTTACTTATCCACATAATTGTTTCATCAAGGATAGATAAATTTAATTCATAGTAAATAAAATTTTTATATCGAGTTTCGTAAATCAAGTCTGCCTTTTTTAGCTTTGATAAATGATAGGACAATGCCTGTGGTGTCATATCCAATGCGATAGCTAAATCGCCTGAGCTTATTTTTCCTTCCTGTAACTTTAGCAGAATTTTTCGACGAGTATCGTCTGCTAAAGCAGCTAACACTTCATTTATAGCCAATCTTCCACGCCCTAATCTATTTCAAATAATTTTTAAATAGATTATATCAGTTTAGCATTCGTTTTTCAATGGCTATTTCAAAATATTTTTAAATAGCAAAACAAGAAATACCGTCAATGGTCTTGATGAACAGTGCAAACACTGCCATTGACGGTATTTCTTTATTTTGCTTATGAGCAGACAAGGGCAGTAAGCCAAAAGCTGGCTTACCGCCCTAATTCTTACTATGCGTAGATAATCTCGTTGTAAATGATTTCTCTAACTCTGGACTGAATTTCATTCATTTTCTGCACCCACAACATAGCATTGTCGGCTTTCAGTTGTTCGGTAACATTTTCCTGCTCTGCAATTTGCTTTGTCAGCAGGAGCAAGCGTTCCTGTGCCTGTTTGTCAATGTCGGCAAGGTAAGAGTTCAATGTACCCTCAATAAGCATTGTAGTGTAAAGGAGGTGTTTATGTTCCTTTAGGTACTGCTTGTGGCGTTGTCCCCACAGTCCGATAGGCTGCGTTTCTTCTTCGGAAAGTATCAGACAAGGGATATAATAATCGTCCTGCAATTCATACCATTGACTTTGAACCGGAACCACGCCCCAATCAGGGTGGAACGATTGGGATTGATGTTGGAATCAAAACATTCTATTCTGACAGTAACGGAAATACCGTATCGAATCCAAAATATCTGGAACGCGCGATGCAAAAGCTTGTAAGAGAACAGCGCAGACTTTCCCGAAAACAGAAAGGTTCCCATAACCGCAATAGGCAGCGGATCCGAGTTGCCCGGGTACATGAGAAAGTAACGAATCAAAGGAATGATTTCCTGCAGAAGCAGTCAACGATGCTGGTGCGTGAAAACCAAACCATCTGCATCGAAGACCTGCATGTGAAGGGAATGATCCGGAATCATAAACTGGCAAAATCCATAGCCAGTGTTTCGTGGGCAAAGTTTTTTGAAATGCTGGAGTACAAAGCTGTCTGGTATGGCAATGAACTCCGCAGGGTGCCAACCATGTATCCAAGCAGCCAGACCTGCAGTGCATGCGGATATCAGAATCCGCTGGTGAAAAATCTGCGCATTCGTATCTGGGAGTGTCCAATCTGTCATGCAGTTCATAACCGGGATACGAATGCAGGCATCAATATTCTAAAGAAAGGACTGCAGATGCAGTCTGCATGAAGATAAAAAACTGTACCGCAGGGCATGCGGGAACAGGATAAATATAGCTTGTGGACACTGTGTAAGACATTGCAGTACCGTAAGGTATTTGCCAATGCAGTAGTGGAAGAAACAAGAATCCCCCTGCTTTAGCTGTGGGAAGTGTCAAAAAACTATAGATTTTACGCAGATAACCCCAAAATCAGAAAATGGTGTACAACTGGATGAAAAATAAATCAGGATCTCATCGCACCATCCACGGAAAGAATTTCTCCGGTTACATACGAAGCCATGTCGCTTGCCAGGAAGAGGAATGCGTTTGCAATGTCCTCTGCCTCACCAATTCTTCGAAGAGGAATGCGGTTGATGAGTGGATCAATCATTTCTTTTGGAAGTGCGGCAACCATATCGGTACGGGTGATGCCAGGTGCAACCGCGTTTACACGGATATGGAAAGGACCAAGTTCCCGTGCGAGGGACCAGGTCAGACCGTTGACCGCATATTTACTGGATGGATAGGCAACGCCGCCCGGCTGGCCGCAGATGCTGACCATTGAGCTGGTATTTAAAATACAGCCGCCGCCCTGTTCTTTCATAATAGCAACGGTTGGAAGGATGCCGTTCATCATGGCGTTGACATTTAGATCCATGACACTGGCAAAGCGCTCTGCGGTATACTTGTCAATTGGCGTACTGTCTGAGACACCGGCGTTGTTCACAAGAATATCGATTTTGCCGTATTTTTCTTTGACTTTGTTGATCTCATCTACCATGGCAGCTGCATCGGTCAGCTTTGGCCATGCACCGGAAACTTCCCAGTCCGGGTTTTCTTCTTTTAAAGATGCAACCGCTTTTGCAACGGTCTCTTCCCGGGATCCGAACAGGACGACTTTCGCGCCGTGCTGCAGAAATTTGTGCACAATGGCATAGCCGATTCCTCTGGTTCCGCCGGTAACAATTGCAACTTTATCTTTTAACATCATACTATTCACCCGATCCCGTTTTTTTATATCAATGAAAACTGATTATGCAGGCTGTAGTTTTTATTTTTTTAACGATTCGGAGAAAAATGAATTTTGCATGAAAAATCATTTGACTCTGAATGACGATTCGTTTTGGAGAATACAAAAAACGGGATATTTCCTTTCTCTTAAATTTTGTTGCAAATCTTTTCCTTTATTATACGGGATATCGTTGGTGGACAGTCAATGCAAATTTTTTCAGAAATAAACAGCATTCTTTTCTCAAAAGCAGAAGATTTCTATGGAAAAAGAGAATTGTTACGTGGCTTTTTGAGGGAAAACAGGATATAATAGGAAACAAAAGTATACACCAGGTGTATGCTTTTATAAAATCAAAACGAAAAAAGCGGAAAAACAGAAAGAAAAAGAGTGAAAAAAGAGAAACAGTCAGAATGCGGGGGAATGACTGGACAAAAGGAAAAACGGGGTGCAACAATGAGAATTCAGGAAGTAATCAAAAAAACAGGATTGTCCAGGAGGACGGTTTATTATTATATCGATCAGAAGATGATCTCGCCTGTTGTTGATGAACATAACGGTTACCATGATTTTTCAGAAGCAGATATTCAAAAACTTTTTATCATCCGCAAGCTGCGCGAGGCAGGACTTTCACTGGCGGATATCCGCGCGATTCTTCACAAGCCGCGCACAACACCATTTTATCTGCATAAACAGCTGAATGCACTCCAGTCGCAGATGCTTACCATTCAGCAGACGATCAGCGAAATGGATCGTCTGAGCGGACAGCTTCCTGTGTGCCAGTCGCTTGACCAGCTTGCGGGGATGCTTGCAGATACCGATTTTTGCCCGGAAGATCCTACCCGGAATCAAATGGAATCCCGGGATGCCCGGCTGCTGGCACAGTATTTGTGGATGGCATATCTGGATACGCCGGTTACGGAATATCAGCAGTTTTTGTGGCAGAAAATCACACAGCATACGATTGAGCACGCAGGTACGGATTTGAAAATGATGTCCCGTTATTTACAGTACATTTCTCCGGAGCAGATTGATGCGACGAATATCAACCAGTATCTGCGCAATCAGAAAATTATCTCTCTGACGGAGGAAGATTATCCGGGTTTTATGGAAGAGCTGAAAGTTTCTTTGCTTGCGTTTGCGGTAGATCCAGTACAGCAGGAAAAATGGCGGCTTCTTTATCAGCCGGTGATCCATCCGACGGCGTTGTTCTGTGTATCCGTGAGCGGATGGATGCGGGAATTTCATCCGGCATACCGCCGCTATTATGAAAACACGCACACCTGCTGCCGGATGCTGAAAGATTTTATGGACAGTGATGAGGGAGCAGCGCTGAATGCGACACTGCGGGAGGCGTTCCAGGGAAATTGTGATGTGCGTACAGGATATTACGGAGAACTGGAAGTGGCGGCAACATTCCATAAAAGTATTTATGCATTGCTGCCGCCAGAGAAGATCCGAAAATTTCTGGAAGAAAATTCAGATGAAAAATGATCTGGTTTTAGGATTCTGTTTTTATCATTCGAAGCGAGGATGCCCGGGGAACAAGTGTCACCGGCAGCACAATTTTTTCCGGTTCCGCCGCAGGGTTTTCCAGTGTGGAAAGGAGAATCCGGCTGGCTTCCCGTCCGATGCTTTCAAAGTCCTGATGAATAGAGGTAATTTCAAGACTCCGGCTGAGACTCGTGTCATCAAAACCACAGAGGCAGAGATCTTCCGGAATCCTAAGGCCAATGGTACGGCAGGCGAGAAAGATGAGTTCGGCAACCTGATCATTTTCTGCGAGAAGTGCAGTAATTCCATTTTGCCGCAGGGTAAGGAGCTGCTGTTGAAAAGGTGTGATTTCTGTTGAAAGGGCATCTTCTGTAGAAAGTGCATGTGGCCAGGTGATAAGCTGCCGGGAATCGGGCATGATTCCGGCGGCTTTTATTTCGTGCAAAAATCCGCCGAAACGATCACGGACCGACGAGGTTTCGGAAAGGGGAGCTGTTGTGAAAAAGGCGATGTTGCGATGCCCCTGTTCCAGGAGGTGACGGGTGAGCTGCCGTCCGCCATCGTAATTGTCGCAGACAACATTGTTTAAATACGGACAGTCGGTCTGCTTGTCGATGATGACAACCGGGCGGTTTGCAAACAGGAAATCGTTTAACTGTTCCAGGTGGATATTGTCACGCTTGGGATAGTAGACAAGTCCGGCGATATTCTGAGAACGGAGCAGTTCCAGTGTGGCACGTTCCTTCGGAGAGGAAGAGCCGGTGATATGAATGCTTAAAAAGTATCCTTTTTCCGCCAGCGCGGCACTTAAGGAACCAATCGTTTCCGAAATGTTTCCCTGTGTTGTGGCAAAGGGAAGCAGCAGGGAAACCATTTTTGATTTGCTGTCGGTTTCTGATGCGGAGGAGGAAACCGGTGGGATTTTCTGCGAGACAAAGCTTCCAACGCCGCGTTTTCGATACAGAATTCCCTGCTGTTCCAGATCTTCAATCGCCCGCTTTGCTGTGATGCGGCTTACCTCATATTGCTCCGAGAGCATTTTTTCCGTGCAGAACACGGCATCGGAAGAAAACTGTCCGGTGCGGATGCGCTCTAAAAGAGCTTCTTTGATGATTTCATATTTGGGTTTCGTTATTCTTTTATTTCTATCCATGTCTGTAAAATTCCTCAAATAGTATGATTGGTGACAACTGTATTTGTAAAAGTGTGATATCGACTTGCTTTGTATTATAATCTCGGGAAAAAGATAAGTCAAACTAAAAATGATATATCAAATAAAAAGAAAATGATATAAAATCATGGAAAAACGTAGAAATACTTGACAGAAGCATTGCGTTTTTTTATGATATGATATATCAAATCAACACGGCAATACAGGAACAAGACTTAAATAGAAAGAGTTTTAAGTTTGAAAATCATTTTTATAACAGGAGGAAACACATCATGAAAACAACTGTTCATATTATTTCCCATTCCCACTGGGACAGAGAGTGGTATCAGTCTTTTGAAAAACACAGAATGAAACTGATTGAGCTGGTAGACAATATTTTGGAAAAAGCAGAGAACGATCCGGAATTTGGCGGATTTTTCCTGGATGGACAGACGATTGCCCTGGACGATTACCTGGAAGTGCGCCCGGAAAAACGCGAGCAGGTGGAAAAATGCGTCCGTGAAGGAAAAATCCAGACTGGCCCGTGGTACATTCTGCAGGATGAGTTTCTGACCAGCGGTGAGGCATGTGTCCGCAATCTTCAGGTCGGCATGCAGGAAGCAGCGCGTTACGGAGCGATCGGAAATGTCGGTTATTTCCCGGATGCATTCGGAAATGCGGGACAGATGCCGCAGGTGCTGAAGCAGGCGGGCATGGATGCGGTTGTGTTCGGACGCGGTGTAAAACCGATCGGACCGAATAATGAGGTAACCGGAGGACAGTATGAGTCCACGTATTCCGAAATGATGTGGGCATCCCCGGACGGAACGAAACTGCCGGGTATTCTGTTTGCAAACTGGTATAACAACGGAGTGGAGGTTCCGGTGGATGAGGCAGAAGCAAAAGTTTACTGGGACAAAAAACTGGCCGATGCGAGAAAATTTGCGGCAACACATCAGCTTCTGATGATGAACGGATGCGACCATCAGCCATTGCAGAAGGACATTACCGAGGCAATCCGTGTCGCACGGAAACTGTACCCGGACATTGAATTTATTCATTCGGATTTCAAAACCTATGTAAAGGCAATGGAAAAAGAAATTTCCGAGAATTTCTCTACGGTAAAAGGCGAGCTGACAAGCCAGGAAACAGACGGAAGATGGACACTGGCAAACACCGCTTCCTCCTGGATGGGACTGAAAGTGGACAACCGTGCCGGCGAAACAGCGCTGGAGCGGAAAGCAGAACCGGCGGCAGCCATGGCAGAGGTGCTTGGCAAAGCATACCCGGAAGACCAGATGATTTACAGCTGGAAAAAGCTGATGCAGAATCATCCGCATGACAGCATCTGCGGCTGCAGCGTCGATGAAGTAAATGAAGAAATGAAAACCCGCTTTGCGAAGAGCAGACAGGTGGCAGATGCGATTTACGATGAGAGTGTAGAATACCTGACCGATCAGGTGAATACCGCGGCACTTCCTGGAAACAGTGAAAAGATTCCGTTCGTTGTATGGAATACTTCTGGCACCGCGAAAAAACAGGTCATTGCAAAAGAACTGCATCTGTTCCGCGATTACAATCTGTTTGTATGGGATGGTTATGAGGCGGCCGAGGCGGTAGAAATGCCAAATCTGGTGCTTCGCGATGCAAACGGAAATGCAGTTCCGGCAAAAATCGAAAATGCAGGAATTTCCTTCGGGTACGATCTGCCGGATGACCGGTTCCGTCAGCCATATATGGCAAAGAAGGTGCTGGTAACGTTTGAGGCAGAAGTTCCGGCGATGGGATATGCAACATATTATCTGGAGCAGGCAGAGCCGGATCAGAACCAGGAAACCTCTGCAGATTTTGCGAATGAGCGCGTTCTGGAAAATGAAAACCTGAAAGTTACGGTCAATGAGGACGGTTCCTACCAGATTCTGAATAAGGAAACCGGAAGAACGTATGAAAATCTGGGACTCTATGAAGATACCGGAGATATGGGAAATGAATATATTTATATTCAGGACTCTGGAAAACAGACAATCACAACGAAAGGCATGAAAGCTGAGATTCGCTGTGTGGAGAAAAATGCATTCCGCACGGTAGTTGAGATCTGTCACGAAATGATGATTCCGTCCGGTATGGGAGAGGAACTGCAGAGACAGCGTGAGATGTGTATTGACCCATATACGCGTGTGGCAAACCGTTCGAAGGAACTGGTTCCGATGGAAGTAAAGACGGTTCTGACACTGGAAAAATCGGGAAAAGGCCTGCACGTTGCAACGACAATCTGCAATCAGGCAAAGGATCACAGAGTCCGCGTTGTAATGCCGACGGGTCTGAATACGTCTACGCATCTGGCAGATTCTGCCTTTGAGGTTGTAAAGAGAAATAACCGTCATAATGATACCTGGACGAATCCCTGCGGATGTGAAAGACAGCAGTGTTTTGCAGCAATGGAAGATGAGACAAATGGTCTTCTTGTGGCAAACCGCGGATTGTATGAATATGAGGTTCTGGCGGATGAGGAGAATGCGATTGCGGTAACGCTGCTTCGCTCCGTTGCGGAGATGGGTGACTGGGGTTATTTCCCGACGCCAAAGGCGCAGCAGATCGGAACGTTTACCCTGGAGTTTGAAGTTGTGCCGTATGCAGCCGGTAAGACGGGCGAGGCATTTACCGAGGGTTACGCATTCCAGCAGGATCTGACAGCAGCACAGGCCGGTCTTTCAAAGGCATGGCTCAGAAAGCCGGGTCAGGTAAAACCGGAACTCGTATCGGGCGAGATGCCGCTGGAAATGAGCTTCCTCCGCTTTGAAGGGGAAGGAATTCATCTGACGGCGTTTAAGAAGGGACTTGCAAAGGACGATCTGTTTGTGCGGTTTGTGAACAATATGCCGCAGGATGAGGTGTTTTCCTTCCGAAAGGAGAGCTGGATGAAAGAGGTTTACCGCAGTAATGTAGTGGAAGAGAAGGGTGAGGTACTTTGCCCGGATGAGAACGGGGTGTATCATGTGACACTCCGGGAGTTTGAGATTGCGACATTTGGGGTTGTGAAATAACGGCTGGCGCGTGAGATAGGAGTGAGAACGGGAGGAAAGTCTGGATCCGCCTGAAGGGCGGATCGGCGCAAGATGGTTGAAAAGAATAGGATGGAAAAAGCAAGAATGTGCTGGACTTTAGAGGGGACAAGTTATATGCTGGAAATATGAGAAAAATTTCCAAAGGAGGGTTTTTAAGATGCAGAAATGGACGAGCAGGATTGAGACCCCGATCAAGGCAGAGCTGATTTGTTATGATGTGAATGGAATTCATATTGTGTTTGGGGTGACGGAAGAGAATCAGCTGAAGCTGTTTCATTTTTCACATGCACCGTTTGACGCGCAGAATCTTTGCCGGAAGCCGGATGGAGTGTGGATGATGGAGGGAATGCGGGAAGCTCAGATTAAGGAGAGCTTCCAGCTGGTGCAGGTGAATTTTTCGGGGTATAACCGGCCGTATGAGAAGCATGGAAATAAGTATATTGTGACGGCTCCGGGCTTTATGCTGAAGTTTGATTCGATTTCGGAGGAGAGAAATGAGAACGGGGATCTGCTTCGGATTGTGCAGTCGGATGATGTGACGGGCGCGAAGGTGGAGTCTGTGATGCAGTTTTTTGATGGGATTCCGGTTGCGAGAATGTACAATACAGTGACGAACGAAGGAAAGGAAGACCAGACACTGGAGTACATTTCGAGTTTTAGTTACTGGGGTATTGAGAAGGAACAGAAAGAGGGAATTCCAGAGCTTGTCAGCTCGGATGACAAGATGTCGATGGTTGTGGTTCACAATGGATGGCAGAAGGAGCTGACGGTGAAGAAGTACCGGTTTGCAGATCTTGGCATGGCGCAGACGCAGCCGCATAATTATCAGAGAACTTCGAAGACGATTGAGATTACGAATACGGGCAACTGGTCGGCGAAGGAATATGTGCCGATGGGATATATTGGAAACAGTGCGGCAGATTCGAGTCTGTTTTTTGAGATTGACCACAGTGGTTCCTGGCATTATGAGATCGGAGATCAGAACTGCCATTTTTATCTGGCGGTGAGCGGTCCGACAGAGATTCAGTCACACTGGTCGAAGAACCTGAAGCCGGGAGATTCCTTTACAACGGTTCCGGTGGCTGTCGGCGTAGGTCATGATGATTTCGAGGAAGCGATTGGTACTTTGACGAAGTACCGCAGAAAGATCCGACGTCCGAACAAAGATAATGAAAATCTGCCGGTTATTTTCAATGATTATATGAATTGTCTGTTTGGAGATCCGACCACAGAAAAAGAGTTCCCGCTGGTGGATGCGGCAGAGAAGGCCGGATGTGAGTATTTTGTCATTGATGCCGGCTGGTATGCGGACGGCAACTGGTGGGACAGTGTCGGTGAGTGGCAGGAGAGTAAAAAGCGCTTTCCGAATGGAGTGCGTGAGGTGACGGATTATATTCGTTCGAAGGGCATGATTCCTGGTGTCTGGCTGGAGCTGGAGGTTATGGGTATCAACTGTAAGAAGGCTTCCATTCTGCCGGATGAGTGCTTCTTCCTGCGCCACGGCAAGCGTGTGTATGACAGAAGCCGTTATCAGCTGGATTTCCGTCATCCGCTTGTGATTGAGCATGTGACCGAAGTCATCGACCGTGTGGTACGGGACTACGGTGTCGGCTATATCAAGATGGACTACAATATTGAGCCTGGTATTGGTACGGAAGTGGATGCAGACAGTTTTGGAGACGGTCTTCTGGAGCATGAGAGAGCGTATCTGGCATGGCTGGATGGCATCTACAAAAAGTATCCGGATCTTGTCATTGAGAACTGCTCGAGCGGCGGTCTTCGGATGGACTATGCGATGCTGGCGCGAAACAGCATTCAGTCGACGAGCGATCAGGAGGATTACCGCAATTATGCGACGATTTCGGCGAATGCAGCCATCGGCGTGACGCCGGAGCAGGCGGCGATCTGGTCATATCCGCTGCGGGACGGCACAAAAGAGGAAGTTATTTTCAATATGGTCAATGCGCTGCTGCTTCGTATTCACCAAAGCGGCCATCTCGCAGAAATTTCGCCGGAGCGGTTTGAACTTGTAAAAGAGGGAATTGACTGCTACAAAGAGATCCGCAGCGGCATCAAGGACGGCGTTCCGTTCTGGCCGATGGGATGGGCAGACAATGAAGAAAAACACCTCGCAGCCGGAATCCGTGTGCCGGGAGATGTAATTTATCTTGGTGTGTGGAGACGCGGCGGAGAGGCTGATTTTGAAGTTCCGCTGAACCGGGCATTCCCAGGGAAAGAGCTGGAGTTTTCCTGCATTTACCCGAAAGCATGCGGTGATGTGTTCCATTACGATGACTACAGCAAGACGCTGCAGATTCACTTCCCGGAGACGTATATGGCGCGTCTGTTTCAGATTAAAGTGAAATAAAATTACATAAATCCCCGCCCGCGGAATAAATTGTATCGGAGTGTATCTGATAGGATTTTTCTGGGGAGGGGATTTTTTGCGTTTTCTTTCGGCGCTTTCAGATCTGATGGTTCCCGTGCTGATTTTTTATGTGGTCGGACTGGGGCTTTTGATGAAACAGGATGTGTTCGGCGATTTTCTGAACGGGGCGAAGGACGGCATGCGGACAGTGATCGGTATTGTGCCGACTCTGATCGGGCTGATGGCAGCGGTCGGTGTTCTGCGGTCATCGGGATTTCTGGAGGAATTTGGAAAACTGCTTGGAACCGTGCTGGAACCGGCGGGAATCCCGTCTGCGCTGGTACCGCTCGGGGTTGTGCGTCTCTTTTCCAACAGCGCGGCGGTGGGTCTTCTGCTGGATCTCTACAAAGAGGCGGGCTGTGACTCCTTTGCCGGACGGGCGGCATCGATTATGATGTCGTGCACGGAGACGGTTTTTTATACCATGGCAGTCTATTTTGGCGCGGTGCAGATCAAAAAAACACGGTACACATTGGCGGGCGCCTTGTTCTCTTCTCTTGTCGGAATGGCGGTCAGTATTGCCCTGGCAAAGGGAGTGTAAGGATTTTTTCTAATCATACCAGTGAAATGTGTTGACATTTCCATCCAACTGGAATAAGATGGAACCAACTTAAAACATACAAACTCAATAGGAAATAAGGAAATAGAGAAAAGAGCGCAAAAGTAAGGAGGAAATCAACGATGGCAAAGGTATATGACAGCATTCTGGATCTTGTGGGAAAGACACCGCTGGTAGAGTTGAAAAGAATTGAAGAAAAAGAAGGACTGCAGGCGAAACTGATCGCAAAGGTAGAATCCTTTAACCCGGCAGGTAGCGTAAAAGACCGTATTGCAAAAGCGATGATCGAGGACGCTGAGGCAAAAGGTCTCTTAAAAGAAGGCTCGGTTATCATTGAGCCGACCTCCGGAAACACTGGAATCGGACTGGCAGCGGCAGCAACCGTAAAAGGCTATCGCATGATCCTTACCATGCCGGAGACAATGAGTGTGGAGCGCCGCAATATTGTAAAAGCATACGGCGCAGAAGTTGTTCTGACCGATGGAACGAAGGGAATGAAGGGTGCAATCGAGAAAGCCGATGAGCTTGCCAAAGAGATTCCGAACAGCTTTATCGCAGGCCAGTTTGTGAACCCGGCAAACCCGGCAACCCACAAAAAGACAACAGGACCGGAGATCTGGGAAGACACCGACGGCAAGGTAGATATTTTCGTAGCCGGCGTAGGAACGGGCGGAACGATAAGCGGAGTAGGGAAGTATCTTAAAGAGAAGAACCCGAACGTAAAAATCGTCGCGGTCGAACCGGCTTCTTCGCCTGTTCTATCGAAAGGGGTAGCGGGAGCGCATAAAATTCAAGGCATCGGAGCGGGATTCGTCCCCGACACGCTCGACGCGAGCGTCTACGACGAAGTGTTGGCAATCGAAAACGACGACGCGTTTGCGGCAGGCAGAGAATTTGCTCAAAAAGAAGGCATACTCGTAGGTATATCCTCCGGGGCGGCGTTGCATGCGGCGAGCATACTTGCAAAGCGAGAAGAAAACAAAGGAAAACTTATCGTCGCGCTTTTGCCCGATACGGGGGATAGGTATCTTTCGACCGAGATGTTCAAATGAACTACGGCGAAATAATTTTTATCAAATAAAAGGATTTACACCATAAACGAGAAAACTTACTTGAAATAGTTTTTAGCGTAGTATTCCAAAACGGCGATTTGCGAAAAAAAACGTAAGACAACGACGGTTTCCGCCGAAATCATAGTTTATCACGCATTTGCATTGTTATAAAAAATGCCTTCCCGAAAATAGGGAAGGCAAAAAATTTTTGTAACAAATCTAAATTAAATAACGTAATTATCGGCGGAGCCGGTGTCGAGAACGTCGCGAAGGGTTATGCCGTCAAGGTAGTCGGTTATCGTTTTATAAAGTCCTTTCCAAAGGGGGAGCGTAAGGCAGTCGCTTTTTCTTTCGCAACCGAACGGTTTTTCTTTGTCGAGGCAGGCGACGGGGGCAAGGCTGCCTTCGGTTATTCTCAGCACTTCGCCGACGGTTATTTCCGACGGTTTTTTTGCCAGCATATAGCCGCCCTGAAAACCGCGGCTGCCTACGACTACGTCGGCTTTGTTGAGCATCGGCACGATTTGCTCCAAATATTTTTTCGAGATATTTTGTCTTGCCGCTATATCTTTCAGCGTGACGTAGCCTTCGCCTTCGTGTTCGGCAAGGTCAATCAGAACTCTCAGCGCATAGCGGCCTTTCGTAGACACCATCATAATTTACGTCCAACCTTTTTTTCTCTCAGTTTTTGGTAATTTTTACGCCTTCTCTCGTATCCAGTACGGAATAACCGAGTTTGCCTATTTCCGCTCTGATTTCGTCGGCAAGCGCAAAATTCTTGTCTTTTTTCGCTTGTTTTCTCTTTTCTACGAGTTGTTTAACTTCTTCCGGAACGTCCGTGTTTTCTTCTTTTTTCGCCGTTTCGGAGAGTTTGTCAAAACTCAGTCCGAAAACTCTGTCAAAGTCCAAAGCAAGCGCGTAAACGTCTTTGCTTGCAGGCTCTTTCAGCATATTAAACAAAACTCCGAGCGCAAGGGGGATATTGATATCGTCGTTTATTGCGTCGATAAACTGTTTTTTATACCCGTCGAGCGTTTCCTTCGCTGTCGGCGCGTCCGACGCTTTGTGCTTTGCCAGCGAAGCAAGAATACGTTCTCTCGAAGTTCTCGCCGCGGAAAGCCCCTCGAACGTGAAATTGAGTTTCTTGCGGTAATGCGCGTTAAGACAGAAGAAACGGAAGTCAAGCGCGTCGTATCCTTTTTCTTCGAGTTGCTTAATCGTATACACGTTGCCTAAACTTTTGCTCATTTTTCCGCCGTCTACCATCATAAACTCGCCGTGCATCCAGTAATTAACCGTTTGTTTTCCGGCAAGCGCTTCGTTTTGCGCTATTTCGTTTTCGTGGTGAATTGTTTTATGCTCAATACCACCGCCATGCAAATCTACGCTATCACCAAAAAACTTGTAGCAAATTGCCGAGCACTCAATGTGCCAACCCGGATAACCAAGTCCCCAAGGGCTTTCCCACTTCATTATATGATTTTCTGGCGCCTTTACCCACAAAGCAAAGTCGGCAGGATGACGCTTGTCTTCGTCCACCTCTATACGCGCACCCGCCAATTTGTCTTCGAGTTTTACGCCCGAAAGTTTGCCATAATCGGCATATTTGCTAACATCATAATAAATACCTTTTGGCGTTTCGTAGGCGTAGCCATTTTTTATAAGGGTTTGGACAAAATCTATAATTTCCGGAATGACATTGGTTGCTTTTTCGATATGAGTTGGCGTTAAAATGTTTAGTTCTTTCATATCATTCAAGCAAATGTTTGTGTAATAGTTTGCTATTTCGGTTGGGGTGCGATGTTCGCGCTGGCTTGCCACCAACATTTTGTCGTCACCCGTGTCGGCATCACTAGTTAGGTGCCCAACATCAGTAATATTCATAACGCTTTCTACCGGTATGCCGTTGTACATAATGGCACGACGAATGGTGTCCATCACAAAAAAGGCACGCATATTGCCGATGTGTTGAGTGCTATATACGGTTGGCCCACAATAATACATGGTTGCCACTTTGCCGGCTGGCACAAAATCGGTTATGCTGTTTGTTAATGCGTTGTATAATTTTAACATATTGCTCCTTAGTCGATAAGTTTGGATAAATTTCTTGCCGACTTTATTATTTTGTCTTTGTTTTTTAGTCTATTTAAAGAATTTTCTACATTTTTTAGTTTGTCGTTTAACAAATTTTCACCTTTGGTAGTTATGTAGTAATAAATTTCGCGCTTGTTTAATAGTTCCCTATTTTTAGAAATAAGCCCATCTTTAACTAGCGCGTTGCAACAAATTGCCAAATTGCTTTTGTTTACGCCCAAAATATCTATCAAAATTTTTGGCGGTGTTTTGCCGTTTTTAGAAATAAGATACAAAATTTTGTGTTTTAGTTCAAAATTTTCGCCCGTACCTGCTTCTAGCAAAAAATCAAAACCAATTTTTAAATCTAAAATTTCTCGTGCTATAGTGTTTTTCATTCCTGCCACCTATATGCGAGTAAATAGCATTGTTACTTTGCTTAAATCTACCTTTCCATAACTAGTAATTGGCTTCCATTCTGCTTTTCCGGTGCCAAACAACTCACGTATGGTGCGCGCGGTAGTTGGCATAAATGGTTCAGCCAAATTGCCAAGGTTGGCAATTAAAAGTGCGCAAGTGGCTATGGTCTTGTCAAACCCTGCCTTGTCTTCTTTTAGTTGAACCCAAGGTTTTTGTTCGTCAAAATATTTATTGCCTTCCATCACCAAATCTAAAAGTAAACTTCCTGCTTTTTTAAACTCAGTATTTTCTATTTCGGTGCCAATTTGGGTGTATGCTTCTTTAATTTTTTTCAAAATTTCGGCGTCCACTTCGGCTTGTGGCAATTCTTCTAGACCCTTGTATTTTAAGGTACGGTTAACCAAATTGCCTAGTTTGTTAACAATTTCGTTATGACAAACTTTGTATAGGTCGCTGGTAAAGTTTATATCCTTTTTTTCTGGCCCGTTTACGCAAAAATAAAATCTCAGCGTGTCGGTGTTGTATTCATTTGCCCACCACAACGCTTCTACATTTTCTTTGGTGTTTGATTTGCTAATTTTTTGGTCGTTTATTAGCAAATATTCGGCTGATACCATACGGTCAGGAATAAACCAATTGTCGTTTAAGCCTTCAAGCATTGCCGGCAAAAACATAGAGTGGAACACAATATTGTCTTTGGCATGACAAAGATAAATGCGCTTGTCGGTTGCCGAAGTGGTTTTCCAATAATCTTCAAATTTTTGTCCGGTGCGCGCGCAGTACTTCATGGTACCGGTGATGTAGCCAAGCAAGGCTTCCCACCATACCCAAACCACTTTGCCCTCGTAGCCCGGCAATGGAATTTCTACGCCCCAATCTAAGTCGCGTGAAAAGTCACGGTCGCGCAAATCGTCCAAATACTTTTGAGTTTCGTTTATGGAGTTGGCGCGCCAATATTTTTTGTTGTCGTCTAGATGTTTTTGCAAAAAGTCTTTAAAGGCGGTAAGTTTAAATACCAGCACCTTGTTTTCGCGTTGCTCGGTTTTTGTTCCGCATACCAAACACTTTGCCCCCACTAAATCGGCCT
>ENA-ORNF01001603-ORNF01001603.1-human-gut-metagenome-genome-assembly--contig:-NODE-1603-length-19221-cov-33.262444_pt1 | contig 19221 bp, 15 predicted proteins | sample MGYA00242110_ERZ509012 | MGnify/ENA primary metagenome ERZ509012 (study PRJEB26280, sample SAMEA2338714) | human gut metagenome | biome: human gut; feature: human-associated habitat; material: faeces...
GCAAAGATAAACAATAATATTGGATTGTTAAAAACACAACAATATTATTTGATCCATTTTAAGGGCACGCCAGGATTATAATAAAAAAGTCCTGTAAATTTTTCGATTTACAGGACTCTGTGCGGAGAGAGAGGGATTCGAACCCCCGGTACCTCTCAGTACGCCGGTTTTCAAGACCGGTGCATTCGACCACTCTGCCATCTCTCCAATAAAGGAAATGCGATAGATGTAGTCTTGCAATCGCAGTGAATTACTTTTTCACTTTGCTTTATTAGCGGGTGCAAAGTTACGCTTTTTAGTTTATACCTCCAAATTTTCGGCTTACTTTTTTTCGTCGGATAACGAAAAATCATTGATTTCAGTTCCTTTGAACGTTACTAAAGCTATAACATCACCTCTTAAAAGCACAAAAACAAGCTTGCTTGTTTTGCAGTGTCTTCGGTTTGCAGTAACTTTGAATAAGTTACGCTGCACCTCAACAATAAAAATATGCAAGCTTGTTTTGAAGTGTCTTCTATTTGCAGTAACTTTAAATAAGTTACGCTGCACCTCAACAATAAAAATATGCAAGCATATTTTGTATTGTCTTCGGTTTGCAGTAACTTTGCACTTATGATTTATCCAAGCAACTTTGAAAACAAGATACAGTTCAGCGAGATACGCTCGCTGTTGAAGGGCTACTGTCTGAGTCAGTTGGGCAAGGACAAGGTGGACGCTATGGGCTTCACGGACAACGCGGAGCGCATCAACACGGCGTTGAAACAGACGCGCGAGTTCCGCCGTATGCAGGAGGAGACGGACGATTTCCCACTGCAGTTCTTCTTCGACATGCGCGAGTCGATAAAGCGCATACGCATCGAGGGCACGCACCTTGAGGAGAACGAGATATTCGACCTGCGCCGCTCGCTCGAGACGGTGGCTGGCATCGTGCGCTTCCTCAACCGCAGCGACGACGACGGCAACTTCGACTACCCTACTCTACACGACCTTACAGAGGGCGTGCTCACCTTCCCCGACCTTATACGCCGCATTGACCAAATTCTCGACAAATACGGCAAGATAAAGGACACGGCATCGCCTCGTCTCGCCGAGATTCGCACGCAGCTGCGCAAGGCGGAGGGCAGTGTATCGCGTACATTATATAGCATATTGCACGCTGCGCAGAGCGAGGGTCTCGTCGACAAGGACGTTACGCCTACGCTGCGCGACGGCCGTCTTGTTGTGCCTATCGCTCCTGCCATGAAGCGACGCATTAAGGGCATCGTACACGACGAGTCGTCGACGGGCAAGACGGTATTCGTGGAACCGACGGAGGTGGTTGAAGCGAACAACCGCATACGCGAGCTGGAAGCCGACGAACGACGCGAGATAATAGTAATACTCACGGAGTTCACGAAGCTGGTGCGTCCGCACGTGGACGACATCGTGAACGCCTATCGTATGCTTGCCGAGGTCGACTTCATTCGTGCACGTGCCGAGTTCGCACAACTCACGGGCGGCATCGAGCCGGAAGTGAGCGCAAAACCTGTAGTCGACTGGATTACGGCGAAGCATCCGCTCTTGTGGCTCGCGCTGAAGAAGCAGGAGAAACCTATCGTGCCGCTCGACATCATGCTGACACGCGACCGCCACATCCTCATCATCTCGGGTCCGAACGCCGGCGGCAAGTCGGTCTGTCTGAAGACGGTAGGTCTGCTACAGTATATGCTGCAGTGCGGTCTGTCTATCCCCGTGAGCGAGCGTTCGAAGGTAGGCATCTTCAGCGACATAATGATTGACATCGGTGACGAGCAGAGCATTGAGAACGACCTCTCTACCTACTCGTCGCACTTGCTGAACATGAAGAACATGATGCGCCAGTCTGGCGAGCACACACTGCTACTCATCGACGAGTTCGGCACGGGCACCGAGCCGCAGATTGGCGGCGCAATGGCTGAGGCGGTGCTCAACCAGTTTGTAAAGAAGCACGCGTGGGGCGTGATAACCACCCACTACCAGAACCTGAAGCACTACGCCGACTCGCACGACGGCATTGCCAACGGTGCCATGCTCTACGACCGCCACGAGATGCGGCCGCTCTTCCAGCTCGCCATCGGTCAGCCGGGTTCGTCGTTCGCCATCGAGATTGCACGCAAGACGGGCATACCCGACGAGGTGATACGCGAGGCAAGCGACATCGTGGGCTCCGACTACATACAGAGCGACAAATACTTGCAGGACATCGTACGCGACAAGCGTTACTGGGAGAACAAGCGACAGAACGTACATCAGCGCGAGAAGGACTTGGAAAAGACTATCGCGAAATACGAAGAGGAGATTCGCGAGCTCGACCGCAAGCGCAAGGAGATTCTGCGTCAAGCCAAGGAACAGGCGCAGGAACTGCTGAAGGAGAGCAACCGCAACATCGAGAACACGATACGTGAGATACGCGAGTGTCAGGCGGAGAAGGAGGAGACGAAGCGCCTGCGCGAGGAGCTGAAGGCGTTCAAGGAGGACGTGAACGAGATAGACACCAAGTCGGCTGACGACCTCATCGAGAAGAAGATGCGCCAGATAATGGAGCGCAAGGAGCGACGCGAGAAGCGCAAGAAGGAGAAGAAGGAGAACGCTGCGAACCCAGCCACCTCAACATCTCAACTGCTCTCAGGAGGTGCACTTGTCTCAAGTGCACCAACAAACCCCACCACTTCACCCCTGCAGACCTTCAAGGCTGGCGACACGGTGCGTATGCGCGGACTGACGACGGTTGGTCGTGTGGAGTCGGTAGAGGGCAAGGAGGCAACAGTAGTGTTCGGCGACGTGCGCACAAAGGTGAAGACATCGCGCCTGGAGCACACCACGAAGACACCGGAGTCGACGCTACCGCCAACGTTCGGCATCAGCCGCGAGACGCGTCAGACCATCGACTCGCACAAACTCAACTTCCATCAGGATCTCGACGTGCGCGGAATGCGTGGCGACGAAGCACTAAACGCTGTGCAGCACTTCATCGACGACGCCATACTCGTGGGTATGTCGCGCGTGCGCATCCTCCACGGCAAGGGCAACGGCATACTCAGACAGCTCATACGCCAGTATCTGCAGTCGGTGCCAAACGTGACGCAATGCAAGGATGAGCACGTGCAGTTCGGCGGAGCTGGCATCACGGTCGTAGACTTCTAATTCACTACGTAGCGGAGGTTTCTGGCCTCCGCAGCATCAAGCTGGATAGTTAATACTTAGCAACACTATTACTTGCGGAGGGTGTGTCAAAACTAAAATATTTGGCAAATTGAATAGCAAACGGTTCTAATCGTAGGAGGCTACGGCATTCCTGCCGTAGCCATTAGTAACTGAAATACAACTGTTTGCAATGACTACGGCAAGAATGCCGTAGTCTCCTACAGTTAGCCATTCATCACAATTCTATAGTTTTGACACACCCGCTACTAAAAAAGGCTGACTCTTAAGCTGCCAAACCGCAGCAAGAGTCAGCCTTTTCTTATGCTTTAATCTTTATTCGTCTAAAGAACACCTGCCTCTCGGCAGTGGATTTATGAATGTTTTGCCATCGGACACCGAACGCAACCCAATCAGATTCCGAACGCGAACCGATCAGACACCGAACGCAACCCGATTAGATTCCGAACGCGAACCGATGCCTATTGCATTGCAATTCACTCGTTAAAGAGCTTCTTCTGGCTTAGCTTCCTCAACCTTATCCTCACTGAGCACCAACTCGCGATAGATAACTGCATCGACCGAAAGCATTATGCAAACGCTTACAAGGAGACAAACAAGCGAAATGAATACTAACAAGCCTGATGCGTCACTAAGTATCTGGAAGAGAATATAATAGACAAAGAACAGCACAAAGGCTACAACAAACTTCAGGAAGAACACCTTCAGCTTATAGCCCATCATCAAACGGTTGCTCTCAGAAAGACACAAAGCCCAATTCATGCCCTTACCTACAAGAAGATAAACAGCAAGCATCCAACTGAGCGAGAGTACTATTGCCGGAACAATCATGAACAGGATGGATATGTATACGGCAGAGATGATGACAGCCTGAAGGATGAAATACTCACCCATACAATGACGATATTTCGACTCGAAGATGAACATCGGACTAATCATCTCGCCCTTGCTAAGCTTCACCGGCAACGTAGCCAAAGCTATCGTGGTGCCCACATTAACATACGGAATCCATACGGTGACGAGCCAAAGCAACACAGAGAGAACAATCGGCACAAGATTTTTAACGCCGATGGCGAATGCGTCCTTCAAAGAAGGCACGAACTGAAGTTTTTCTTCCATAGCTATAATTTTTTAGGTTATTGTTTTTAAGTGGTATAACATTTGCAAATATACAGCATTTTTCACATATACCAAATCTTTTTGCAAAGAAATATTAATCATTACTTAATATTTGCTACCCACCGTATATTCTTTTTCGCCCAAAAGCAATAAAAAAAACCGCCCCACATCCCATAATGGTATGCAGAGCGGCCCAATTAATTATGAGAATTCAGTTACTTAGTAACCTTCACGGTCTTCATAGTGCCGTCGGCTCTCTTCATGGTCACAATGTATGTGCCCTTGCCGAGTGTTGAGAGGTTGTTGCCAACCGCTGCTCCACCGAGAGTGTGAACCGAAACCTTTGCATCAGTCGGAACAACCACGCCGTTGATAGCGTCAACCACTACTGTGAGCGTTGCTGTAGCTGCCTCCGACTCCTTGTCCTTATAAACCACAACCACCTTGTAAGCGTGCTCGCCTGCGAATGTGTCGGCTGTGTATTCCTTAGTGTATGTGCCTTTGCTGCCCGGAGCCTGAGCGTCCTGTGTAGCGAGAAGCTCCTCGCCCTCGTAAACCTTCACGGTGAGCGATGCGTCAGCCGGCAGATCCTTGCCGTCGACATCCTTAGTCGGGTTAGTCCATGTCAGCTCTACACTCTTCTCTGCAGTAAGTTCAGCTGCTGCGAAGCCTGTTGCAGCCTCTGTAGCCACTGGCACCTCTGGTTCGCCACTGCCCTTCTCAGCAAGACTGAAGTCGAAGATGTAGCCGTAAGCATTTGCACCTGTTTTGTCGCTGATATGGAAAGCAACATAGTAGTTGCCTGCCTTTTCTACGGTGAACTCGAATGTGCTCGGGTCGCGGTCGTACACTGTGTTGAGCTTGATAGAGCCGAGAGTCTTGTCGAACGAAGACTGCACCTTCTTGTTTGTGCCGAGCTTCATCGTGAACGATGTAGTGCCCGTTTCAATGCAGCTGCGGTTGTTGGCTGTATGAGCTTTCGCTACGTATGTCTTTCCTGCTTCGAGAGCGAATGCCGGAGATACCCAATAATCGTTGGCGTCAGTGTTCCAATCGCTGCTGAAGCCTACGCAAGGATGCTGGTCGCCCACCGGTTGCCAATCGTTATCATACTCCTGATATCCCCATGAATTCCAGCTCCATGTAGAACTAACGTTGCCACTGCGGTCCATTGCGGTCCAACCTTCTGCACCTTTTTCTTCAGCGAACGAAGTAACGTAAGGCAATGCTGCAGGAGCATCGGGCTCACCTTCTGCATTTTCCACAATCTGTACAGAGTAGATGCTGATAGCATCAGTTGTGGTGTTAGGTGTATGACCGAGAGCACGGAACGCGATCTGATATACGTCGTCTTTGGTAACATTGAGTATCCACTTGTTCTTCACCTCACCACTCTCACCAACTTTAGCTGGGAGTTTAGAACCGATGTAGTCGATAGATAGCTGCTTACCTATCTCCTTGCCACCTACGAAGTAGTCGAGCATGAGGTCCATCGTGTTACCTTCACCCGAAGCAGCATCCATGGTGATGGTGTACGACTTGCCTTCCTTCAGCTCGAACTTCGGAGAGACGAGCCAGTCGCAAGTTCCTGACGTAGCGTCAGGGCCCATGTGAGCAGCTGGTTTGCCAGCAAAGTCGGATGCGGTGTAAGCCCATGTTACGCCCGGAGTATCACTATTGTCCATCGTTGTCCATGTGGCGAACTTCTCAGCCGAATCGAATGTCATATCGTAAGGCAGTGTACCGTCCTGGTCTACAGCTGGTGGGTCGGGCTGGTCGGGATCTGTACCCGGGTCAGGAGTTTCGCCACCTACTTTCTCCTCGATGCTGAAGCCAAGAGCGTAGAGATATACCCAGTTGCTCTTGTCGCCAGCAGAAGTGTTTGTGGCGTGGAACGCAAAGCTGTAGAGTCCGTCCTCAGGAACAGTAAGGTCGTACGAATTGTCGTACTGCGCACCAGAAGACGGCATATTGATGTCGCTCAGCTTTGTGAACGAAGCGGCGTTAGTAGGAGTCGTCGTGTACTCTACAGAGAGTGTTGCGGGAGTGCTATACATTGTGCCCGAGCTTGTCTTCACGGTGTACGTCTTGCCTGCCTTCAAACTGAATGACGGAGAAACGTAGTAGTCATTAGGTTCACCCGAATCGGTCCTAATGCAGTAGCTCGGTGTAGCTGTCCACGCGTTGCCGATGCAGAAACCGTCGTTGCCCCAATCGTTATTGAATACCCATGAGGTACCAGGTGACGGACTGGCATCAAGCACGGTCCAAACATCGTTGGTAGAATCGAAGGTGATAGAGTAAGGCAGTTCTACTGTGCTCTGGGCAGAAGCATTCGTTGCGCCAAACAACGCAAGAAGAAGCCCCATTGTGTTTAGTAACGTCTTTCTCATAACTACAAATTTTAAAAGTTAATATATTTATGTTTACATACTTTCGTCACTAACTAAAGATGTATTAACTATACTAAACGTATGTTATACGATTGCAAATGTAATAAATATTTTAATACAAAGAAATATTTGACACGTTTTTTTGTAGTTATTTTGTCATTTTGTTGTAGAACGGAGACTCGCACCATGAATTTGTCATCAGTATAGCAGTGGTGTGCGAACACAAAAAGGAGGTGCTGTTCTTGTTCCGTCGAGCACCAAAGCTGAGCGGAAAGAACAGCACCTCCCATTAAACCATGTATTCGTCTGTACTATTACTTTTTCTTTGCCTCTGCCTTCACCTCCTTTGCAGGAGCAGCCGGCTTGTAAGCCTTGTTCAATCCAGCGATAACCTCGTTGGTGATGTCGTAAGCCTTGTCGGCATAGAGGAGGTTGTCGCCTGCCTTGCTCAGAATCAAGCCAAACTTCTTATCCTTGTTGTAAACAGCAAGGAAGTGCTGGATAGAGTCGCGCAGGGCGTTGTTGTAGTTCTCTGTCTCCACCTGAAACTCACCACTCAAGCGCTGGTTAAGAGCCTGAAGGTCGCTATTCTGCTTCTGCAGCGACATCTGTATCTGCTCAGCCTGCTCGCGTGTGTAGGCGTTCTGCTGAATCTTCTGCTGGAAGTTCATGTAAGCCTGTTCAAGAGTACGCTGCTTCTGCGCGAGTGTGTTCTGGATGTTCTGACCCTTCTTCTGCAGAATGAGCGAGTAGTCCTTGCAGAACTTGTACTGCGACATGATGCTGTCTACCTCTACATACGCAATCTTAACGTCTGAAGGCACAGCCTGCTTGCCCTCTACCTTCTTCTCGTCAACCTGACACTTCGACTTGTCGCAAGAAGTCATTGCGAAAGCGGCAACAGTTGCGAGTGCAAGTGCGCCGAAAATGTTTTTCTTGTTCATCTTTATTCTGTTTTTAATTTTATCGTTTTATACGCCTGTCGTATATACATTATATATTACAAGCTGATTTAATAGGCACCATTGCGTTCGCGAGCCTCGCGATCCTGATCCATCACGCAGTGAATGCCCTGCTTGCGCAAGCCCGGGTTGTCGTGTACGTGTTGCGAAGAGAACTTGCCGTTGCGCTTCAGCAGAACCTTTATCGACAACAATGCGAAGGCTACTGCCACTACAGCGAGGCTGATAAGCATTAGTTTTATCATATTTGTATCTGTTTTGACTAAAATAGATGTCTACCTACATTTAAAATAAGTGAAGATATTTTGTGGTGTCTTCCTTTTACACTATCTTTGCAAAAGATAGCCCCACCATTACATATCGCTACAAAGGTACGGCAATTCGGTGGCATGGCAAAATAATTTATCGAAAATTCAGATTATTATAACATCATCATAAAAAAATTAAGGAAAATGAGCAATTGCGAATTAAAACCTGCTCGCGTGTTCGAGCAGTTTGCTAAAATCAACGAGATTCCGCGCCCTTCAAAGCACGAGGAGCGCATGATAGAGTATCTTCAGGAGTTCGGCAAGAGCCACGGCTTCGAGACCGAGACCGACGAGACGGGCAACGTAGTAATCCGCAAGCCGGCCACAAAGGGTCACGAGAACGCGCCTACACTCATCCTGCAGAGTCATATGGACATGGTTTGCGACAAACTCGTAGACGTAGACTTCAACTTCTTCACCGACCCCATCCAGACTTACGTCGACGGCGAATGGCTCAACGCCAAGGGCACAACACTCGGTGCTGACGACGGCATCGGTTGCGCTATCGAACTGGCTATCCTCGACAGCGACGACATCGAGCACGGACCGCTGGAGTGCGTATTCACACGCGACGAGGAGACAAGCCTCACCGGTGCTATGGGCATGAAGGCAGGTTTCATGAAGGGCGATATGCTCATCAACCTCGACTCTGAGGACGAAGGACAGATTTTTATCTCTTGCGCTGGCGGCAAGACAACATCGGCTCGCTTCACATTCGAGCGTGAGGCTGCTCAGGAGGGTATGTTCTTCATCACAGCTTCTGTAAAGGGACTGAAGGGCGGACACTCTGGCGACGACATCAACAAGAAACGCGCTAACGCCATCAAGATTCTCGCTCGCTTCCTCTACAAGGAGCAGGAGAAGATGGATCTTCGCCTCGCTCAGTTCAACTCGGGCAAACTGCACAACGCTATCCCACGCGACGGCAGCATCGTGTTCGCTGTTCCGGCAAGCGAGAAGGAGACAGTACGTGCCGACTGGAACGTGTTCACAGCTAACATCGAAGAGGAGTTCCACGTAACCGAGCCGGTTATGGAGTTCAACCTCGGTAGCACCGACGCTGAGAGCGTACTGCCGAAGGACGCAAGCCGCCGCTTCATCCTCTGCATGCAGGCTGTTGACAACGGCGTATTCGCTATGTGCCAGGACGAAGCACTCGCATATATGGTTGAGACATCCAACAACGTAGCAAGCGTGCAGACTGCTGAGAACGAAATAAACATAGTTGCTTCACAGCGTTCTAACGTCATGAGCAACCTCGAGAACGAAACCAACACCGTGAAGGCTGCCTTCGAATTGGCTGGCGCTGAGGTGAAGATGAGCGATGGCTATCCGGCTTGGAAGATGAACCCGAACAGCAAGCTCACCAAGGTGGCTGTTGAATCGTACAAGAAACTCTTCGGCAAGGAACCTATCGTAAAGGGTATCCACGCTGGCTTGGAGTGCGGTCTGTTCTCTGAGCGCTACCCGAACCTCGACATGGTTTCGTTCGGTCCTACTCTGCGCGACGTGCATACTCCTGACGAGCGTCTGCACATCCCGACCGTTCAGATGGTTTGGGATCATCTGCTCGACATCATGAAGCATCTCTAATATAGGAGGGTATGGCATCCCTGCCATACCCACGCAGCCACACAATAGGAGGGCATGGCATCCCTACCATACCCACGCAGACTAAAATATAAAGATAAAGAGGGTATGGCTATTCAGCCATACCCTCTTTATGCTATAATCCCGTAAGTCATTTTTACAGCTCTACATCCGTAAGGCACATGTCGAGCTGTTCTTTTATAGCATTCTTGTCGAGTTTCTGACCGATGAACACGAGTTTCTGCATACGGTCGCCATACTTCTTGTCCCAGTCTCTGCGCAGTCCTTCTTCGCGTTCGAGCATCTGCTGCAGTTCGTCCTTCGGCATTGTGGCGTACCACTGTCCGGCGTTTTTCAGCTCCATCTGCTTGCCTGCCTGCTCAAAGAGATAGCACATGTCGGGCTCTTCCTTGAACCAGCACAATCCCTTGCAGCGAATCACATTCTTCGGGAACAGACGTGCCACGAAGTTGTCGAAGAAGTTCATGTCGAACGGCTTTCTGCGATAATATACGAACGTTCCGATACCGTACTCCTCCACTTCGCCGCCTTCATGGTCGTGGTGATGGTGGTGATGTCCGCAACCGCCATGGCAGTCGTGGTCGTGATGATGATGTTCATGCTCTTCATCTTCATGATCGTGATGATGATGTCCATGCTCTTCATCTTCATGGTCGTGATGATGATGGTGCTCATGCTCCTCCTCCTCATCATCGTCATCATCCTCCTCATCGCCGTGATGGTTCTCAAGCTCGTTGATCCATGCAGCCGATGTAGCCACCTCGTTAAAGTTGAAGCGACCGGTGTTGAGCAGACGCTCCAAATCTACGTCGCCGTAGTTGCACGGAATGATTTCTGCCTTAGGCTGAATGGCGCGGATTATCTCGGTGAGCTTGCGCAAATCCTCAGCACTCACCTCCGCAGCCTTGTTTAGAAGTATCGTGTTGCAGAACTCTATCTGCTGTATTACGAGGTTTTCGAGGTCTTCGTCTTCGAGTCCGTCGCGTTTCAGAGCGTCGCCGTTGCTGAATTCGTCTCTCATGCGCAGCGCGTCCACTACGGTCACGATGCTGTCAAGACGCGGAATGCCGTTGGTGATGTACTGCGGACCGAGTGTCGCCATCGAACTGATAGTCTGTGCGATTGGTGCTGGTTCGCAGATGCCACTCGCTTCGATAACGATATAGTCGAAGCGTTTCATATTCACAATGTCGCGCAACTGGTCGATGAGATCCATCTTCAGCGTGCAGCAGATACAGCCGTTCTGCAGAGCCACCAAACTGTCGTCCTGCTTGTTCACTACTCCACCCTGCTGAATAAGGTCGGCATCGATGTTCACCTCGCCGATATCGTTCACGATAACGGCAAACTTAATTCCTTTCTCGTTGGAAAGAATGCGATTTAATAATGTTGTCTTACCGCTGCCCAGATAACCTGTGAGCAGCAAAACCGGAATCTGTGTCATAGTATATGTTATTATTCCTTCATTAATTCAGAGTATGTACGATCCATCTCGTCGGTCATAACCGTGAAGTTATGCTGCGTCTGACAAACCTTCAAAAAGAGCGAAGCAAGGTCGGCTGCCTCCGCGTCAGCAAAATCCACAGCCTCATCGAGCAGCAGGATGTTCATCGCGTCGAGCATCAAACAGAAGAGCGTAGCCCCACGTAGGGTGTGCACTTGTCCCAAGTGCGCCGACCGATTAAAACGTGCATCCTCCCCAAGGGGGTGCACTTGTCCCAAGTGCACCGATCTATCAAAACGTGCATCCTCCCCCGTCTGACGCAGACCGCGAACGTATGCGAACATCACGACACGCACGGTCAGTTCGATGGCACGGTCGGAGTCTACCGATGCTTCCGTCTCCTCCTTCGCCTTGCGCACATAACCCTCAAGATGGTCGGCATTTGAGAGATATTTGCCAGCAAGCAGCATCGAGAAGTTGCGTTTGTACTCCTCAACCATAGCGTTATAGTACGCCTCGTTGCCACACGCCGTGCGCACAAGTGCCATCATGTCGTCGCCACGCTGCTGCGCTTCGCGAGCCAGTGCCGCAATTTCCTCGTACTTGTAGTTCATGGCTGCCAACGGGAAGAACATGGTATCGAAGAATGCGGGCGCGATGTGCTCATAATGCTCCAGCATCAGTTTCTTCACCGACTGCGGTGTCGTCTTCTCCTTCCGGTCTTCCACCTGACTCTCTATCACGCCATGCGAGAAGGCATCAAAGAACGAGCGCACCAAAGCCGCCTGAACCTTATACTTATCTATTTTCTCTGTCATTAAAGTTCGGTTTGAATGTTAATTGACCTGTACGATATAATATTATGTATATAGAATGGTTTTGCTTATTAGCGCATTACTTTTTGTAAGCGTCAAGAATCTCCACTACATACACGTCGTGCAAGCCGCCCTTCTCACCGTACCACTGCTCTATCGACTTGTCGAGCATCTCCTCCGGACGAATCTGCGTTTTGTACAGCTTGCGACAGGTTAGTGTAAGGCGTGCTTCGTCGAATGTAACGCAGCCGTTCTCGGTTGCAACGGGTGTGAGATGGGCCTCCTTCGCCTTATCGAAGTCTCTGCCCGACTTAGCACCGCAGAACGCATACGCCTTGCGTGCCTCCTCCGAGTTGCCGAGAAAAACAAGGCTCATCGTGTCGTTAGCCTCAATGAACTCGTGGGTGTAACGCTCCGGACGGATGTACACAATAGCCACTGGGCGGTTCCACAACCAGCCAAGACAACCCCAAGAGGCTGTCATCATGTTGAACTTCTCTTCGTTGCCTGCAGCAACAAGCATCCACTCCTTACCAATAGTTGTGAACACATTATCGTGGAGTGTCGTAACGTCTATCTTTTCCATAATTATTTCTTTTTTAAATGCAGCAGAAGTGACAAGCTCCACCGCATCATGTTTTACCATCACATTGCATCCGAGGCGCAATCGTGTAACACCTCAAATATGCAAATACAAAAAAACGAGACAAAACTTAAAGTCTTGTCTCGTCATCATTTTGAGCCTCTTGTCGGATTCGAACCAACGACCCCGAGATTACAAATCACGTGCTCTGGCCAACTGAGCTAAAGAGGCGGGTGGGCAAGCTACTTACATCGCGCCGCTACAACCAACTACCTTTGCTACGTTCCCGTCCTGGAGGGTTCGAAGGGAGCTGGCCGTGCAAGACTTACCCGTATTGCTCTGTAAGCGGTTGCAAAGGTACGTATTAGTTTTGAAACCACCAAACAATCACGCAACTTTTTAACTACAAACTTACATTTTTGCACTATTAAACCCTAAGATCTATATAAAACAGAACTTTCTCGCCATACTTATGCAGCATTATAGGAGGGTATGGCATTCTTGCCATACCCACGCACACTATAAATTCATAAAGGTTTGGCGAGCTTCGCCATATAAGGCGCAATCATCTCTGCCGCATGCTCAAGAAACTGTCTGTCCACGTCGTCGAATGTAGCCAATTCGGTGCTGTCGATGTCTATTTCGCCAACCACCACTCCATTGTGCTTCAACGGAACGACAATCTCCGATCGGGAGAGCGACGAGCAGGCTATATGACCAGGGAACTTCTCGACATCCTCAACAACAAGTGAGCGCTGCTCCTTCCATGCCGTGCCACATACTCCGCGTCCGAACTTGATACGTGTACATGCCGGTGTGCCCTGAAACGGACCGAGTATCAGTTCACCGCCGTCTACAATATAGAAGCCGACCCAGAAGTATTCCTTCGGGAACAACATCTTCATCACAGCTGCACAATTCGCCAGCACACTTATTGCATTATCATCCGCATTGGCGAACACTTCAATCTGAGAGAGTAGTTCGCTATATCTTGTTTGTTTCTCCATAATATTATTTTTCTTTCTGCAAAGATAATGCAAACCGAAGACAACACAAAACGAATCACATGATTAAATATATGTTAATCACGCTTGTTTTATTTACACAATACGATATTTCATATATCTTTGTAAACAAAAAACTAATGAAAATATCTTTTATTCCAATACGGCTGCGAGAAGCACGAAAAATGTGTGGCTATAGTCTTGACCAATTGACTAAGGCTGCCAATGTTCGTGTCACTCGTCAAAGCATTTATAATTATGAACGAGGTGTAATGCAACCTAAACCAGACATAGTAAAGGCACTTGCTGAAACACTTGGTGTAAACGAATCTTTTTTCTATGGCAAATCAACAAAAATAGATATGCCAATGCTTCGTTCTACTGGAGATAATATGCTGTCAGAGGAGGATTTGCAGCAGCTTGAAGCAATGTTGAGTTATTGGGCAGAACGCTATCTGCTCATGGAGAAGAAGATTGGATTGAAGTCTGTCTTCTCTAACCCACTGGCCAACATAACTGTTTCTACTCTTGACGATATAATCCTTGCTGCCGATCATTTGCGTGAGGCTTGGAAGTGTGGCAGTGGCCCTTTGCCTACTGTTTTAAGACTCATGGAGAGAAAGGGTGTTAAGATTCTTTCAGCTGAACTGCCTGATGAAATTTGGGGACTTAGCACGTTTGCCGACGAAACCCATCCACTGATAGTTGTCGATATGCGTCCACAAAAAACGACTATCGAACGACTCCGATTTACGGCTTGCCATGAACTTGCCCATATCCTGCTGCATTTCTCCGACGACTGCAACGTTGAAAAGATGTGCAACAAATTCGCCAATTTCTTTCTCTTCCCCAAACAGACATTTATCGAAGAAATGGGAGGCGAACATCGTGAGCAACTCACTCTCGAAGAAATGATTGACCTAAAAGAACTATATGGTGTCTCAATTGCTGCACAAGTACACGCCGCATGGGATATACGTATGATATCTCGTGAGCATTACAATTGGTGGTATGACGAGCGGATAAATAAGAATAGCCAAGAAGAAGGTTGGGGGATTTATAGTTACCCTGAAACTATCGGAAGGGAGAAGAGAATAGGAGCAAGAATAAGTAAATCTACCAAAAGCAACAAATAAACAGTATAAATAAAACATATTAAGCTATGAAATTTGATGATTTTAAAAAACTTTATTCTCTTTCAAAGACATTGCGCTTTGAAGCAAAACCTGTTGGTTCAACTTTGAAAAATATCATTGAGAGCGGTTTATTGGAAGAAGATGAACACAGAGCACAAAGCTATGTGAAAGTAAAGAAATTGATTGATGAATACCATAAGGTTTTTATCGATAGAGTATTAAATGATGGTTGCTAGACAATTGAAAATAAAGGCAAAAAAGACTCATTGGAAGAATATTATGAAAGCTACATGTCAAAATCAAATGACGAAAACGTTAGCAAAACATTCAAGGAGATTCAGGAAAATCTTCGCTCTGTAATAGCGAAGAAACTTACTGATAACAATGCTTATGCTAATTTGTTTGGCAATAAACTCATTGAGTCCTATAAAGATAAAGATGAAAAGAATAAGATAATTGATTCTGATTTGATTCAATTTATCAATACTGCAGAACCAAGCCAACTTGATTCTATGTCGCAAGACGAAGCAAAGGAACTTGTGAAAGAATTCTGGGGCTTTACTACATATTTTGTAGGTTTCTTCGATAACCGAAAAAATATGTACACTTCAGAAGAGAAGTCAACAGGTATTGCTTATCGACTTATCAACGAAAACCTTCCAAAGTTTATTGACAACATGGAAGCTTTCAAGAAAGCGGTAGCAAAGCCAGAGATTCAAGCTAACATAGAAGAGTTGTATTCAAACTTTGCTGAATACTTAAATGTGGAGAGTATTCAAGAAATGTTCCAGCTTGACTATTACAATATGCTTCTTACCCAAAAACAGATAGATGTCTATAATGCCATCATTGGTGGAAAAACCGATGAGGAACATGATGTCAAGATAAAAGGCATTAATGAATACATCAATTTGTATAATCAGCAGCATAAGGATGAAAAACTACCAAAACTAAAGGCTCTGTTTAAGCAAATTCTTAGCGACAGGAATGCTATATCATGGTTGCCTGAAGAGTTCAATAGTGACCAGGAAGTCTTGAATGCTATCAAGGACTGTTATGAAAGACTATCCGAAAATGTACTTGGCGACAAGGTGCTAAAGTCATTGCTATGCTCATTGTCTGATTATAATCTTAATGGTATATTCGTACGCAACGACTTGCAATTAACTGATATCTCACAGAAGATGTTCGGAAATTGGAGTGTTGTTCAAGATGCTATTATGCAGAATATCAAGAATGTGGCACCTGCCAGAAAGCGTAAAGAATCTGAAGAAGACTACGAGAAGAGAATTTCAGACATATTTAAAAAGGCTGATAGTTTTAGCATACAGTATATCAACGACTGCCTGAATGAAATGGACGACAACAATCTACACGCTGTAGACGGATATTTTGCCACACTTGGTGCAGTAAACACTCCAACTATGCAGCGCGAGAATCTGTTTGCTCTTATTCAGAACGCTTATACTGACATTTCTAACTTGTTAGAAACCCCGTATCCTGAAAATAAAAACTTGGCACAGGACAAAACGAATGTAGCCAAAGTCAAAGCTTTATTGGATGCTATCAAGTCTTTGCAGCATTTTGTCAAACCATTGTTGGGAAAGGGGGACGAAAGCGATAAGGACGAACGGTTCTATGGCGAATTGGCTTCTTTGTGGACAGAACTTGATACAGTTACACCACTGTATAATATGGTACGTAATTACATGACTCGTAAACCATATTCCGAGAAGAAGATAAAGCTTAACTTTGAGAATCCACAATTGCTTGGTGGCTGGGATGCTAACAAGGAGAAAGACTATGCAACTATCATCTTGCGCCGTAATGGAATGTACTACCTTGTTATAATGGACAAGGACTCCAAAAAACTGTTAGGCAAGACTATGCCTTCTGATGGAGAATGCTATGAGAAGATGGTGTACAAACAATTTGATATTTCCAAACAACTTCCCAAATGCACGACAGAATTAAAACGTGTCAGAAAAGCGTTAGTTGAGGATGCAAAAAGAAGTTGTTTGTTGTCTGATTCCAAGGATTGGAATAAGCCATTAAATGTAACCCGAAAACTTTGGGAACTGAATAATTATGTTTGGGATAAAAAAAAGGCAGATTGGGTTCTTAGAAAGAAAGAAAACGAAACTCGACCAAAGAAATTCCACAAAAAGTATTTAGAACTTACATCTGATAAAAAGGGTTATAATCAAGCTAAAAATGATTGGATAAAATTCACTAAAGAATTCCTTTCTTCGTATAAGAAAGTTGAAGCTTATGATATTCATTATAAAAAACGATATAACTCAGTAGATGAATTATATAAGCAGCTTAATGGTGATTTTTATACAATATCATTTAGTTATGTTTCTGTCTCATTTATAGAAAAATTGGTAGATGAGGGAAAGATGTATCTGTTCCAGATATATAACAAGGACTTTTCTGACTATAGCAAGGGTACTCCAAATATGCATACCTTATATTGGAAAGCATTGTTTGATGAGCGCAATCTTGCTGATGTTGTCTACAAACTTAATGGACAGGCAGAAATGTTCTATCGCAAGAAGAGTATCAACAACACCCCTCCTACCCACCCAGCTAACCATCCTATTCAAAATAAGAACAAGGATAACAAGAAGAAGGAGAGTGTGTTTGAATACAACCTCATAAAGGATCGTCGTTACACGGTTGATAAGTTTTTGTTTCATGTGCCAATCACTATGAACTTCAAGAGCGTTGGTTCAGAGAACATCAACCAACAAGTAAGGGAATATCTGCAACAAGCAGATGATACGCATATAATAGGTATAGACCGTGGTGAACGCCATTTGCTTTACCTTGTTGTTATTGATATGCAAGGCGAAATCAAGGAACAATTCACTCTCAACGAAATCGTGAACGAGTATAACGGTAACACATACCGTACCAATTACCACGATTTATTGGATACACGTGAAGAGGAACGTCTCAAGGCTCGTCAAAGTTGGCAAACCATAGAGAACATTAAGGAACTTAAAGAAGGTTACTTGTCGCAAGTTATCCATAAGATTACACAACTAATGGTGAAATACCATGCTGTAGTTGTATTGGAAGACTTGAATAAGGGCTTCATACGTGGTCGTCAAAAGGTGGAAAAGCAAGTTTATCAGAAGTTTGAGAAAATGCTGATAGACAAGCTTAACTATCTTGTTGACAAGAAGGCAGATGCTGTACAGTCGGGTGGTCTGTTGAATGCTTATCAATTAACGAGTAAGTTTGATAGTTTTCAAAAGTTAGGAAAGCAAAGCGGATTTTTGTTCTACATTCCTGCATGGAACACATCAAAGATAGACCCCGTTACTGGATTTGTAAACTTATTGGACACTCGTCAGAATACAGAAAAAGCAAAAGCTTTCTTCTCAAAGTTCGATGTTATTCGCTATAATGCGAATAAGGATTGGTTTGAGTTTAATCTCGACTATGACAAGTTTGGCACTAAGGCAGAAGGTACACGAACCAAGTGGATACTTTGTACTCAAGGCAATCGTATCTGTACTTTCAGAAATACGGAAAAGAACTCGCAATGGGATAATCAGGAGGTTGACTTGACAAGAGAGATGAAATCATTGTTTAATTATTACCATATTAATATATGTGGAAATCTCAAGGAAGAAATTTGCTCACAAACCGACAAGGCTTTCTTTACAGGATTGCTTCATATGTTAAAACTGACTTTGCAAATGCGTAACAGCATCACGGGAACAGAAACAGACTATTTGGTTTCACCAGTTGCCGATGAAAACGGAGTGTTCTATGATAGTCGTTCTTGTGGTGACACACTTCCTAAAAACGCGGATGCTAATGGCGCTTATAATATTGCCAGAAAGGGATTGATGCTTATTAGGCAAATAAAAGAAACAAAGGATTTAGCCAATTTCAAGTACGACATTTCCAACAAGGCTTGGCTCAACTTTGCACAACAAAAACCATATAAAAATGAATGATTACATTCCGCTTTCTATGCTGAATGACTTTATCTTTTGTCCGTACTCCATATACTTGCATAGCGTGTATATGGAGTCGGACGAAGACTTATATAAAGCCACTCCACAGATTAAAGGCACCATTGCTCACCAGGGGGTTGATGAAAAGAAAAGTTCCACACGGAGGAGCGATATAATGTCGCTCCCCGTTTATTGTGACGAATTGGGAATATCTGACAAAATAGATGTCTACAAATAAGACAAACATCTGCTGATAGAACGCAAGAAGTTTCATGGGTTGTAAATCAACACAAGAATATCCTATTTTCGAGTTTAAATGATAATTATAAGTTATGATATTTCTGACGACAAAATGCGCACGAACTTTTCAAAAATGCTTAAAAGTAATGGTGCCATTCGGCTTCAATTCTCTGTGTATGAAGTAAGGAATACAAAGAGAATTATTAATAATCTTATGTCTAAGATTGAAGCTTATGCAAAACATTTCACTGCTGATGATAGCGTAATACTTTTTGACATTGAAGCAGAAAAACTAACTAAATATGGTAATGCTATCCATAGAGACCAAGATGTAGTATACTTTTAAATAACAAACATAAGTCTTTATATTTTTCATCATACATACATAATAAACAGAGAGTGTAAAATAAACTGTGTCAGGCTATAATAATAATAGTTTAACACAGTTT
>ENA-ORNF01001610-ORNF01001610.1-human-gut-metagenome-genome-assembly--contig:-NODE-1610-length-19174-cov-3.072546_pt1 | contig 19174 bp, 12 predicted proteins | sample MGYA00242110_ERZ509012 | MGnify/ENA primary metagenome ERZ509012 (study PRJEB26280, sample SAMEA2338714) | human gut metagenome | biome: human gut; feature: human-associated habitat; material: faeces...
GCGCTCTTATTACGCTTTTATTTCAAAGTCTGTGATATTAAGTCCAAACGTAGTCAGCCCTTCAGGCATTCCAAGTATTTGTGTATCGTGTTTTCCAAACCAAGGTAAAGGGCGTCGCAAATAAGTGCGTGACCAATGCTTACTTCGTCAGTCTCCGGAATGCAATTATGAAAGTACGTAAGGTTTTCGAGGCTTAAATCGTGCCCCGCGTTTACACCCAAGCATATTGATTTGGCATGCGCCGCAGCAGCAATAAAAGGTTTTATTGCAAGTTCCCTGTTGTGCGCGTAACTTTCAGCATAAGGGCCAGTGTAAAGTTCTATGCGGTCAGCGTTTGCTTTGGCTGCATAGTCGATGTATTCCAACACCGGGTCAACAAACAAAGAAGTACGTATTCCTGCTTTTTTGAACTCGCTTACGATTTCAGTTAAGAAGCTTTGTTCTTCTTTTGTGTTCCAGCCATGGTTGGAAGTAAGCTGCTCGGGTTTGTCGGGCACAAGTGTTACTTGCGTTGGCTTCACTTCCAGAACCAAGTCGATGAATTTCCGGATAGGGTAGCCTTCGATATTGAACTCTGTGGTTATTTGTTGCCTTAGTTCCCTTACATCATTATATCTTATGTGGCGTTCATCGGGGCGGGGGTGTACTGTAATTCCTTCTGCACCGAACTTCTCGCAATCGGCAGCTACAGCAAGCACATTGGGCATGTTACCACCGCGGGCATTGCGCAATGTTGCTATTTTGTTGATGTTTACGCTTAGTCTTGTCATATTATTATGTATAATAACAAATTGTTGTACATTTGCAGTAATTAGGCTGCAAATGTAACGAAAACAAACATAACATACTCCACACAAACTCCGAATATGGTAAAAAGTAAACTTATTATAGCGTTGTTTGGCAATACGCACCAAACAAAAAAGAGCCATTACGCGTCTTTGGTAGTAAAACTATTCAAGGAAAAAGGGGCAGAAATTTTTGTGGAGCAGGAATTTTATAAATGCGCAGCTGAAAACATCGGTTATTTCGATGAACGCCACATTTTCAATTCCTTTGATTTCGACGCAGATTTGGCCGTAAGTTTGGGCGGTGACGGAACTTTTTTGCGCGCAGCACGTTTTGTGCGTGAGAAAGGCATTCCTATTTTAGGAATAAACATAGGACATTTAGGGTTTATGGCCGAAGTTAACCCGTCGGATATACAAACTGTAATAGAAGACGTATGCAACGACAATTATGTAATAGAACGACGCAGTGTAATAGAAGCCGCCTTGTCGGGCAACGGACTTGGGATTTACCCATTTGCCCTGAATGAAGTTGCCGTTCTGAAACAGGACATTTCTTCCATGATTAAAATCCGCGTGTCCGTTAATGGGGAGTACATGACTACTTACTCTGCCGATGGTCTTATTATTGCCACGCCCACAGGTTCTACCGGTTACGCTCTTTCCGCAGGCGGTCCCGTGGTTGTCCCCGAATCGAGATCTTTCGTTATAACTGCCGTCGCACCGCATAGCCTTAATGTAAGACCTATTGTTTTGTGCGACAATATAGAAGTAAAATTAGAGGTTAAGAGCCGCTCACACAATTACCTTGTGTCAGTTGACGGACGCAGTATCCGTTGTGACGAGAAAGACATCCTTACAATACGCAGGGCACCTTACGATATAAACATTGCGCGTTGCATTAACAAAACGTATTTCGATACCTTGCGCGAGAAACTCATGTGGGATGGCGATTTGCAAAAGTAATCCACGAAAGTGATATTTCATCACAGTGTTTTAATTATTAATAAATTGACAACCCCATTATCAGTTGTCAGCATTTATAGGTAACTTTGCACCCAAAATAGAACAGTTCCTTGATTTGCCGCTTATATAAAACTTTATAAGAGGAAAGTCCGGGCAACACAGAGCAGTCCGCTTCTTAACAGGAAGTTACCCGCGAGGGTGAATTACTGCAGAAGAAAATAACCGCCTGAAGTTTACTGAAGGCAAGGGTGAGAAGGTGAGGTAAGAGCTCACCGGTCATGCAGTGATGTATGAGCCGTGCAGATCGGATGTTGAAAGTTCGCGTAAACCGGCGTTTGAGAGTTGCTCGCTCGATTTGATTCTTATATCAATTTATAAAGAACAAAGTATAGGCTTCAGTCTATACGCCGGAGGGTAGAACGATAGAGCAGCGCGGTGACGTGTTGCGTAGATAAATGGCAAATGCTTTTTACCTATATGGTTAGAAGTACAAAACCCGGCTTACAGGGGAACTGTTTTAATTTACAATTCAGCCTTGCGTTCAGATAACGCAAGGCTGAATCCGTATATACTGTATCGCGTTCAGCCTTTTGCCGAAAAGGCCAAAAAGTTTAAAAAATAGTCCCCGTAAAAAATGTGATTTCAGGCACAAAAATTGAAAACTCTTTTTCAGCGTGTTAACCCTACGTCGGAGCAAAGAAAAAAAGCAAGGCACATATTTCAAAATATGTCTGACCTATTTTAAAATACAAGGCACATATTTTTCGCCCTCTGAAAACCCATTTCAAAAACGTTCGGAAAATGCAGACAAAAACAGTTTGTCTGTTGAGCATAAAAAAGAAAGTACTGCAACACTCTTGTTGCAGTACTTTTTTCAAATGTTATGAGACGTCTTAGCAAAGTCTGCGAGAACCGTCGCCAATAACGACATCTATTGCGATAGGCTCTTTGCCGAATTTTTCTTTGTAGGCTTGTTTTGCTGTAGTAACAAAACTTTCATACAAATCTTCACTCACAAGGTTGATAGTGCAACCGCCGAAGCCGCCACCCATTATGCGTGAACCAGTAACTCCACAACTCATTGCCACGTCGTTAAGGAAGTCTATTTCTGGGCATGACACTTCATATTCCTTGGATAGACCGTGATGAGTTTCAAACATCTTGCGGCCAACCTCCTCGTAATCGTCCTCTTCAAGAGCAACGCATACTTCGAGCACGCGGTACTTTTCACCGATTACATATTTAGCACGCAGCAAATCTTCTTCGCTTACATCATTTTTCACAGCCCATAGCATATCGTAGGTTGCGTCACGCAGAGATTTGACTCCGGGGAATCGTTTTGCCAATGCAGCAGCAACGTTCTCGCAACTTTTTCTGCGGTGGTTGTAAGCTGAGTTTGCAAGTTCATGCTTTACTTGCGAATTAAGCAAAACGAGTTTATAGCCATTGGGGTGGAACGGGAAATATTTATATTGCAAAGAACGGCAGTCGAGACGCATTAAACTTCCTGCCTGTCCGAAAACAGAAGCAAACTGGTCCATTATACCGCAATTCGTTCCGATGTAATTGTGCTCTGTAGCCTGGCCCACTTTAGCCAAAGTAAACTTGTCGATTTTGTTTTCTCCGAACAAATCATTCAAGGCAAATGCAAATGTGCTCTCCAATGCAGCAGAAGATGACATACCTGCTCCTAAAGGCACATCGCCGGCGAACGCAGTATTGAATCCTTCTACCGGCACACCCAATTTCATCATTTCGCGGCAAACTCCGTATACAAAACGGAAGTGCGTTGCCGAAGGCCCTTGCTCATCGTCCAAACTGAATTCCACGTAATCTTTAAGGTCTATGGAATACGCGCAGACTTTGCGGGTTTTATTTGGTTTGATTTCTGCTATTATGCCTTGCTCTACAGCACCGGGGAATACAAATCCGTCATTATAGTCGGTGTGTTCGCCTATAAGGTTTATACGTCCCGGTGAAGCATATACATTTCCGGTTGAACCGTCGAAATGCTTGATAAAGCGACTTCTTACATCTTCAACTTTTAGTCTCATATCGTTTTTGTGTATGTTTATGGTTAATTACTAATGTTCAGTCTTTTTTGCTCACGCGGCTTCCAATGAGGGCATAGAAAAGTATGTATGCTGCGCAAGCGAGCGGGATAATGTAGCTAACCAGATAGCTGCCGGATTGTTCTGCAACCAAAGCCTGGAGGGCAACCATTACTGCACAACCGAATACCATGGTCATGAAAATACCCGATGCTGCTGCCGTGTATTTTCCAAGACCTTCAACAGCCATGTTGAATATACCACCCCACATTACAGAGGTGCAAAGTCCCACACAAATGAAAGCAGCTACGCCAACAGGTACTTGAACCCAAATTACAGACAGGTTTGCCCAGTCTACGCCAGGAACTTCTACGGTCAAAGAACTTGGAGCAAACATACCGAACGCCAGTAAAGCTATTGCTGCTACGGCCACTGTAGATACCATTGCGCGGCTCGAAACCTTTCCACCAATGGAACCGCCAATTGTACGGCCGATAAACATTGCAAACCAATATACGGCAGCAATAAGCGAAGCTACTCCGGCTGAAACGCCTACATCACTTATAAGATATTTAATCATATAAGTAGGTGTTCCCACCTCAACGCTCATGTAAAGGAATATTGCCAAAGCGCCGAGAGCAAAGTGGCGGTGCTTCAATGCGCCTTTTATGAGCTCAAACTTTACGGGTTCCTGTTTGGGCTCTTCTATCTTTGTGAACAATAATACAATGAATGCTACAACGAATATTGCAAGTGCAATGTACATAGCAGGAGCGGCGTCAACTATTGCGGTGTCTTTGGTTACTTCGCCAATCAGTGCGCCGAGTATGATGTAAACTGCCACGGCCGAAGCGCTGTTGAATGCGCCGCCGATTTGTATGAGTTGGTTTCCGGTGTTGCCGCCACCACCCAATACGTTAAGAAGGGGATTTACTACGGTGTTAAGCATACACATGCAGAAGCCAGCAATGAATGCGCCGAGAAGATAAATCCACATGCTTTCGAGTGTTCCGGAAAGCAGTTCGAGAACCATTCCGATGATTCCGACTATGAGAGCCAAAAGCGCTGTCTTTTTATAGCCGAACTTTACAATAAGCATACCCGAAGGAATACCCATTACAAGATATGCAATGAAGTTTGCGTAGTTACCGATTTGTGACTGTACCTCAGACGCCCCAAACTGGTTTTGTACGATAACAGCCATAGGTGAGCAAAGGTTTGTCACGAAGGCAATCATAGCGAAAAGTGCGATCATCATTATAATCGCAGCCCATTGTTTTGTTTTTTGTGCCATTAATCTATATTTTTAATTATTAATTTATTGATTTTTTTGCTTACTTATTACTCCACACCAAATTTATATATGGTTTTTTGTGAATACAATTCTCCCGGTTTTAGAAGAACAGAAGGGAAGTAGGGGTGATTGGGGCTATCGGGGAAATGCTGTGCTTCAAAGCACAATGCACTACGACGCGGGAACGTCGCTCCGTTTTGTCCTTTGTAGCCGTCAGCCCAATTATCAGAGTAGAACTGTATTCCTGGTTCTGTTGTATAAACTTCCATAGAGCGTCCCGAAACGGGTTCTACGATTTTAGCAGCGAAAGTCAATTCGCCCGGTTCATGCTTGTTTAATACAAAGCAATGGTCGTAACCTGCGCCATTCTTTATTTGCTCGTTATCCGAGTCTATGTATAAACCTACAGCATGAGGTTCTCTGAAATCAAAGGGCGTACCTTCCACTTTTCTTATCTCGCCTGTAGGAATAGACGTCTCATCTATGGGTAAATAGTAATCAGCATTTATTGTGCAAATCACATCTTCGATAGTTGGAGTAGGGTTGGCGATTCCGGCCAGTGAGAAAAATCCGTGGTGCGTCATGTTTACTATCGTTTTCTTATTGCATTTGCCACGATAGTCTATAATAAGTTCGTTGGAATCTGTAAATGTGAACCTGACATTCATTGAAAGCTCTCCGGGGAAGCCTTCTTCATAATAAGCTGATACATACCTCAGCACCAGGGTTTGTGGATTTATTTGTTCTGCGTCCCAAACGCGAGCGTGAAATCCAGTAGGCCCGCCGTGAAGGTGATTTGGTCCGTTATTTACTGCCAAATAATATTCTTTGTCGTTAAGAATAAACTTTCCTTTGGCTATTCGGTTTCCATAACGTCCGATTAATGTGCTTAAAAACGGTTCGGGGCTATTAATAACGTCATCTATGTTGTCATGACCTTGAATGATATTTGCTTTATTACCATTCTTGTCCGGAACCATAATCGATACGATAGCACCTCCGTAATTTGTAATAGAGATTTCGTTGTCGGCATTGTTCCGAAGTGTAAACAGATACGTTTCTTTGCCGTTTATTGTTTTACGGAAATTTTCAGGTTTTAAGCCACTGAGAATTGGTATTGGTTCTTCTGTCATAGGTATTTTTTATTAAAAGGTTAGTGAATCACTATATGCAAAGTAAAATATAATTTTTTATTTGGCAAAAAGTTTTTATCAAAAAACGACGCTGTTTTGGAAGTACATTTTGCTAAATTGAATCGATTAGCGAGTATTTATACTCGCAGGTTGCGCAAGACAAAACCTGATTAACTTAAGCGACATTTACAGTTTGCACTAAAATATCTAATAGCAGTGTAGTTAACTTAACATGGAAGCACCAGAAAAATAAGTCAGACATATTTTGAATTAGGTCAGACATATTTTAAAATACCTCAGACATATTTTTTTCTTGCTCTTACGGGCTGCTGAAAGAGCTTATCGGTTTAGTCGATAAAAAAGCAATCGAAATGTACCGCGCAAACATATTCGCAACATTTATTTCGATTCTTATTACCACCTTTGTTTTGCGATAATCTGTATTATGTTTAATAGCAAAATCGGGCGAATAAATATCAGTCAAAAATATCGTGCTTGCCCTACCATGCATAACATTGTGCAGAAAAATCGGAAAATAGAAATGTGTGATTATCGGCTTAGATTAATTTTGCACGACAAGCATTTCTTTTAAGGCGTCAGTGGCTTTGGAAACCGAATTTATATTTTGAATCTGCATTCTACGTTTAGAATTTACTTCTTCCAACTTACACGTACGAATATGGTGCATAGCATAGTCTATTACCTTAGAAAAAGTAGCGCTCTTATAAAAAGGACTATTTTTATCGGAAACAAAGAAAAGCAGCATTATTCCGGACTTCAACAAAATTTTTTCTACTCCAAGCTTTTTACCATACCTACGCAACGTAACAACTCTCATCAATTCTTCTGCCTGCGACGGAGGTGTACCAAAACGGTCTTCAAGTCGTTTGCGGTATGCCTCCAGTTCTATATCATTGTCAATTGAGTCTAATTCGCGATAAAGCAATATACGTTCGCTGGATCCTGGTACATAGCTTTCAGGGAAACACATTTGCAAGTCACTCTCTATAGTGCATTCGGTGACATATAAATCACCATGATCTATGGATTTGTTATTTATCTCTTCCTCATATAAATCGGTAAATTCTTGAGTCTTTAATTCCACCACCGCTTCATTAAGGATTTTTTGATATGTATCATACCCCAAATCTGCTATAAATCCGCTTTGCTCAGCGCCTAAGAGATTTCCGGCACCTCTAATGTCCAGGTCTTGCATTGCAATGTTTATTCCGCTGCCTAAGTCGCTGAAATTTTCAATCGCTTCCAAGCGGCGGCGCGAATCGTCTGGGAGTAAAGAGAGAGGCGGCGCAATCAAGTAACAATATGCCTTTTTATTAGAACGTCCGACCCTACCCCGCATTTGATGTAAATCGCTTAATCCGAAATTTTGAGCATTATCTATTATTATTGTATTAACGTTTGGAATATCTACCCCATTTTCTATAATTGTTGTAGAAACCAAAACGTCGTAATCGTAATTTATGAAGTCAACTATTATATTTTCCAATTGTTCCGAAGGCATTTGCCCATGTCCTATTACTACACGTGCATTAGGAACTTTACGCCTTATGAAATCAGCAATGTTTGGAAGTCTCGCTATTTTATTGCAAACAAAGAATATTTGGCCGCCGCGTCTCATTTCATTATTAATGGCTTCGGCTATTATCTCTTCATCAAAGGTACATATCTGAGTTTCTATCGGATAACGGTTCGGAGGCGGTGTTTGTATTATAGACATGTCGCGTGCACCCATAAAAGAGAATTGTAATGTCCTGGGAATAGGCGTAGCTGTCAATGTGAGTGTGTCGACATTTACTTTCATTTGACGGAGTTTTTCTTTTACGGCAACACCGAACTTTTGTTCCTCGTCGATAATAAGAAGGCCAAGGTCTTTGAACTTTACGTTTTTCCCCACTAATTTGTGAGTTCCTACAATTATATCTATCTTACCTTCTTGCAATTCTTTGAGGACAATCTTTGTTTGTGCGGCAGACCGTGCTCGCGATAAGTAATCTACTTTTACAGGAAAATCCTTTAATCTTTCGCTAAATGTTTGGAAATGCTGAAAAGCCAGGAGTGTCGTAGGAACCATAACTGCAGTCTGTTTACCGTCGCATGCAGCTTTAAAGGCGGCTCGTATTGCCACCTCCGTCTTTCCGAAACCGACATCGCCGCAAACCAAGCGGTCCATGGGGCGCTCTCTTTCCATATCAGCTTTAACGGCCAAAGTGGCTTTTAGCTGGTCAGGTGTATCCTCGTAAATGAAAGAGGCTTCCAATTCATGTTGCAAATAGTTGTCTGCACTATAGGCAAATCCTTTTTTTTGTTGGCGTTCTGAGTATAACTTTATCAAATCACGCGCTATATCTTTAATTTTTTTCTTTGTACGATCTTTCAGCCTCTGCCAAGCCCCGGTTCCCAAATGATTCAAATGTGGTGCTTCACCATCTTTTCCACGATATTTGCTCAATTTATGCAAGGAACTTATTGAAACGAGTACCACATCGTCATTAGCATAAACAAGTTTTATCATTTCCTGCATATTGTTGCCGCTGCGGATGTTTACCAAGCCTGCAAATTTACCGACACCGTGGTCTACATGAACGACATAATCTCCAACCTGCAGTTCTTTTATTTCTTTTAACGATAGAGCCATGTGACCGTTACGCACGCTGTTGTTAAGCAAATTGTATCTATGGTAACGATCAAATATCTCGTGGTCTGTAAATAGACAAACACGCATGTCATCATCCACGAATCCCGTGTGTACAGTACCTTCTACGGGCGTAAATGTTATACTCGAGTTTAAATCTCCTAATATTGATTTGAGCCTTTCTAATTGTTTGGAATTATCAGCCGTTACAAATATCTTGTACTGTTTGCTTGCATAATCCTCAAACGTTTTTTTTACCAAATCAAAATTTTTATGGAATAATGGTTGGGAGTGTATATTGAAAGCGATTGATTCTCGTTTTTCTGTACGTTTAACGGGTTCAGATTCTATAATTCCGTGGTTTCTTATTTCCGAGTCGAACTCTTGTCCTGATATAAAAGTACTTTCATCTAAAATTTTATCTTTGAATATATCAATCCGTTCACTTATAAAATTCAAGCTTCTTACGATGTAAAGAGTGTTTTCGGGAAGTAATTGCGATACTTGTATGCTGTTTGTTACATCTGTTTTTGTTTGCGGCGCAAGTATTATGTTTTCTTGCTTGTCAATACTCAATTGTGTACGTATGTCAAAAGAACGTATGCTGCTTATTTCATCACCAAAGAAGTCAAGCCTGAAAGGATTGTTTGAAGAAAAAGAAAAAACATCTACAATGCTACCTCTTATTGCAAACTCACCAGGTTGATACACGTAATCAACGTTACGGAACCCCCACCCTAATAATTTTTTTTCAAGTTCTGAAATATCTATTGCGTCACCTGCAGATATTTTCTCATAATTTCCTGCAAGTTTCTTTTTATCAGATACTTTTTCAGCAACAGCTTCCGGATAACTTACTAATAAAAAGGGGCCGTTGCCTGCTATTATTTTGCCCAAAGCTTCGGTACGAAGTATTCCGTTCTCCTCATCCTTTATATATTTACCTCCCCGCAACCGATAGCTTGAGGGATAAAACATTACATCGCTGCTGTTTTTTAACAGAGCTTTTAAATCCTGATAAAAATAGCCGGCTTCATCTTCATCGTTCAATATGCACATAATAAACGACGGAGCACTCTTCTTTTCGTAAAGTGCGGCAGCAATAGTAGCATATGTAGAACCGTGTACCCCCGAAACGCTTATTAGCTGGTTGTGTTGCTTATTAACAGTTTCGCACAACAAGCTTATACTTTTGCCTTGGGAATATTTTTCTAAAAAGCTTCTTAAATCCACGGACGCGAAAATACCTATTTTTAAAATAAATATCGTGGGCCGGATATATAAATCTATCAAAAACGGTCAAAAATTGTTGATTTCTTCTTTGCTTGTGTTTTTTTACTTACTTTTGCAGCATTATCATTTACAATAAAAACTGATTAACAATGAAAAAAGGAGTATTGTTTTTGTCGGTCGTGGCAGCAGGTATGCTTTTAGGCAGTTGTGTTAGCAAAAAAGACTTGGAGAGTTGCCAGAACGCGAATAAAGAACTTAACAGCCAGTTTATAGAAACCAAAGACCAGCTCACGTCTACTAAAGAACAGCTGGCCGTGAGCAACGAACGTGTTGCAAATTTGGAGCAACAGCTACAGGAAGCCAAGCGCGACTATGCACGTTTGCAGAAATCGCTCGACAAGAGCCTTACCGCAAGCAACATGACCACGATGAATATCTCAAAACTTGTGGACCAGATAAACGAATCCAATCAATATATCCGTCACCTGGTAGAGGTAAAGAGCAAGAGCGATTCGCTTAACATGGTTCTTACCAACAACCTTACCCGTTCGCTCAGCAAGGAAGAACTTAAGGAGGTTGACGTACAAGTGCTGAAAGGCGTTGTTTATATATCGCTTGCCGACAATATGCTTTACAAGAGCGGCAGTTACGAAATAAACGACCGCGCGGCCGAAACGCTTAGTAAGATTGCCAAGATAATTATGGACTACAGCGACTACGACGTGCTTGTAGAAGGTAATACGGACAACGTGCCTATTTCGCGTCCGAACATTCGCAACAACTGGGATTTGAGCTGCCTTCGCGCGTCCAGCGTTGTGCAATATTTGCAAAACAACTATGGCGTAGACCCCAAACGATTAACTGCTGGCGGGCGCGGAGAATACAATCCCTTGACAACAAACGACACAGAAGTTGGCAAACAACGTAACCGCCGCACTCAAATAATCATAACTCCCAAGTTGGATCAGTTTATGGAACTCATTGAACAAGCACCGGAGAATGAGAACGCAGCAGAATAAAATTTATTTGATATATTGATAAAAAAGAAGGCTACGTGCTTTAAGTACGTAGCCTTCTTTTTACTCCTGCAAAGCAATACGATGTAAAATCCTAATTATATATTATTACAAAAAAAATAGAGCGAGCAGCAAAGCAAATGAATGCAGACAAAAACAGACGCTGGGAATTACGACTGATTTTCAATTTGTTATACACGTGTCGGAGGAAATAAAAAATACAAGGCACGTAATTCAAAATATGTCAGACATATTTTAAAATATCTCAGACATATTTTGAGGAATACTTTTTCTGGGCATAAATTATGAACCCCCCAAAGTTGAAAAAATTTCTTTTAAGAATACCCTTAAATAGTCTTTATTTTGCAACAATGTAGTAAAGAATCAAGAGTTCTTTTTATTTTTGTATTGGCTTAGATTATATACAATTGATTCTGGTCATTCGTATTATGAAATTCAGAACTGAAGTTTCTATTATTAAAGACGGTTTCAATCTTAATGTTGCCGACAACATTGTTTTATTAGGTTCATGTTTTACTAAAAACATAGGCACCAAACTTGTAGATTACAAATTTAATTGCGATGTTAATGCTTTTGGCGTCCTCTATAATCCAATGAGCATTTGCCGTTCTTTAGACAGCTTATTAAGCGGTGAAGATTTTCCATACGAAAAGTACCTTTTCCAAAACGGCGAGATATGGAACAGCTGGCTTCATTCCGGCGATTTCTCTGCCCCTGCACGAGAACAATGCTTACACAACATACGGAAACGTGCTTACGAATGTAACAACGCTATTAAGAATGCTCATGCGTTGATATTGACTTTCGGTACGAACCGTTGCTATGAATACAATGTTGATGGGAGCAATGTCACCGTGGCTAATTGCCATAAAATACCGGAACAACGGTTTAACATACACGACATGACCGTAGAAGAAGTAATTTCCGTTTGCGAAAAGACATTAACCGAGCTCTTCAAACTAAATGAAAATTTACAAGTCCTTTTTACAGTCAGCCCGTATAGGTATGCAAAATATGGTTTTCACGGCTCGAATCTTAGTAAATCCGTTTTACTTCTTGCCGTGGACGAAATAATAAAGCATTTCTGCGGTAAATGTTTCTATTTCCCTTCTTATGAGATAGTTAATGACGAATTGCGCGATTACCGTTTCTATGCAGACGACATGCTTCATCCATCAACACAAGCCGTTGATTACATATTCGAACGTTTTTCGGAATATGCGTTCACCGATGAAACTTTTGCCTTTGCACAGGAATGGAAAAAAATTGTAAAAGCTATAAACCATCGTCCAAATTATCCTGACACAAAAGAGTATCGCGCATTTGTTGAAAAAACACAAGAACGTTTAGTCTTTTTAAGCAAAAAATATGCGAACTTAGCGGTCGAAAAGGAAGTTGAAGAACTAAACAAACGTATCAGCAACAAACAAAGCAATATATAATTAAGTGATTAGAAAATGAGATACAAGATAGAAGATATAGTAGCACTTATCGGAGCACGCCGTTACGGAAATGCCGAAGCAAACATTGAATGGCTTCTTACGGATAGCAGGTCTTTGGTTTTTCCTGAAACATCGTTGTTTTTTGCTATAAAAACAAACATTGGCGATGGGCACAATTACATTAATGAACTGTATAAACGTGGCGTTCGCAATTTCGTTGTAACAAAACTGCCCGATAAATACAACGAAAAATATCCAGAAACTAATTTCTTATACGTAATTGATTCTCGTAAAGCTCTTCAACGTTTGTCGGAACGTCACCGCGAACAGTATAATATACCCATTATCGGTATAACCGGAAGCAATGGCAAAACTATTGTGAAAGAATGGCTAAACCAGCTTTTACAACCGGTTATGAATGTTACGCGCTCGCCAAGGAGTTATAACTCACAGATAGGTGTACCTCTTTCGGTATGGTTACTTGACGAATCCTCACAAATTGGAGTTTTTGAGGCTGGCATATCTGACCCTGGCGAAATGGATGCGTTGCGCGATATTATACAACCTACTATAGGTATAATGGTGAATCTCGGTAATGCACACCAGGAAAATTTCCCCGACAAGGAGTCTAAGTGCAGGGAAAAATTGAAACTTTTTAAAAATTGCGATGTTGTAATATACTCTTCAGACGACGAAATAATAGACCGCTCCATTTCTATAGGCAAAATAGCCCACCAGCAGTTAAGGTGGTCTGTAAAAGATGACTCTGCACCTTTGTTCGTATCAAGCATTGAAAAATTACAAGACACAACAACGATTTCATATAAGTATGACGGACATGAAGGGCAATATACTTTGCCATTTATTGACGACGCCTCCATTGCCGACAGCATTCATTGCTTGGCTGCTTGCTTATATCTGAAGCTGTCTCCAGAGTATATACACAATGGACTGTCGCGTTTGGAATCCGTGGCTATGCGTATGGAAGTTACGCAGGGAGTGCGCAATTGTACCATAATTAATGATTCATACAATTCTGATGTGAATTCGCTTGATATCGCATTGGATTTCATGAACAGACGTGTAGGGCAATCCGATACAAAGTGCACACTAATATTAAGCGATATATATCAGAGTGGAATGAATTCAGAAGCTCTTTATACACATGTAGCTGACAGAGTGAATACGCAAAATTTGGATAAGTTCATAGGCATAGGCCCCGAGATATCTCATTTTTCCCATTTGTTTAAGAACGATAAGAAATTCTTCTTTACAACTACCGAAGATTTTATAACAAGTGGAATATTGAACAGCCTTGTTTCAGAAACTATATTACTAAAAGGAGCGCGTTCTTTTTGTTTTGAAAAAATAAGCGACCTACTGGCACTGAAACTTCACGAAACGACACTGAACATCGACCTTGGAGCAATTGTGAAGAACCTGAAGCATTATCGTTCGTTCATGAAACCGGAAACAAAAATGGTCTGCATGGTCAAGGCGTCTGCTTACGGTTCCGGAGCATTGGAAGTATCGCGCAAATTACAAGAACACGGAGTTGATTATCTTGCAGTAGCGGTAGCAGACGAAGGTGTTGCTTTAAGAAAATCAGGAATCACGGCAAACATAATGGTAATGAATCCAGAAATGACTACATTCAGAACCATGTTTCGCTATCGCCTCGAACCGGAGGTATACAGTTTCCGCATTTTGGAAGCATTAATATCCGAAGCAGAAAGAGAAGGCGTTACACTATTCCCTATTCATATTAAAATAGACACAGGCATGCACCGTCTTGGGTTTTCGCCTGCAGAAATCGACAAATTGATAAGCCGCCTGAAGTCTCAAAACTCTGTACTTCCCCGTTCTGTGTTTTCACATTTTGTTGGGAGTGATAGTTCTGAGTTCGATGATTTTACAGCCAAACAGTTTAACCTGTTTAATGATATAAGCGGTAAACTACAAGACGCTTTTCCTCATAAAATATTAAGGCATATATGTAATACTGCCGGAATCGAGCGATTCGCTCAATACCATTTGGATATGGTAAGGTTAGGAATAGGATTATACGGAGTTAATCCTATAAACAACAATATAATTAATAATGTAGCTTCACTATCTACTACTATTTTACAGATACATGACGTGAAGGCAGAAGACACTGTGGGATATTCAAGAAAAGGACATCTAAACAAGCTAAGCCGTATTGCCGCAATTCCTATTGGATATGCGGACGGTCTTAACCGTCATCTCGGATGTGGCAGTGCATATTGTTTGGTTGACGGGAAACCTGCTAAGTATGTGGGTAACATCTGCATGGACGTTGCAATGATTGACGTTACAGACATTCCATGTAATGAAGGTGACAAAGTAGAGATTTTTGGTGACAAACTCCCCGTGTCTGTGTTAAGCGATAAGTTGCAAACTATTCCATACGAAATACTCACATCTATAAGCGAGCGTGTAAGACGCGTATATTTCCAAGATTAACTTTGTATTATTGTATTATATCGCGTAAACGAGATTCGATAAACCTTTTAAAAAAACGTCTGGCAAAACATTTGAATTTTGCCTGACGTTTTTAGTTATTTCAAATATTCAGAAAGCTGTTCATTAGTCTTTTCCCATAATAATTCCATTTGAGGATGATTATTATAAAATGCACTAATCTTTTTCTGTTTTCCCGAGGCATACATCTTACCGGTAACGCCGTATAAATCTTTTTCCAGCAGTAATTTTATTGCGGTGTCTGCACCTTGCCGCGGTGTCCTTATCAATGGTCGGAAGAAAATATCCGTTAAAGGGTCGAACCACATATCCATACGTATTATTTCGGTAGAAACAATTCCGGGGTCTGCTGCATTTACATCTATGCCTTTATCTTTTAATTGTTCCGACAACTTTTTAGTAAAAAGCCAAAGAGCAAGTTTTGTGTTGCTATAAATAGGTATTCTGAAAAAAAATCCTCTGCGGCCTTTTGTAAAGAAGCAATCGTCTATTCTACCTATTGCGTATGTACATGAAATCATATTTACAATCCTTGTTCCATTGTGCATCAGAGGAATCAATCTGTTTGTAAGTAAAAATGGTGCAAGATAGTTTACGGCTACAGTGTTTTCAAAACCTTCGTTTGTGCGGGTAAAGCATTTGCTCATAGTTCCAGCATTATTCATAAGCAAATCAACAAGCATGCCCTTCTTTTTGATTAATTGCGTTACAGCAGCTGTTTCTTTCATGGAAGATAGGTCTACTTCCATTACTTCTATGTTAGGGTTGCCTGTAGCGTCGACTATTTGCGATTTTCGCTTTTCACCGTTTGTCTTTGTGCGGCAAAGCATAACGACATAGTATCCAGCAGCCGCTACGGCCTTTGTTATTTCACTCCCCATTCCGCCGTCAGCACCCGTTATTATGGCTAAGTTTTTCATCTCATTGCTTTTCGAGTTCTTCAATTTCTTTCTGTAAACATTTAGGCAAATCTTCAGTCAGCCGCTGATGACATGCCATATCTATTGAATACATTCTTGCTATGCAATAATTGCTATGCTTACATGTGCATCTTGCGTTAACATCCAATTTCATACGTTTTACAAATCCAGGTTCATTAAGCAATGCCCTGCCCATTTGCACAAATTCAAACCCTTTGTCTAATACATCTTCTATTTTCTCCCTCGAAATCAGACCTCCTACATATACTAAAGGGATATTTTTTATTTCTTTTCTAAACAACATCGCGTCATCAAGGAAATATGCTTCTTTAAAAGGAACGGAAGGAATCATCAGGTGTCCTACCATTTTCACTCCCAACTTCAGCCACCAGCAATCCATGTAATGAGTCATTGCTTTAATTGGCATTGCACCGCGCATTACATACATAGGTGCTTTGCTTACAAATCCACCACTCAAAACCAACGCTTGTGCTCCGTCGTTAACAAGGCGATGAGCTACTTGTAAACTTTCTTCTATATCCATACCGCCTTTGAAGCCGTCGCGCATGTTCATCTTCACTAAAACGGCCATGTCATTTCCTGCGGCTTTCATGACTTCTGCCATAACTTCATCCATGAAACGCATTCTGTTATCCAATGATCCCCCATATTCATCTTTGCGGTGGTTTGTATAAGGCGATAGAAACTGACTTATCAAATAACCATGCCCGGCGTGTATTTCAACAGCGTCGAATCCGGATTCGCGCGCAAGACGCACGGCATTGCCGTATGCCTTGGCCATTACTCGAAGTTCATCCTTGCGCAGACCTCTTACAAATGTAGGCGAATAAAGGTTGAATCCGCTGCTTGCTCCGACAGGTGTTTCACCGCATATCTTTTTGTGTGACATATTACCGCAATGCCCCAACTGAATACTGGCTGCTGCTCCTTCTTTATGAACAGAATCGGTTAGCTTACGCAATCCCGGTACTATTTCCTTTCGCATCCACAGTTGCCTGTCAAACGAAAGTCCACTCTGAGCTACGGCAGCATAGGCAACGGTTGTCATTCCTACTCCACCGGCTGCAACAGAACGATGGTAGTCCAACAATTGTTGCGACGGCGCATTGCCGGGACACATGCTTTCGAATGCGGCGGAACGTATAGTTCGGTTCCTTAAGATTATCGGGCCAATTGAGGCTTCAGTAAACAGTTTAGATGTTTTCATGTCTCATTGCTTTAAAAAATATAAGGTATTAAGCATTTACGGTTCCCTACGGCTTTATTCCCGAATTCCTTTATATACTTCTTGCGTATGGCATACGCACGCGGAGCTAAATTTGCAAACGTCCATATTACGAATACATAGGCCGCGTTACATTGTGTAAGAACAGCGAAACCAATCCATTCCAACAACTCGCCAAAATAATTTCCAGACGTTACCCATTTATACATACCTTTCTGAGGAAGATAATGCTGGGTATCACCAGGTTGGCGAAGTGTACGTATAACATGGTCGGAATGTATATTAATGAGCATACCTGTTATGAACAACAATACCCCTATCCAAAAAATAGGCCGTTCCACCCACGTTTCATCGTACTTACCCTGAGGCGCAAGATAGAACAACCCCATGGCTAACAGGAATCCGTTTATTATATTGAACACAAGTCCCATTAATATTATCGATATGGGCATTCTGCTCTTACCGCGCATTAATATCGGAAACACAAAGGAGCGCTGGAAATAATGTATTTCGAACAAAAGGAAAAATATAAATTCTGGAATTTCAAAACGTACATTACTATTCAACCATAGGCATAGCATTACTATGAAAGCCGGTGCCTCCATTATGACCCACCCTGCTTTGTTCGGAATGCTAAATCCCCAAGAACGGCTGCGGAACATACCATATCCGGCATGCACAAAAAACAATGCGGCAAATACCACTAAAGCCAGCAATGGCATTGCACACATCAAGAAGGAATATATTCTTTCTTCCACGTTATTTACAGAATGTTTCATCAAAGTTACGCATTTATAACGATTCATTCTCGCGTAGGAAGAGTTTTATTATAACAATAATAAAAAGCGCAGATAGCACAGCCTTAATTTATGCTGCAACGTTTGGGCATTTGGAGCTAAAAAAATTATGTCTGACATATTTCAAAATAGGTCTGAGATATTTTAAAATATGTCAGACCTATTTTTGCATGCCCTTTCAGGCTTATCAATTAAGTTCCCTATTGGATTATTTGCGATATTATCTGTTTACAAAGAGTTCTTGTCCTACGTAAATCTGTGCATCAGGCGAAAGATTGTTCATCTTGTAAAGATATTTCAAGCGTATGCCATATTTCTGTGCTATTGTATAATATGACTCCCCTGCCATAACTTTAATAAGCTTGCCTTTAAATACGTCGTCCGCTTTCTTCTGCTTTTTCTCAAGGTAAATAATATCTCCGTCCTGCAACTGGTAATCCTTGTCCAGTTCATTATATTTTACAAGTTTTCTGACAGACACTCCCGTCTCTTCCGACAATTTCTCAAAGGTATCACCTTTACGTGCAACTATGTAATAATTTTTATTGCAAAAGTAAACAGTGTGCTCTATTGTATGCTTACTATCTTTTGATTTATGACTACGGGAATGTTTTTTACTGTCAAAACGGTGCAACTCATATCTTTCTATCAAATCTATAAGCAAATACGCATAACGCGGATTAGTTGCATATCCTGCTTTTTTCAACCCATGCGCCCAACTTTTATAATCTGTTATGCTGTAATTAAAAAGAAAAGCATATCGGGGCTTTTGCAAGAACTTGGAATGGTCTATATACGATTCTCTGGCATTCTTATAAGCCCTGAAATGCTCGTTTGCATAATCGTCGTCCTGCACAAAATAAGGTCCTTTCCAACCCGGGCCACATTTTATGCCGAAATGGTTGTTGCTTTTACGCGCCAGCGTGCTTTGTCCGGCACCACTTTCCAGCAACCCCTGCGCCAGTGTAATGCTGGCCGGTATCCGGTGTTCCCTCATCTGCTCTACGGCAAGGGGGGCATATTGTTTGATGTATTCATTGTAACGGGAGTTCCTGCGCTGCGCCTGCACAGCTACGGAAATGAGGAGAAGTGCTACGATAGCAGTCAGTCTG
>ENA-ORNF01001616-ORNF01001616.1-human-gut-metagenome-genome-assembly--contig:-NODE-1616-length-19146-cov-4.416636_pt1 | contig 19146 bp, 34 predicted proteins | sample MGYA00242110_ERZ509012 | MGnify/ENA primary metagenome ERZ509012 (study PRJEB26280, sample SAMEA2338714) | human gut metagenome | biome: human gut; feature: human-associated habitat; material: faeces...
CGATGAAGGAGACCTTGTCCAGCACTTTGACCCCGTCGATGGTCTTGGACACGTCGGTGACGAACAGGATGTCCTTGCCCACCTCCCGGTCAGGGGTAAAGCCCACAAAGGGATAGCGGCGGGAGGAGGCGGGCATCTCCTCCACGGTCAGCTTGTCCGCCGCCGTCAGCTGAGCGCGCGCCGTCTTGCCGCCCGCGTAGATGACGTTGGTGCAGGTCGCCAGCTCGTCGCGCACGAGCGCGTCCACGCTGCGCGCGCCCGCGTCGCCGAAGCGCTGAACGCGGCGGGTGATGTTCTCGTCAAGATGCACCATGTCCAGCCAATCGCTGCACCTCGCGTAGTCGCCGAACTGCTGAATGGTGGTCGTGACCGCGACCTCGGCAAGCATCTTGCCGTCGCCCGGGTTGCCTTCCTCAAGCGCCGTCGTCTTCGCCGCGACCGGAATCATTTTGCGCATGTTCATCGTGATACCGCTGTTCATCGGCATTCGGTAGTTCTCGCCGAACTGAAGATGAACCAGATGCGGTTCAAACGTCCGCAGCAGCTCGCGGTTGTAGTAGGTCTGCATGCCCGGCGTGAGGCCGGTGCTGGTCGTCATGTTGGTGTTGGTGTTGGTGTATGCGTTCGCCATAAAGCGTCCTCCTTAAAATCTGACGCGCTTGCCCTCCATCATCATCTCCTGCGCTCTGTCAGAAAAACGGGCAAACTCCGCGTCTGTCATGTTCTCAATCTTGTTCTCTTCCGGCACATTGCCCGCGCCCGCCGTCTTTGCCGTCGGTACGCTGCGCCGCTTGCCCGGCGTGGTCTCCTTCGGCGCGGCCTCGCGCTGCAAGTATGCCTTGGCGGCCTTGCGGATGCTCATGCCGCTGTTCACATCCTGCTTGACCTGCTCATCGCCGGAAAAAGCCCGAAGCTCTTCCATCGTCCAGCCGTCGTCAATCAGGCTGTTCAGCCCGCTTGTGATCTCCGCCTCGCGGTTTCCGGCCTGTCCGGCCGCCGCCTTTTCCCGCTCCTCGACAATCTTTCGCGCGGCCTTCTCGCTGATGTCCGCGTCGCCCTTGGCAATCTTGCTAGCCTGATAGCTTCTGAGCGCCTCGGCAATCTCGTCCTCCGTCATGTCGCCCGATACGCCGCGAACCTTCGCGGAAAAGTCCAGCTCTTTCTGGAAGCCCTTCCTCTGGTTCGCAAGCGCCGACGCAATCCGTCGCGAAAACTTGTCCTTGTCCCCGTCCGGTTTCTGCTCCTGCGTTTCCGGGGCGCTGTCCCCCGTCTGTTCAGCCGTTTCTTCTTCCGTTTCCGAAGCGCCGGTCAGGTTGTCCATGAGGTCATCCAAGCTGATCTCGTTGCTTTCCTGCGCGTCGTCCGCAGAACCCATCATCATATCGACCGCATTTTCAAGCTCATCCATGTTCGGTACCCTTTCTTTTCGCGCCTTTCCGCGTTGTCATTCAAGCAGGGTTGTCCTGCGTCGAATCTTCACTTTGCAGCAGCCCGCTGTAATCTACGCCCTGCCGCTTCTTTTCGATTTCGGCGGGCGTTGCGTCCGCCTTCCGGTATTCGCCGATTACCGCCTGCATGCCCTGATTCTGCGCCGTCAGCGCTTCGATCTGCGCCTGCATCTGCTCGATCATGGCCTGCTGCTGGCTGTTATTTTTAACCATCTTGAGTACGCTGCTCTTCGTTCGGTAGCCCTCCATCAGGCTGATGACCGATTCCGGCGGAAGCGCCTGACCGGCCTGCCCGCAAATCTGCGCCACCTGCATCAGGAACTCGTTGTCCGCCTGAATTTGCAGCGGGTTGTTTTTCTGCACCTGAACGCGAACCGTGTAGGCAGGCTTGGGCAGCTTCCCACCCTCGCGCGTCGGGGCGATCAGCTCAACAATCCTGTCCTTCATGTTCCCGCTGGAATCCCAGCCGCCGACAATGCGCACCTTCCTGTCCGCGTCCAGATAGTCGCTCAATACCCACAAAATCTGCTCGACCATCCGGCGGAAGGCGTTCTTGAACCGCTCGGTGTGCCAGCGCGTCGTTTTGCCGCCTGCTTCCTGCAAAGCCTGAATGGCCGCCGCAGCCGTCACGCCGAGGCCGCCCTCGCCGCGTGAGAACTGGTTCTGGCCGCAGTCCTGCTTCATACTGTCCACCAGATATTCAAGCGTTGTGTACACCTGATTGTTGATGGGGTTCGCTTGCACCACCTGCATGGCCTCGCGAACGTCGTTGCCTTCCCACTCGATGATCCGCTTGCGCATGTCGGCCACGTCGTCGGGGTTCACGCCGCTGCCCTTGCGTACAAAGATGCGCTGTACGCTGCTTGCGCGCGCGTTGTCGTCGATGTATTTGAGCATCCGGTCTATCGCCGTCTGCGTGTCGATGTAATCATGCACAAGCCCTGTGCCGAACGGCCTGCGCCATACCGACCGATACTTGTAGAGCACAAACGGATATTCTCCGTGCGCGTATACGCCCTCCGGGTAATCGCCTTCCTTTACGCCGCCGAAGCACAATTCCGTACTGTACAGCAGCGCGTGACCGGCCATCTGCGCCATGTGTACGCGGTTCTTTCGCGCCTTTGCGTCGTACCGCTTGTACCAGAATTCAATGAGCGTCGTCCTGCTGTCGCCGTCCACAACGTCTTGTGTCGCGATTTCCTCCGCATCGTCCACATGATCGCCGTGCACATACCCGCGCGCATGCGGGTAGTGTTCCTCCACCCATGCGACCGTGGTGTGCGTCACCTTGAAACAGGCGCGCCCGTCCTGAATGTTCTCCTGCGTCGGGTCGGGGTAGAAGTCTTCGGGATGCCACGCAAGCACGGAAACCATGCCGTTCCCGTCGTCCGCGTCGTCGTCCCAAAACACCTGTGCAATGCCCGTTCCCGTAACCGCCGCGTCCTCGATGATCGTCTGGTATGCTTCCGGCCATGCCGACTGATAGAGCACGAAGCTGACCACATCGCTCATTTCCTCCGCGCTGTTGGCCGTGTCCTCGCGCTCCGGCAGCATGAGCGCCTCCGGCATGTTGTCGATCTGGTCGGCGATTACGTTGTCGATACAACTGTTGAGCGTGTTGGACGGCGGCGACGTGGCGCTGCGCTCGTTCTGCCGCAGGGCGCGCATTGCCCGCGCGTCGCGCATCTCATGGTGATCGTCCCGCAGATCGTCTACAAACTCGTCAAACAGACTGTATGCGCGGGAAACGAGCGCCTTTTGCTGCTCGTCAAGCGGCTGTTCGTCCGCGTCGCGCGGCGCGCTCTGCCGAATATCGCCCGGCGGGGAATCTCTCTTTCTTTTATTCATGCGTCCTCCTTAATCCAGCGGGTTCCATACCGGCTTCTTCTTCACCGGTTTCAGCAGCCTTGGCGCAATCGGCCTCGACATCAGGAAATACCGCGTTTCGTCGTAAATGTGATCCTCGCCCGCCGTGTCGATGTCCTCAACCTTGTGCTCGTCGTAGCACAGCGTCGGAATCGTGCGGATGAAATCCTTGCATGTGCTGAACACATACATCATCGGCCTGCCGTCCTCGCCAAAGCGCAGCCGTTCGTGAAGCTGCATCTTGCCCGGCATGCGCGTGTTGTCGCCCTTGCGGAAGATTACGCCGTTGAAGACCTTGCGAATCTGTTCTTCCACGCTCGTCCCTCGGCTCTCGTCCCAGATGGCCGGGTCGGCAATGCCCGTGATGTGGATTCCCTCTTTGAACTCCGGTTCGAGCCAGTCCGCCATTCTGGCCGCGATCTCGCCCGGCGTAATCATCAGGCCGACGTTCGCCTCGCCCGCCTTGCAGCCGTACAGCTCCTTGTAGCGGTAAACTCGTCCGTCCGGGTCAACCGCCCACGCGCCCAGCGAAAATGGCCTTGAAAAGCCATGGTCAAAGCTGACGTACCGCGTCCAGTTCAGCGGAATGTCAAACGGGTCAATGACATGCGTATTCTTCCCGTCCGCGTAATGCGCCGGGTCGTTGGTGAACTCGGGGAACGCCTGCCCCTCGAACGCATCCCACTTGCCGTAGAGCAGCGCGTCCCGCAGTTTGGAAGGCTTGTTCTGAAGCTCGACGATGTACATCTCGTCGATATGCGGGTTGTCGTAAACCGTCGCCGGGATGTATTCGCAGACCGACTTCTTGGTTTTCATCTTCCCGTCCTGACCCATGATTTCCGTGTTCTTAACGACCGTGTGTGTTCCCACGTCCGTTGAATCGACGAACCGCGCCTTGACCCAGCCGTGACCGGGTCCGCCGGGGTTGCTCGCGCACCGTACGCAGGGATGAACGCCCAGCCGCTTCGGCGCGCGCAATCTCGTCTTGATGTAGTTGTACATGCCTTCCGAAAAGTGCGTCAGCTCGTCAAAGTACAGCCATTGGATTTCAGCGCCCTGATACTTGATCGTGTCGCCCTCGTCGCTCAGGTGGCAAAACCGCGCCGTGCTTCCGTTGACGAACCGCATCTCATGCGCGCCCGCGTAATACTGCCCCAGCGATTCCGGCACAATCGAGCGCATGGTTTTGATGAGCGTCTGTTCCAGCTCCGGAAACGTCCGGCGAAACAAATATGCGTTTGTCCCCGGATATTTCAGGCAGCGGACAAACGCATCCCAGCAGATGGCGTAGCTCTTTCCGCCGCCCGCCGCACCGCCGTACAGCACCTCTCCGCTCCGGCTCGCGTGAAACATCCGCTGCTTCTTCGTCGGCACATAGTCAAACGCAATCTGGCTCATTCGCCGTCATCCTCCGGCATGTTCACATCGAAACCGCCGCCCGTAAACGTGATGTTGATATCCCGCTCCTCTTCCTTCGGCGCTTTGATGCCCGCCCTGTCGAGCGTGTCCCGAATCGCGTTCTGCCAAAGATACTGGAAAGCCGGGTCATAATTTGTTTCCAGTATCTCTTCGTTGCGGTCAAGCGCAATCGGCACCTGCTCCAAAATGCGAAGCTGTGCCTGCGCAAGCCGCGCTTCCTTGAGCGCCTTGATCTTGTCCGCGTTCTCCGCCTCGCACAGAATCCGTCGAATCGTCATTGTGCTGACACCGTATTCTTCCGCCAGATCAGCAACGGATTCATAGTCTTCTACATACCGGCGCACAACCTCTCTGCGCTGCTCCGGCATTACCTTCTGGTTCTTCGGCGGCGTTCTCGCTTTCTTACTCATGCTCACATTCCTCCTTTTTTCATCCTTGCCCATGAGTATAAAAAAATTTCCAGAACGCGCTTTCGCTCTGGAAATGTTGGTTTGGCTTTTTCTCTGTTCCCGATTTTCCTTTCGGTTTGCCCCGGTAGGGGTACGCCCGCCGGTCGGGGAGGCATATGATATCGCGGGTAAAGCCCGCGCGCAGGTGGTCAATTCGGGGGTACGGGTGGCCTCTCCGCGAATCTGCTTTCAAATTTCGCGCCCTGCGCCGTGTGCGTGGGGTGCGTTGGTGTACGCCCTGCGCGGTGGCGGGCTAGTAACCCGCTATCCATCGGTAAACTATCCTATATAATGCTGACTTTCTCGCCGTGAACAGCTCGCGCACGGCATAATCTGCGGCATAATTGCCCAGCATCCCGGCGCAGTCTCTACCATATAATGAGGGGTCGTCATCCGGTCGGCAGCTGGTCGGCGGCTGGTCGGTCTCATCTGATAGGTTCAGCCCCCCCAGCCCCCGCCCAGATCGGCGCGGGGTGAAGCCTCCCCCGCCAGCGTCCCGCCATCCTATTGGCTCCGCCCGCGTCCCCCGCGTCCCTTGCGTCCCTGCTCCCCTGCGTCCGCCCGTCTGCCTGCGTCCGTCAGATCGTCCGTCGGTCATGCGATCCAGCCCGCGCCAAATGTGAGCACGTCAGCACGTCGCCGCAGAAAGGCGCTTATATGGTAAGACGGCCGCACGTGCAACACGTACAGCCGCCGAAAAGATCACAATTCTGTATAATCGCCCGTAGGCCGCTCGGGGAGAAGTCCGCGGACCTCTCCCCGCGTCCGAGGACGATTATACTATATCATGCTGTCAAGCGTGGCGCAAGTGACACACCCTGACAGGAGTGACAGACCCGCAGAGCGCAAAAAAGCCCCGACGAGGACAAGCCCGCCGGGGTGAATGTGTCAAGTGCCGGTCTGGTCTGCGTCATCTGGCGGCGCGAAACCGTCGCGCTGCATGCGCTCAAAGCAGGCCTGCTTGATATAGACTTGCACCGGCTGACCAGCCGCCGCAGCTGCCGCGCGTATCTGCGCGCCGTCGTCCTTTGACGGTCTGATCGTGATGCTATCTTGTCTCCGATTGTATGCAATGTTGCTCCTTTTTTGTGCTTCCGTGCATGGCATGAGATCGTCCCCCTTTCACAATCATATGATATCACATTCAGTTCTAAACGTCAACTTGTACATGTTGCACAACTTTCGCATAAACGTAGACTGTTATTTTCGTTCAGTATTCCGGTATTGCGCAAATAAACGTCTACGTTTATACTGTAGCCATCAAGAGCGAAAGCCCTTGAAGCAATCCACCGAAAGGCGTATCAAAGGAGGGGAGGACATGAGAACGCCAAGCGCAAGCGAATTGCTTGTTGAGGAAGCGCGAACCGCCGAGCGGTTACGGTTGCTGATCCTTGCCAGCGAGTGCGAAACCCTTGAAGAGTTCCGTAAGCGGTTGCAGGAAATCATCAACAGGCAATAAAAAAGTACCGGCCGCCCCGTTAAAGCGCCGGTACAAATGCAAAAGTCCCTAATTGGTTGGCGGTGAGATTGCCGCCGCCGACCATCTTCATTATAGCACAATCCACGACAGGCCGCAAGAGCGGCAGAAAGCGAGGATCATATGTCTACCTATTACATCCGCGACCTCGAGCAAGCCCGCGCCATCGTCGCCGCATACGAGCGTTGCAACTCGTGCGACACCTGCCCCCTGCACACGCCGGAGGGCTGGCGCTGCTCCTATCTCCATGACTGCGCGGTGCGATATATTGAGCGCCACGCAGAAAAGACCGAGTAAGCCGAAAGACAAATAGGAGGAAACAATCATGAAGTACATCATCTGTTACGAGCGCAACAGCGTCTATCAGTGCATCGGAGTGAACGCACAGACCGCAGAGCAAGCCGCCGCCTACTTTGCCCAGTACAAGCCCAGCGCCCGAATACTTGGCATCAGTGAGCGCATGGAGGACAAACCCGGCCGCCCCGTTATCACGGTTCCAGATGATTTCAAGTAAGCCGAAACGCCGCCCCCTCCGGGGCGAGCGTCCGCCGGGAATCGCCGCCCGGCGCTGATGAGGGCAGGCGACAAACAACACATGAAGGAGAATCAACCATGAAGAGTTATACCACAACGCGCGAGCAGCGCGACGAATTGGAGGGGCTTGCCTATTGGATCGCGGATCGAGCATGGAGCCGGGAGCATGGCAAACTAGACGAATACGAGGATCGCCGAACGGGCGACACGATCCGCGGCATCTTTGATGCGCTGGATCGTCTGGCCGTCCCGTACTGGGTGCAAAACGCCGTGTGCTGCTGGGCGGAGGACTGGCGGCGAACGATGAGAGAGAATCTGCGCGACGCAATGCGCGCAAAGCAGATTGTACTTTGACAAAGGAGGCTATCACAATGAGAACAAATTATTTTTCCGGCTGCGCCGATCTGCAAGCGCTGAAAGCCCGTTACCGTGAACTAGCCAAGCAGTACCATCCCGACCTACACCCGGAGCTGGGCGACGAGACCATGAAGGCCATCAATGCCGAGTATGACGCGCTGGCCGCGCGCCTCTCTCATGTTGCCCCGGATGGCCGCACGGAGGCAACCGACGAACAGGCGCGAGACGCCGCCGACATGGCGACCGCCTACCGCGAAGCCGTTTATAAGATCATCCATCTTGACGGCTTAGAAATTGAGCTGTGCGGTGCTTGGTTGTGGGTTAGTGGTGATACCTACAAGCACCGCGACGCGCTCAAGGCCGCCGGTTATAAGTGGGCGAGCAAAAAAAAGATGTGGTATTGGCGCGCTGAAGAGTACGCCGCGACCCACAGCCGGAAGAAGAAGAGCATGGAATACATCCGCGAGAAGTACGGCAGCGAGCGCGTGACCGGTGCATACCGTTACGCCATCGCGCAGTAAAGGAGGCTGCAAGCATGGAATCCTTTGATTTCTTTATCTACTCCCGCCCGGCAGGGGAAAGACGCTTCACGCTCACCGATCTAGCGCGCGGCACCGTCGGGCTAGGCAAGATTTACGCCCCGCGCTACCGTGCGGAGCATCTGGAACAGCTCAAAAAGTGGCTTGACTGCGCCGCCGCCACTTACCCCGGCGCAGTCTTCCAGCTTCGGCGGCTGGACGGAAAAACCGTCGTATACACGACGCACTGAGCGAGGTTTTCAGAGCGCCCGACCTGCGGACGCTCTACAAAGCCCCGGCAACGGGAAAGAAAGGAAGTAAAAAAAATGTTTTGGTTTCTATTCTCAGCAACAGCCGCCATTTTGGCGGCATGTGTGCCCGTCATGGGCTACATGGCGACCTTTGGAGGTGCTGACGATGAGCTATAACACCGATCACCTCTATCAAATGAGCGCGGAAGACGTTGACAGCGCGCTGTCTGCGTTTTCACGCCGCGCCGCCCATCATCAAGAAGGCTGGCAGCTGCTGATGGCCATCAAGACCCGTTCCGGTCTGGTCGGTCGTATCTTTGACCGCCGAAGCGTCGAGGCCGTACAGAAGGCCGTTGGAGCCGGTTACGCTGTGTCCTACTACATCCGGGATTACAGCAACGGCCACCCTCGAACCCTGCTTATTGAGAAGCTCGACGAGCAGGGGCAGAAAATTCCCGGCTACCGCTGGCATTGGTATTTTGAGCTAGCCAGCGCGCAAAACCCGCGCTTGACCGCTGAAAAGATGGAAGAGCGCTTGGCCTACTACCGCGATCAGGCGGCGCACTATCAAAAATGTGCAGCCGAACTACCGCGGCTCGTTGGCCAATATAACAGCGCATGCGACTATATGCGCACCGTTCGCGACGAACTGAGCAAAATTTTAATTTACGCTGAATAATGTTAATGCTATAATATAAGCGCAGCCCATCAAGGGGCAGAAAGGACGAAACACCATGAAGAAGTATTATGCAGTCAAAGGCACCACCAACCTGATCTTCGGCAGCCGCGCCAAACGTGACGAGTACATCGCCGCCAACCCAGATTATCACCCCGAAGAAAATCATGTTTGGGCTTCCGACGAAATGCGCATTATCCTAGGCAATTCCGACATCACTGCCGAAACCGGACTTGAGTACCCGCTGGAAGAAGCCATTAAACGCAACTGGGAAAGGATCATGCGCGCCGCCCGGATGTTTGGCGTATCGGGTTATATGGTGCAAAGCGTCCGTATCCAGCGGCGCGGCACAGAATGCGTCATTACTATCAAGGGATGGAACTGTTCTGAAATCCTCGTAGGCTTTGACCCCGCGCAAGACTGGTCAGAAGAAAAATTGATGACCCGCACCGTCACCTTTGACGGCGTGGAAGACGGCGACCTGCATGCTGATGATTTTATGGTCGATCTCGTCAGAAAGTAAAAAAAATCTCCGGTTATGCCGGAGATTTTATTGTTTCGTCTCTTCGTTTTACGGTTTTCCTTGCAATGTTACGCGCAAAAAAGCCCGGCCTTTAGCCGGGTTTATTTTTGCTGTTCGCCGCCCTGTATATTGCCGACTTATACCGAAACGCCGTCCGCTTGTGGATTCCCGCCTCTGCGCATGCGGCCTTGAGCGGCCTGTCGTCGATGTAATACAGCCGGATAAACGCCCGCATCCCCTTGATGTATTCGCCCTGCTGGGGCTGATACAGCACGATTCTGTCAAGCGCCCGCAGCGCTTTCCGCTGAGCGCGCAGAAAAGCCGCATGCTTTTCATGCAGCTTTTCCTTTGCGTTCATCTCGCTTATCAATCCGGCTTCCAGCCCGCGCACCGCGCCGCGCTGTTTGGGCATCCCGTCGAGATCGTTTCCCTTCGCGCTCCGGTTCTCGTACCTTTCCTGCTCGATTTTGTACTCATACGCCGCGAAAGAGCAATCAATCAGCGCTTGCGCGTCTTTTCTTTCCGCTCGCATTTCACCCTCCGTTTTTCCTGGTCGAGCCACGTCACGCCGACCGCCATTGCCTGCCACATGTCGCCGCGGAAGCCATAAAATGTATCAGGGTTTGCCTTTGTTCCCCGTCCGCGCTCTTGATCGTGCCGCGCGAACCGTCGGATGAGCGAGGCGCGAATCTGCCCGTCTGCGTGTTTGGGCGCAGTCTCCGGAAGCGGCGGCAGCCCGTTCCGTTTTGTCGGGATGAGGTACGACCGTTCATCCCGCCGGAAGATCGACCCGACCATCAGCCCCCGAAGCGACGCCTGCCAGCTAAACCGGCCAAACGCCTTGATCGTCTCGATTGTGCTCTGCCCCATCACCGCGCCCGCCGCGCTCCTGTCCGTGCTGCTGTATCGCGGCTCGATGTCCTCGATGATAACCGCATCCAGACCCGGCGCGTCTGCGATGATGGATAAGACCACATCGTTCCCCACCTTGTCCGCACTGATGATTTGGTATTGATCGTCTAGGATGACGTAGGCGCTTTCCGTCGTGCCGGGGTCAATGGCCATTATTTTCACCTTGCCCTCCTTTTCTGCTGGTCAAGCCAGCGCTCGTGACTGCGCTTTTTTCCCGTGCCCTCTATACAAGCTGTGTAGCGGTTTTCCAGCGCCGTCTTCCGTCCGTCCGCATACGCCTTGTATCTCTCGCATCCCGCGTGACAGCCGACCTCGCGGCTCGCGCAGTCGCGGCATGGCGCGTCATTCACGGCTATCACCTGCCCACGGCGTTTCCCGCCTTTCCGCTTCTGTCGGCTTGCGCAGCCAACAACGGAATTTTACGTTATAATCCTCTGCCTTAAATGCCGCGCTTTTTCCCTCTCCTATCAGCTCGAACTGTATATCGCCGTTTTTCGTCAGATTCGGTCTTGCGTAATCGTCATAATCGTTGCGCCACTCCACATATACGACCTCTTGTAATCCCTCTTTTGCCATGTATATGACATCGCTGTACAGCATGATTTGATTTGGATGCATCTCGTAATAGTGTCTTAGCCACAGCGTCCGATTTTCTTTCTTCCATTTTGTGTCCTCAAGGCGACGCTTAAAAGAAAGTATAAGCAAGGTCAGGATGGTCAAGAGGATTGCGCTCAAAAGAAATCGAACCACAAATTCCATTGTGAATTGAATCATCATGCCCTGTTCTCTTCCCATGGCGTTCCCTCCATTTCTTCATTCGTCGGTTTGCGCAGCCAGCAGCGCCATTTTTCCCCATATGTTGATTCAAAAAATGGGCTATTTACCAAACGCTTTACCGTTGCCGCGCTGCCGAAAGCAAGTTCTGGAAGGTCAATCACCATCCAGCGATTTATGTCGCTATGATCCTTTCTCTCATACCACAGCGGCGTAACATCTGCGCCGCCTTCGCAATACGCTTCCACTTCTTCCAGCGTCAGCACGCGGTTCTTCGGCTCGGTGCGGCGCATCGCCATTCGGAACGCCGATTCAGAATCAATGCCGACTGGCGAATCCCAGCCGCATTTGCAGACGTAGCAAAATGCGGCGTTACACAAATGCACCAACTCCATGTCAGCCCCGCATCCGGGGCATTTCGGTTTTTCACTCATGGCTCTTTCCCTCTCTTTCCGCTTCAAGCTGCTCGATGCAGGCGAAAACGTCAAACATCAGCATTGTACTACAATTCACGTCCTCGTAATATGGGCAAGCCTTGCAGTTCTCACTCAAAATGCACAGTCTCACAGCCTTCTTGATTTCGTCAGGCGTTTTCATCGCTCTTCCTCCTTCGGCGGTTTGGGCAGCGCCATCCAGTGAGTGACTTCGCAGTCTACTGGGCAGTTATACACATCGTCCGGGGTAAACTGCCTATTCTCCCACCAGCCTTTCGCCACGAAATAATCATCATTTTCTTCACTATAAGTGCCGTACTCTTCTAAGTCGTTCCAGTTCCAGCGGCTATTCTGCGTCAACATGGTTCCGTCTTCATAAATAGCCGGGCAGACAAACTTAAATCCACCACGGTTACAGTAGATAAGGACTTCTTGCTCGTTCTCCGGCGGCCCATCTTTGACGCTGATCCACTCCGACTTCTTCGCGTTCTTCTCTGCCGCCAGCTTTTCGAGCATGTCGGCAGCTTGCGGATTTATGATGCTGCCGCAGTCGTAAAACCCATAAAGTGTGCAACCGACGCAATTCGCGCTATCGCAGAGCCTCAGCGACTTGACCAGCTCTTCCGTGCTCAACATCGGAATTTCGGGAGCTTCTTCCGCGTGTTTGCACACCTCCGGGTGTTCGCTCGTCGGGCATGTGTCGCCGCGATACGGACACTCGCCATTGGTGCAGACACCTTCAAATTCGGCGTACCATTTACATTTCATCCGCTATCCCTCCCCACTGTTCCGACATCGCCCGTGCGACGCCCGAAAATGTTTTTGCTCTGTTCTTAGCTCTGTCCGTGGTAAACATTCCTCTGTACCTTTCTCCGTGCTCGCCCGAATACGAGCCGGAAGGACACCATGTCGCAATCGGTTCAACCTCGTTTGTCGGTACAAGCAGTTTCAATTTCTTTAGCCAAAGGCACGTTTTTTTGGTGTATGGGTGCCCGAATTGATACGGCTGAATGATCTGCGTATACGGCGGCAGACAAAATACCTTGCTCGGCACTGGATTTTCTATGCAAATGCGTGGGATGTCGCACCACCACAGGCGCATGAACAGATCTCGACCTTGAATCCCCTTCATCACGCGATCCGGCTGCAATTCATGCCCTTTCCACAAGTGCCGCGCCCCTGCATTTGATATATAAGTGCAAGGTGGATGCGCGATCAGCATGTCCCACTTGCCCACCTCATGCGTTTGTCCATCCATCGTCACCACTTGCCCACCCTTGACAGCCTTTAGCGCGTCGCCGAGGATGTGCCATTCGGGATGACCGCCGGACGGCTTTTGAATGTCGCACGAGTATGCCTCGTGTCCTCTGGCACGGAATGCTTTGCAGACCTCCTGCGATTCCTCACAAGCTACAAGCACCTTCATTTTCCGTGCCTCCACTCTCGCCCTCGGTTAATCTCCATCTTCGCCCGCACCGCCTTGTCAATGTCGATGCCCAGATACCCGGCGGCGGACAGCGCCGTGATGATAACGTCTGCCAGTTCTTCGCGGAAGTGATCTTCTTCTTCTTCGAGCACAGATTCCAAAAGCTCCTGATTCTCCACAAATACGCGCAGTGTTGCATGAACTCGTCTAATCTCTTGCTCGGTATTTACAATTTTGTAAATCTGCAAAAGCCCAGAATCCCTCACAACATCGCTATTCACCAACGTTTTCAGAAGATAGTCTTCGTCCCACAGCCCGTGCGCCGCCGCGTCACTGTAAATTTCATCGCGCAATTCGTTCAGCATGTTTTTTTCCTCCGTCAAAACAGAATCCCATCGTCACAGATGATCTCTCCGCGCCTCGCCGCCCGCTCCGCAGCACGTCGCTCCATCTCCGCCTTGTGTGTCCTCTCCGCCGCTTCTCTCGGCTTCTGCGCAGCCCTGAAACAGGTATAGCAGCAATACCAGTCAAACGCGGTGCCCGTGTGCGGCTTGGTCAGCTTGTAGGCGTAGCGCAGGCTCGCCACCGGAAAGGTCTTTCCGCAGGTCTTGCAAACCTTCGGCGGCATTTGCTGATAGGCCGTCGCGTTGAATATGCTTCTCCCCGTCAGCATAGCACCATCGCCTCCTGAACAGGCGGCCGCTTTTTCTCCGGCTTTTCGGGTGCATATTTATTCAAAAAGTAAATCTGCCCCTTCGGCGTGATGACGGTCGTTGAGCTGACAAACGTCTTTTCTGCGCTGCTGACCGTCCGCTCGATGCTCCGCATCAGCCCCATGTCCACGCTTCTCTGTGTCGGTGCGTTTTGGTCTTTGGCGTTGGCCTTAATTACAAAGCCGTCGCGCCGCAGCAGATCGTACAGCCTCTTTTCTCCGGTGTCGTAGCCCCTTTGCACCATCAGCTTAGCGAGCTGCCGGACGAGGATATCCCCCTCTGCTTTTTGCACCGTCTCGGCGAACAGCACCTTCGGCGCGTCGGCCTGAATCTTCGCGTTCGCTGCTTCGAGCTGTTTATTACGCTCGGCAATCTTGCGCTGTGCGACCATCAGCGCGTTCGCCAAAAGCTGGTCGTCGTCCATCGTCTCCTGACCGGCGATGTAGCCGCCGGTCTTGCGGATGCTCGGGATGACCTCGTGGGTAATCCAGCGCTTGAAGGCTTTGGCCTCGGGCTTGCGGCTGCTCAGGACGAGCGCGTACAGTCCAGATTCGCTGATGAAGCGCGTTACTTGCTCTCTCCCGTGGGGGTCACTAATAATGACCCCCGATTTTTCATCGTCATCCAGTTTTGCGATTGCCTGACTGCTATTTCCAAGTCCTAATACCCTACACACATCCGCCGCAACAAACCACGGCTCACCCTCCAGCGTCACGGCGCGCACCGCGCCGAACTCATCCTTGCGGAAAATCGTCACGTCGTTCATGGTCTATTCCTCCTCGTCCAGATTGACTTTGATGCTTTCAAAATACTTGTGCCGTTCCTCCTGTGTCATCTCCCGCAGCTGTCTCGCGTACTCGTCCATGTCGTCGCTCGCGGCTTGCAGTCTCGGCGCATCCTGCATCCCGGCAATCATCTTCCTGTCCGCGTCGATTCTCGCCCTCACATCGCCCGGCATCATCCGAATCTCCTTGTGCACGGCTGCCCGCGCCGCAAAACTGCGCTGAAAATTGCTGGCGATCACACTCTCGCTCACGCCGTCATTACTGACTGCCCACTCGTGTAGCTGGCTCGGCGACCCGACGACTTCCTGCACCACCTCCGGCAGCTCGGCAAACTGCTCCGCGCTGTGATACGCGCTGTCCTTCATGGCGCGCTTGACCAGCCCCCAAGCGGTTTGTGGGGTCAGCTCAAAGCCGTGTACGGCCTGATTGATGACATCCAGCTTTTCGCGGATTTGCCCGACCACGGGCGGGAAACCTTTGGTGTCGCTGGCGATGAATGCCTTTACCGCGTCGCTGACAAGGCTTGCGTCGTCGTCGGCGAAGAAACTGAGCCATGCGTTGGTCATCGCCTTAACGTCATTCTCGCTCAGATTTGCGTAGAATCTCGGGTATACCGCGCCGATGATTGCCAGAACGTCGCTCATCTCTGTAAACGTCATGTGATATTCCCCCTGCATTTCAGCGATTGCAGCGCAAACGGATTGCGGGTCAGCGCCTGTTCCGCGTCTCCTGCCGCGCCTCCGCTGCTCTCAGCCGCTCTCTCTGCCCATGTGTACCCGGCAGCTTTCTCCTTGCGCAGAATCCCGCCTACATACCGCCAGTTCCGGCTTTTCTCCGGCGCGCCCTGAATCCTGCTGATCGCCTTGAGCAGGTTGTCCGCTCCATGTTCTGCCCGCAGGTTGTCCATTGTGTCATAGTCACTCATCGCGCTGACGGGCAGCCCGACGCGCTTTGCCGCCGTCTCCACGTCCTGCTGTTCCTGCCGCAGTCGCCGCAGTTCGTCGTCGGTCAGAGGGGGTACGGGGGTACTACTACTATCGTACTCTCTCTCTTTCTCTTTCTCACACTCTCTCTCTTTCTCTTTCCGGTTTGTTTCGGTTTGTTCCGATTTGATTTCTGTTTGTTCCGATTTGTTCTGATTTGATTTTGCTTTGTTGCTGTTTGATTTCGGTTTGATTTCGCTTTGTTCCTCGGCGTTCATGCGATTCGCCGCTTTGTTGCGACCGGAATCAAGCGTCGGTCGAATCAGCTTAAAACACGCCGAGCAACTTCCAGAAAGCTCCGGTTCTTCTTCATCGAGCGCATACGCCGCGATTGCCAGCAACAGCTTTGTGCATTCTTCGACCGACAAATCTTTCATCGCCTCGTAGTAGCTGCGGTAGAACGTAAATTGGTCACGCTTCATTTTTACCTTCCTTTCTTCGGGGTAATCTTTGCAAAGATGGGGCAGACCCCGGAATCGAACCGGGCGCGCGGGCAAGGTGCTTCGCGTCAACAGCAAAAGGAAAACAACACGAATCGGAGGCGTTAAAAGAAGAGGGGTTTACATTCGGCACCCGCGCGATACCTGCTATGTCTGCCATGAGTGCCGCCGTTTTGCCCGGCGGCAGGCCGTTTGTGAAACGTATTTTATTTGCCGTCTTTCCGGCTGCCAGAAAAAATGTGCGTTGCCCAAACCTTTTGAGCCTATTATTGTTGGTCTTTTGTTCGTCTTTCCGAGCCGCCAGTGTGAATTTGCCTGCCCTGCGTCCTCCTTTCTGGTGGGCTGTACCGTTTCAAGCGGTGGGAAACGTGCTTACAAAATATGGATTTCTCCTGCTGCTCGGCGCGCGGCGGTATCGAGCCGCCCCTTATCGCGTAACGCCGCTTTACGTCATGCGTTCGCTCTCCTGAGCTGCGCGCCATGTGCCGGGTTGCCCCGGCGAAGATTAGAAGGGCAGCGGCGTATCGTCATCGATCTGGGTAAACCCTTCTTTGTTTTCATACTGCTGAGAATAGGAAAGGAATTCAACGTCGGCCGCGTTAATCGTCCATGCGCGTTTCTTCACGCCGTTTTTGTCGGTGTAGTCGCGGCTTCTCATTTCACCGGAGACCAGTACCTTCTTTCCCTTCTCGATGTACAGCGAACATACATTCGCGAGATTGTCCCATGCCGCCACGTCGAAGAAATCAGTCTCGTATTCCTTCGTCTCCTGATTTCTGAATTTTCTGCGAACCGCAACGCTAAAGTTGCAGCAGTTCTTCCCGCTCGGCGTGGTTCGCATCTCCGGCGTGTGCACGACATTTCCCGTGATGATGATTTTATTCATTGCTTCTATCCTTCCATTTCACAAAGCATTCAAGGCACATCGGCCTTCCGACTTCGTGCGCCGTTCCTTCCGCGATCTGTTTTGCGCTTCGCTTCAAGTTTCCGTTTTTGTCGATCTGGTCGTTGATGGGCTTATTGCACTCGGAACAGGTATATCGCGTTTTCCCCACATCCGAAGGCTGAGTTTGAACGTTCTCCTGCGCCTGATTAGTCGGTTTCTGAACGCTGGAGTATTTTGTTCTATCCTCTTTCCAGTAAACGTCTGCACCGATTCCAATCTCTTTACACGCTACGCTGATTGCATCTGTAAGCGCCATTTTGTAGCACTCGTCGGAAGTGTAAAGCCCCTTCGATTCCTTTGTTACAAGCATGTTTCCGCCGATTCCGATAACCGGGGAGGAAGTTTGTCCATCTTCCTTTTTGTAGTAAAGGCTGATCTGGACGAAGGAACACCGTTCTCCGGCGTTACCTTCTTCACTCCAAATCTTATCAACGGTATACCACCATCCTTCGCCAACGGGCCCGAACATCTCCGTCAACGCCTTGATTCTCCACATCGGGTTGATATCCGTCTTGCCTTTCAGTCTGCCAGCGCTTATGGCGCGTTGCGCTTCGGCCGGAACCGATCTCTTCATGTTGTACAGTCTCAGATTGTCCGCCATCTTTTCACTCCCTGTCCATCGGGTCAGCGACGAACGGGTTTCCCCCGTCGTCCTGCTGGGTGTCCCAGATCGCTTCCCGGCCTGTCAGGCGCGGAGACCATTCTTCGCCCGTGTAGGCCATATACAGCGCCAAATCACTTGACATAGCAGCTCACCGTCTGTCTCAGCTCTGCGCCCTCGACAGCCTTTCCGGCCTTCAAGGCTTCCTTGATCTTGGTTTTGTCCGGCTCATACTTGGCCGGAATCTCGCGCATGTACTCGCTGGTCAGCTTGCTTGCGTCGATGATCTCCGCAGACGGCGGATTCTTCTTAAAGAAAATATTCACCTTCGCGGTTTCGAACTTTTCACCGCCCAGCGATTCGCCGAGATACGCTTTCAGCTTTTCAAGCTGGCCTTCATACGCTTTCCGGCGCTCCGCGATGGCTTTCTCTTCTTTTTTCAGTGCCTCGATGAGAACCGTCTGATTCTTGATGTACATCCCGGTGTTCTCGATCTTGTCCTCTCGCGCCATTTGCAGCGCGTCCAGCGCTTCCGCGCCGATGATCTCGCCCGTTTCCGCATCCACCAACTCAAAGCCGTTTAGGATGCTCTCAATACTCGCGTCGATCTGGTACAAGGTCATACCGTTCATTCTGTTCTACCTCTCTTTCCTGTTCTTTGATGATCTGCGCCCGACGGCGTGAGGCGGCTTTGTTCCTCTGCATCGCCGCCCACGCATCGTAACCCATCAGCTCGGCGGCCTCCTGCTGCTCAAGCTCCAACAGCTCACTCCGCATCTTCAAGCTCCTTGGCTTGCTCATCCTCGCCCCACGTCTTCTCAAAGTCTTCAATATGCGGATTGTACACGGTTTCGCCCTCGATCAGCCAAAGGCCGTTCTCGTCCTGCACAACCTTTCCCTTGTCGTCGTGGGTGTATACGTATCGCAGCTCGAAGACTTCGCTCAAGTCGCGCCTGATCTCCGAGAGAATATCAACCAGCCCGTCAAACGTCGTCGTGCAGAGCGCCCTGTCGGAAATGTCCAGCACATAGCGCGTTTCTCCGTGCCGGTCTACGCTCGCCGTCAGCGACATCAGGTTGCCTTGGAGCGTAAAATTTTTGATTTTGCCTGCCACGTCTTTCCCTCCAGCTCGTCCTTGTGAATCCGTCGATATTCTGCCCGCCGCCATGCGCTGGGGTCGTACAGCGTGATTTTGCCGTTCCTCTCGCACACGCAGACCGGACAGCCCGGACGCGGATTAACCTTCATGTTCATTTTTCAATTCCTGCTCGATTCGTACCGCCAGATAGAGCAGCGCCCCAACCAGCGCCGCCAAGTCCAGAACCGCCAGCGTCACCCACAGCTCGTTCATAGTTTCACCTCCATTCCCAACGCTCGATAAAGCGTCCGATACGTCTGAATCGTCATCATCTCCGGCCGCTTGAAGTACCGGCACAGCGTCGGAACGGAGATTCCGGTTCGCGCTGCCAAGTTGTCAAACGTAATCTTCTTGCCATGCCTTGCCTGTTGCAGGCCGTCGATGATCTGGCTGTTCAGCTTCTCGTTGAGCTGCTCCACGCTCATTGCACGTACTTCAGTTGCCTTCATCTCATTCACCTACTTCCTGGGCTTCGA
>ENA-ORNF01001617-ORNF01001617.1-human-gut-metagenome-genome-assembly--contig:-NODE-1617-length-19145-cov-3.896019_pt1 | contig 19145 bp, 18 predicted proteins | sample MGYA00242110_ERZ509012 | MGnify/ENA primary metagenome ERZ509012 (study PRJEB26280, sample SAMEA2338714) | human gut metagenome | biome: human gut; feature: human-associated habitat; material: faeces...
ATAGCTAACTTAATTGTATTAGTAATCAAAAACGCTGTCACCAATACAAGAGCTACTACTCCACCAATACATACCTTCTCAATTACTCCAAAGATAGTTATAACAGATTCTATATATTCTTCACCAAAATTAACTGAAGATACTTTATCCATCTTCTTAATCTTATCTGCCGTATCCTTAATCTTTTCAATATTTTTAACCTTTACCTCATAACTATCAAGTAGTGGTATCGTAGTATCAGTCCAACTATCAACAATTAAAGAGAATCTATCATCCATATTCTTTATCTCTTTAGCATATTCTTGTTTAGACTTAAAAGTAATCTCTTCTACATTATCCAGTCTCTCTATACTACTCTTAATTCTGCTAAGATCATTTTCATCACTTTTTCCATCTAAAAATACCACTATTGAAATATTACTACTAACATGCTTTGTCATCTCTTCAACATTATAAGAAAGTACTATTGAAAGCGCTACTACTATTAAAGTAATTGTAATACAAGAAATACTTGCTAATGAAAGAGAGAAATTACGAAATACACTTTGAAATGAATCTCTAATATTTCTACTTAATATTCTAAATGCCTTCATGTGTATATGTTCCCTCCTTATAGTCTTTTAAAACACGCCCTGCGTCTAATAAAATAACTCTCTTCTTCATTTTATTTACAATCTCTGTATCATGTGTAACCATAATAATCGTCGTCCCCATCTTATTAATTGCATCCAAAACATTCATAATTTCCATACTCGTTACTTCATCTAAGTTTCCTGTTGGTTCATCACAAATTAATAATTTAGGTCCATTCACAATTGCTCTAGCAATTGCTACACGTTGCTGTTCACCACCAGATAATTGATTTGGATAATGTTTTGCTTTATTTTTAAGCCCAACTAAATCCAATACTTTTACTACTTTAGAATATATCTCATCTTTTGGTAAACCAAAAATTTCTAATGAAAAAGCAACATTTTCATAAACTGTCTTTTTAGGTAATAGTTTGAAATCTTGAAATACTACTCCTAATTTACGACGTAATTTATAAACTTTACTATTTCTTAGTTTTCCTACATCTAATCCACCAACAATAATTTGTCCACTTGTTGGTTTTTCTTCACGATAAAGCATCTTTATTAAAGTAGATTTACCACAACCTGTTGATCCAATTACAAAGACAAATTCACCTTTTTTTATCTTTAAATCCAAATCATAAATTGCGGTTACTCCATTACGATACTTCTTTTTTACATTTTTCATTCGAATTAAATCCATCATAACCACCTATCTTTCATTATACTAAATTTTTTATTCATATCCACTACCAAATTTTACTATTCGCCTCCGCTTACTTCATAAGCATCTGTTACTAAAAAGAAAGCATTATTATCAATTGCACGAATTCCTTCTTTGGCAATAAAATATTCTTTTGTCGGAATAATACACATAATAACTTTTTGATGATTTCCAGTAAATCCACCTCTACCATCTAATACAGTAACACCATGTGATAAATGTTCCATAATAAACTTTTTCACAGCTGTTTCATGATCCGTAATAATATAAAATGCTTTAGAACTAGAAATTCCTAAAATCACTTTATCAGTCATAATACTAGTAATATAAAGAGAAATAATAGAATAAAGTAATTTACTAGCACCGAAAAAGAAAAAGGAACTAGCAACAATTAAGCCATCAGTACAATACATCGCATTTCCAAGTGACATATGAAAATACTTTGAAACAATTTGATTTAAAATATCAGTTCCGCCAGTTGTATAACCTGCCTTAAATACTAAACCAAGTCCAAATCCTGTAATCGTAGCTCCAAACAAAGTTAACAGTAACGGATCTTGTGTATCAATTTTTATATATTGAGGAATAAACTGTGTCACTTTAATCATAAATGGAACTGCAAGTGAACCTAAAATAGAATTCATCGTTTTCTCTTTTCCTAGCAAGAAATAACTCATACATAATAATATCAAAGATCCAATTAAAATTACGGTAGAAGGATCAATTCCAAAAATAGAATTAAATATAACTCCTACACCACTCATTCCATATACAATCTTATTTGGTAGTATAAATAAATTAAAAGCAACTGCAACACATAAAACACCAACAAAAAATTCAAAATATCTACTAAGTCTATCCTTTTTATAAATATTTTTAATAATATTTTCATCTAGTAATTTTGCTTTTTTAAAAAACATAATTATTCTCCCCTTTTTAAATATGCATTAATAAATGCATCTATATTTCCATCTAATACATCTTGAACATTTGCATTTTCAAAATTTGTACGATGATCTTTTACTAAACTATATGGATGCATAACATAACTTCTAATTTGACTACCAAAATCAATCTTTTTCATATCGCCTTTCATCTCTTGCATCTTTTCTTCTCTTTTTTGTAATTCTAATTGATATAATTTATTTTTAAGTACTTCCATAGCTCGTTCTCTATTTTGAATTTGACTTCTTTCATTTTGACAAGTAACAACAATTCCCGTTGGCAAATGAGTAATACGTACTGCACTTTCTGTTTTATTAACGTGTTGTCCTCCTGCTCCACTCGAACGATAAACATCAATTTTTAAATCAGAATCTTTGATTTCAATATCTACATCAGTTCCATCAAATAAAGGAGTCACTTCAACAGATGCAAAAGAAGTATGCCTTCTACTATTAGAATCAAAAGGAGAAATACGAACCAAACGATGAACACCACGTTCACATTTTAAATAACCAAATACATTCATTCCTGAAATTAATGCAGTCACACTTTTGATTCCAGCTTCATCTCCAGGCTCACAACTCACTTCTTCAATTTTAAAATGATTTTTTTCACACCAACGAGTATACATTCTATAAAGCATATTAGCCCAATCACAAGCTTCTGTTCCACCTGCTCCTGAATGTATTTCAATAATGGCACCTAATGAATCATATTTTCCATCTAACAATAAAGTAATTTCTAATGATTCTAATTTTTCTTTAATATCTTTAATAGAATCACTTAACATTTCCTGTAATTCCACATCGGGTGCATCTTTTAACAATTGAATCATTTCCATATTACTTTCAATTTCATCTTTTAAGTTTGTTACAGCTTCATAATTTCTTTTTAATGTATTTAATTCATCAAAAACAGCTTGGCTTTTTTTTCGATCATCCCAAAAATTTGGTAACATTGTTTCATTTTCTAAATTTTTAATTTTATTTAATACATCACTTGCTTCAAAGCGACCTCCATAAATCTAATATTCTTTTTTTATAATCTTGATAGTAATTTGTAATCTCATAAATTTCCATTTTATCTCTCCTATCATTCATATATCATTATAACATGATTTTTTAAAAAGAAAAAGTACCAAATCAATGGTACTTATCCCCATGGAATATCTTTTGGATCTATTCTTTTTTTATTTTTATGCATTTCCACAATTTTTCCACTATTCATACGAATCACACGGTCCCCTATTAGAGCAATTCCAGGGTTATGAGTGATAATAATCATTGTTGTATTTAGTAATTCATTCGCTTCAACTAATGCCTTTAAAACAACCTTACCAGTTTTTTCATCTAATGCTCCAGTTGGTTCATCGCAAAACATAACTTTAGGATTCTTAGCAAGTGCTCTTGCAATACTAACTCGTTGTTGTTCTCCACCAGATAATTCTGCGACATTTTTATTTTTATGAATGGTAAGTCCCATCGTATCAATTAGCTCATCTATTTTATTTTTATTTTTGCCCAACTTTGCTCCTACTAATACATTTTCATAGACATTTAAATGTTCTAATAAATTATAAGTTTGAAAAATAAAACCTAAATTATCTTTACGAAATTTTGTTTTTCGATGATCTGATAATTTTAAAATATCTGTTCCCTCATATAATATCTCTCCACTAGTAGCTTGATCTAAACCGGACATACAATTTAATAAAGTCGTTTTCCCACTACCACTAGGTCCTAATATCACTACTATTTCACCTTGATAAATAGTAAAATCTACATGATCTAATGCATGTGTTGGAATATTGCCTAAATGATAAGTTTTTACTAAATTTTTAATCACTATTAATTTTTCCATATCATTACTCCCTTTTCAATGCCTCAGCAAGAGGTACTTTATTTAATGCTCTTCGTGATAAATAAATAGCTATATAATATGAAACCACAAGTGAAATCAATCCTATTATTGCCATAAACGGTGATATTTCAATTGGAAATGACATATTGGTATCTTTTGTTAATATCTTTACGATAGCCTTTAAAATAGAAATCATTGCTGGAATAGAAAGTAAATAAGCAATAATTACAAACGGTGTATAAATATTTAATACAACTGATGAAATTTCATCATTTTTATAGCCCATCACTTTCATTAAAGAAATGGTCTTTTTATTTTCTTCTACTACAATATTAGCAATTACAGAAATAATTACTAAAGCCATAAATGAAGCAAAGAAAATAACTACATAAATCGCACTATTAAATAGTTGCATTTGCTTTTTAATATTTCTTTCTAAATCATCAAAATTCATAATATTTCCAATTTCTTGACTTTCTTTTACAGACAATTTAGACATATCAGCATATTTTTTGTCTTTACTATATTTTTGATTATAAACTATTGTATCAAAACCTAATAATTTGCTCAATTCTTCACGACTTATATATACATTATTACCAATATACTCTTCAGTAACTCCTAAAATTGGATATTCATAATGAGTGTTATTATAATCAATCACTAACACATCACCAATTTCAGCTTCCAATGTTTCCTTTACATTTTCATTTAATATAATTCCTTCTTGTTCATATAATTTTGGTATTAAATTTTGGTGATTTTCATCTTTCAATTCTATATATTTTGTATATGAATCTAAACCATTTAATGTAATTTGATAATCTTCTTTCTTATTTTTTATCAATTTATTATTTTTTTTGATTCCCACCACATTCATTTTATTGTTTAAGATTAAATCATCTGTATTGTCTGTATCATATTGTGGAACTTTATAACTAATCACATATTCATAACTTAACTGTCCAAAAGATTTATCTAACATTGATTGAAATAAATTAGAACCAATCAAGATTAAAACAATCAACATTCCTGTACAAAAACTAGTCATGGTTACAATGAATAATTTTCCTAACGAACGTGATGCTAAAGAGTAACGAAATTTAGAAGTAAATGGTAATAATTTAGTAACTTTAGAAACAAATTTACTAAATAAATTTACCTTCAAATTACTTCCTTCTTTTAGTAACTCTAATGGTTTTTTACGCAACATAATCATAGCAATCAAATAACTTAAAATAGAAAGAACAATAAGTGGTACAAAAACAGAAGTAATAAGATATGCAAAATTCATTTGAAATCCACTAATTGGTACATTAAAATAACTCAAATATAAACGTGTTAATGGTTCGTTAAATAAAAGCCCAATTCCGTATCCTAATACTCCACCAATGATAGAACCAATTACTGGATATACTAAATAACTAGTAGCAATGAAACTTGTTTTATATCCAAGACTTTTTAACACTCCAATTTGTAATCTTTCATTTTCAATTCTTTTCTTTGTTATCATCAAAATAATAAATGTAGAAATTGCTAATAATAAATATAAAAAGGCACTTGCAAAAGTACGATCTGTATCAAATTCCATTTGAATCATATCAGTTCTCATCACTCTTAATATCGTATTTATATTTTGCTTTAAAATATCTTTTTCTTCAAAGATTTGATTTATTTTTTCCACAGATTCATTTGTTAAACGTTGATCACTTTTATCTTGATTCATAGAAATAGCAATACGAGCTTTTTTGTTAGATTTAAAATTAAATTTAGCAACATATACATTTTCTGGAATTCCTTGAAATGTTTCATAGTCTTCTCTACTCATATACATAATATTATTATGTTTTTCATCAAAAATAGGACTGGAAATAGAAAGCATTGGATAAATATGATCTGGAGCATAAGCATAACCTACAATTTTATATTTTTCTTTACCAATTTTAATACTATCGCCAATTTCTAGTTGATTGGTTTCTGCATATTTTGGAAGTACTGTAATTTCATGTGATTTCGTTGGGAATTTACCTTTTACTAAATAAGGAATATTTATTTTTTTATCTTTTTCATATGGAATTGCTTTTAAAGTATCATGATTTTCAGTTAATACTTTTGATTCTTCTACTTGATAATGAAATTGATACTTTTTAGTAATTGTATCTAATTTCTGATCAGCAATTTCTGTATAAGCCAAATATTTAGTAAAAATTTGTTCCGTACCTGTTAGCACTTGTTCTGTACAAGCTTCTTTTACTCCAGATAAACACATTCCATATGTGTCAATTACTTTTTTTTCAGTATCGGTTAAATGATTTAATTTTGTTTGTCGTAAATCATTTAATTGTTCTATAGAAATATCATTCTCATAGTCAATCACCGGTTGAAAACTAAAATCCTCGACTTGTTGTGTTTCTAAATAATGATAATAACGATCTTCTAAACGATCTAAAGATGAATTCATCATTGTAAAAATGCCTGTTGATAACATAACCATTATGATAATAGAAATCATTTGTAACTTTTTCTTCTTTAAACCTTTAAAGGCATTTAAAAGTAACATATCCATTATGCCCACCCCAAATCTTCAGCATGTTTTTTCTTAGCATTGTGAATTTCTTCCACAATTTCTCCACTATTCATTCGTACAACAATGTCCGCCATTTCAGCAATACTTGGATTGTGAGTAACAATCATCATTGTCGTATGATATTTTTCATTAATATCTTGTAATGCTTTCAATATATCTTTACCAGTTTTTTCATCTAAAGCACCAGTTGGTTCATCACAAAAAAGTACCTTAGGATTTTTAACAAGTGCTCTTGCAATACTTACACGTTGCATCTGCCCTCCACTTAACTGATATGGATATTTATGTTTGTGATGCTCTAAGCCAACTGTTTTTATAATTTCATTCATGTCTAATGGTTGCTCACTTAAATGACTTCCTAATTCTATATTTTCTGATACAGTTAAATTAGAAATTAAATTATAACTTTGAAAAATAAAGCCAATATATTGTCGACGATAATCAGTAAGTTCCAAATCTGACATATGATCAATTTGTTTATTTTGAAATAATACTTCACCGGATGTTGGAATATCAATTCCTGATAGAATATTAAGCATCGTTGATTTTCCGCTTCCACTAGGTCCTAATATTACAACAATTTTTCCCTCTGGAATTTCTAATTGAATATCTTTTAATGCCTGTAAAGTTTGACTTTGATTCTTATATACTTTATTTACATGAGAAATTTTATACAGATTCATACTATCCCTCCTACTTCATTATAACATTAAATGCTTCTATTTTAGAAAATAGTCGCTAAAAAATAAAAAAACAAATTAATGTATAGCATATGTAAATAAAATTGTAAAGTATATCTAATCTATATAAAACATGTTAGAATAAAAATATGAACAGAATACATTTTTTAAAAGCAATATGGAGTGATATCATCTTATTAGAACAAGATCAAAGCTACGCAATGATTGATACAGGATATGAATCACAAAAAGAAGAAATTATATTATATTTAAAAGAAAGGAATATAAAAAAATTAGATTTTATTTTCATTACTCACTTTCATCGCGATCACTATGGAAGTTTAAAGGAATTATTAAACAAATTTCACATTGATAAAGTATATATAAAAGCTTATAGTGGTTTAGATGGAAAAACAGCAGATGGAAATATCGCTGATAATGACTATAGAAAAAAAGAAATGAAACGATACCAAGATTTAATACACGAAATAAAAGATAAAAGTCAGCTGATAGAGATTACAGAACAAATAAATAAAATTACATGGAAAAATATGGTACTAAATCTATACAATATAAATAATAAATTACAAACCATTTTTGAAGATAAAAACCACCCTTATTATCATCAATATAAAATTAGTGAAAATTATAATAGTTGTGCAGTATTACTACAATATCAAAATAAAAAAATTTATTTAGCAAGTGATTTAACTGATTATCCAAATGAGGAAAAAGATTTAACAATGTGTAATTGTAAAATAGCTAAAAAAATAGGACATATTAACATTTATAAATCCGCTCACCATGGGTTAGATAATTGTAATAGTAAACAAACTTTAGATATATTAACACCGGATATTACAGTCACTACAAATACGAAAGATTATATAAAAAATGTTTCTACTTATTTATCTAATACACATTCTAAAGTGTTTTCTACTGAAAAGGAAACAATTATTATTAATTTAGATACTATGGAAATAAGAGCATACAAAAACTAGGAATTTTTCCTAGTTTTTTTAATATATAGAAGGTAATTTTTTTACTTTCTGTTCTTCTAAATCATATTCATAATCATAAGGAACTAATTGGCCATAATAAACTTGTTCTAAAATCCAAGCAGCAGCCTTTCTAAATTTAACACTATTAATTAATAAAAAATTTTCTGTAAATTCATCACATGCTGATGGTGTTAATATGTAATAATCAGGGAATGGAATTTCAACATTTCCTTTTCTTCCATATTGAATTGTATCTGGATTATATTTTATTAATTCAATTTTATTAATTCTTCTTTTGCCTGTTGAAAATACATTATATGTTTTTTTCATAGCATATCCTAAATCATGTAATTGTTGTTGTGAAATATGAGTCATAAATTCAGCTACTGCTTTTACCATAGCTGGCTCTATAACGCGTTTTTTAATTTCTTGTGGAGTCAACTTATGAGTTGTTTCATTTTTAACACCATATTTCCTTGTGTTTGAATTTGTTTGCATTTTCCCACCTCTTCTTAACAAGTTATTATATCTAATTTATTTTAGTTTGACAAGTAAAAAGAAACAAATTATTTATTTGTTTCTTTATATTCTTTACAAACTTGGTCTAATTGTTGAACCATTTGGTCTACTTCTTCAAAACTATGAAGACGACATCCGCTAGCCATGGCATGTCCACCACCACCAAATTGAGCAGCAACTTCATTAATTACTGGTCCTCTAGAACGAAGACTTCCTCGAATCAAACCTGTATTTTTATCATATGAGAAAAAGCCCCATGCCACAACTTCAGAAATAAAATTAAAGTTGTTAATTAAATTCCCAGCTGTTGCTGCATCAACATGTTCCTCATCTAAAATTTCTTGTGGAAGTTTAACATATCCAAAGCCATTTTCAGTAACAATTAACTGTTTTGATAAATAACCTTGAAATTGAATTTCTTTTAATGGCCTTGTATATAAATTAGGATATAACTTTGTAATATCAATCTTAGTTTGTTTCAATAATTTTGATACATTTTGAAATGTATCAGCAGTAGAAGTTTTAAACATAAAACGATCTGTATCTGCTACTAACCCTATATATAATTTTTCAGCAACGTCTTCATTCATTTTTAATTTTGAGTGAAATATTAATTCTAGTACCATTTCTGATGCACTACTAGATGTTTCTTTAATCCATTCTAAGTCACAAAATGTCTCTACAAAAGGATGATGATCAATTTTAATACTTTCTTTAAATTTAGAAGGGTTTACTCCATCTACTCGTTTTTGATCAGGTGTATCTAAAACAATCAATAAACTATTTTGATACATTTCATCAGAAAAATTATCTAAAAGTCCTAAATAACGAAACTTACTAGCAGGACACCCAACTGCATATACATTCTTTTTAGGGAACGTATTTAAAATTGCCATCTTTAATCCAAGTTGTGATCCTAATGCATCAGGATCAGGTCCCACATGACGGGCAATTACAATAGTATCATATTTTTTTATTTTCTTATAAATTTTTTTATAGATTGATATCAAGTTCATATCATCACTCTTTTTCTATTTTGCAAAATGATATGCATCACGTGCAATCATAACTTCTTCATCAGTTGGGATTACATAACATGGAATACTAGAATCTTTTGTACTTACCATTTTTTCTTCTCCACGCATGTCATTTGCTTCTTCATCTACTTTTACGCCAAGCACTTGAAGTGAATCCATAATTTGTTTTCTAGCTAGACTAGAATTTTCACCTAAACCTGCTGTAAATACAATTGCATCACATCCACCTAATAACACATAATATTTAGCAATATATTCTACAACACGTTTAATATACATGTTTTGAGCAAGAACACAAAGTTCATCTCCAGCATGAATTCCATCTTCTATATCTCTTGCGTCACTTTTTCCTTTACTAATACCACAAAGTCCACTTTGTTTATTTAAAATTGTATCTACTTCTTGTAATGACATTCCTGATTTTTCCATAACGTATGGAATCATAGAATAATCAATATCTCCTGAACGAGTACCCATCATAATTCCCGCATTTGGAGTAAATCCCATAGAAGTATCAATACATTTACCATTTAATACAGCACTAATACTTCCACCACTACCAATATGACAAGTAATTAATTTTGTATCAGTTCTTCCTAAAATTTCATTCATACGTTCTGAAACATATTTATGTGATGTACCATGGAATCCATATTTACGTACTCCATATTTTTCATACCATTCCATTGGAACAGAATATAAATAATTTTCTTTTGGCATTGTTTGATGGAATGCTGTATCAAATACAGCTACAGCTTTTGCATCTGGAATCATTTTTTGGAAAGCACGAATTCCTGTAATTCCAGCTGGGTTATGAAGTGGTGCTAATGGAATTAATTCCTCTAATTTTTCAATAACCTCTTCATCAATTAATACACTTTGATTAAATTTATCTCCACCATGTACTGTACGATGTCCGATTCCTTTAATCTCATCTAATGATTCTACAATATGTCGTTCTAATAATTCATCAACTAAAATTTTTACTGCAACTTCGTGATTTGGTAAATCAACTTCTTTTTTTATTTTTTCTCCATTTAATTTTAAAGTATAAAATCCTCCATCGATTCCAATACGTTCAAAAGTACCTTGAATTAATACTTTTTCCTCTGGCATTTCATAAGCTTGAAATTTTAAAGATGAACTACCACAATTAACTGCTAATATTTTCATAATTTTTCCTTCTTTCTAAATTTTAATATTTTTTACTTAGCTTCTTAACTTTACAACATTGTTCTTCTATTGGCTCTTCAACGAAATAATGTGGAAGATATAATTGTTGGAAAAGTGGTCCCATAAAAACAGCTTCCGAATATTCCAAATCTTTTTTTATTTTTTCTTCCGATAGTTCTGAATTGTTTTTTTCTAACTGGTTTACTTTTTTCATATGATAATTATATTCTTTTTTCAATTCATTGTTTTTCTGATTTACAATATCTAAATCATCATTTAATTCTTTTAGTAATTTCTTTTTTGTATCTATCTTTAAAGTATCTAATAAATAATCATTTAATGTTAAACATGAACATGTAAAAACAATAGGCAAAATAAATATCAATTTCTGCATTAATGAAAATGGAAAAAGATTAATTAAAACAACAACTGCTATAGTAATCAAAAGCATAATTATTAAGTGCCTTATCAAACTAGATTCAAGTTTCTTCAATGAAGAACATAATTGTTGCTTATTTGCTTGACCTTTTTTAATCATATCATCACATAACTTCATGTTTCTTGTTATATTTAAAAGTACTAAATCTTCCTTTGTCATAAAGCTTTTCTTTATTTTTTTATCATCTACTACTTGAGCCACATCATTTTTCAACTCTATCATGTCATATTCTTGCATACCAGTACCCCCATCATATGTTGAAATTTTATTTTAATTTCATTGTTGGGAATAAAATAACTTCACGAATCGTTTCACTATTTGTAAGTAACATAACTAAACGATCGATTCCCATTCCCATTCCACCTGCTGGTGGCATACCATACTCTAAGGCTTCTACAAAGTCTAAATCCATTTCGTTCGCTTCATCATTTCCTAGCTCACGTTCTTTTAATTGATTTTCAAAACGTTGATATTGATCAATTGGATCATTTAATTCTGTAAAGGCATTGGCATATTCACTACCTAAAATAAATAATTCAAAACGTTGTGTAAATCTCGGATCTTTTGGATCTTTTTTTGCAAGAGGACTAATCTCAATTGGATGACCATAAATAAAAGTTGGTTCTACAATTGTCTCTTCTACATATTTTTCAAAGAAAGCATTAACAATATGACCATATGCGAAATGTTCTTCTACTACAATTTCATGCTCTTGAGCTAATTTTTTTGCTTCTTCAAAAGTCATTTCTTTAGAAAAGTCAATACCTGTAACATTTTTAATTGCTTCTGTCATTGATAGTCTTTTATACTTTGGAGCAAGTGATAACTTTTTCCCTTTAAATTCTATTTCATATGTTCCATTTACAGCCATACATGCGTTAGCAATAATTCCTTCTGTTAAATCCATCATTCCTTCTAAATCACTATAAGCTTTATATACTTCAATTGTCGTAAATTCAGGGTTATGATTACGATCCATTCCTTCATTTCTAAATAAACGACCAATTTCATATACTGCATCCATACCACCAACTAATAATCTTTTTAAAGATAATTCAGTAGCAATTCTTAAATACATATCAATATTTAATGTATTATGGTGTGTTACAAATGGTCGTGCTGCAGCTCCCCCTAAAATAGTTCCAAGAACTGGTGTTTCAACTTCAACATATCCCAAATTATCTAAATATGATTGAATGGAACGAATAATCTTAGGACGAGCAAAAGCTACTTTTCTTGCTTCTTCATTCATAATCAAATCTACATAACGACGACGATATCTTTCTTCTGTATCAGTAAGGCCGTGAAACTTTTCTGGAAGTGGTTTTAATGCTTTTACTAAATGAATATAATGTTCAGCTCGAATACTTAATTCTCCCATATCAGTTCTAAATACTGTTCCCTTAATTCCAACAATATCTCCAATATCTGCTTTTTTAAATAGTGTATATTCATCTTCTCCTACTACATCTTGTCTAATATAAATTTGAATTTGCCCAAATTTATCTTGGATATGCATAAATCCAACTTTTCCTTTACGGCGACGTGTCATAATACGACCTGCAACAACAACTTCTTCCAAATTCATTTCATGTAATTCTTCTTTTGAATATTTTGCATATTTTTCTTTAATTTCTTTAGAATTCGTAGTTACCTCAAAACGATGACCAAATGGATCTATTCCTAAGCTTTCTAATTCTTTTACTTTTTCTCTACGAACTAATTCTTGTTCTGTAAACTTTCTTTCTTCCATGTTTTCTCCTCCTATACTTCTATCACCTTTGTATGTGATAATTTTTCATGTAAACCAATTCCATCTTTTCTATATAATACCATAAAAACACTTAAAATAACTAGTGTTAATTGAATCATTCCTAAAATACTAATCATAAATAAATATAAAATTCCTGGAACTAGATAAATAAATAATATCGATAAAAATAAATAAAGTAATCCATTTAAAATAACATTACGTATCACTAAACTATGAATACTAGCTTCTTCTCCACTTTCATCAACAACACGAATTTTCATAATCGTTTTACCAAATGTTTTTCCTTCCATAAAATATGGAATAAATACAAAATAAATAAATACAAATACTAAATTAATAAAACCAATCGCTACATGTTCTTTATCAATATCTTGTTCTATCTCACTAAGATGAAATAAGTAGCTTGTTACACTTATGTTCCTTTGAACTGCTTTTTCATTCATCTCACTTAACTCTAAACGCAGTGCTTTTTCATTTTCAGAAACTGTTGTCAACATAGCACCAATACCAATAAATACAAATAAAATAAATATATCAATCAAATATGCGATAACTCGCTTTGTTCTAATCATTTTCATATCCATTCTCCCTTTTAAATTCTTTTAATAATTTCAATACTTCTTCCTTTGTAGTAGCCTGAAATAAATCTTGTTTTAATGAATTACTATGTGGTACATATTTTAAATACCATGCAGCATGTGTACGAAGTTCTAAAATGGCTACTTTCTCCGGCTTTATTTTTAATAAATATTCTAAATGTTTTTCTATCATTTGAAAACGTTCTATTATCGTTACCTCACGAGGTTTTATTCCGTATTCTAAATATTCTACACAATCTCTTATTAACCATGGATTGCCAAGACAACCACGTCCTATCATAACAGCATCACAGCCAGTTTCTTTTAACATCTTCGAAGCATCATAACAACTTTTTATATCGCCATTTCCAATCACAGGAATTGATACAGCTTCTTTTACTTTTTTAATAATAGACCAATCAGCAAGACCACTATATCCTTGACTTCTTGTTCGTCCATGCACAGCAATCGCTTTAGCGCCTGCTTCTTCACAGATCTGAGCAATTTCTACCGCGTTAATATGTTCACTATCCCATCCACTTCGAATTTTGACCGTAATAGGGATTGGAACACTAGCCACAACGGCTGATACAATCTCTTTTACTTTATCAGGATCTTTTAAAAGAGCACTTCCAGCCTGTGATTTTAATGCTACTTTAGGAACAGGGCACCCCATATTAATATCAATAATATCTGGCTTCATCGTTTCATAAATATATTTTGCAGCAGCAACAAATGACTCTTTATCACTTCCAAAAATTTGTTGGGTAATTGGCCTTTCTACTTCTTCCATGAAAAGCATTTCTAATGTTTTTTTACTTCCATAATAAATTGCTTTATCACTTACCATTTCAGCATAAATAAGACCACACCCCATCTCTTTTACAATCTTTCGGTAAGCGCTATTACAAACTCCAGCCATAGGAGCAAGTACTACACGATTTTGAATCTTAACATCACCGATTTGCCACATAAAACCACCTCTTTTCATTATAATATAAATTTTTGTTGATAGCAATAAACGTACGTTATATGATACCACAAATAAAAATAATTACCAAGAAAATGTTATAATATATAAGAAAGAAGGAATCATATGAACGATATTTGGTATAGACTTTCTAAATCACCATTTAGAAGTAAATGGAAACTTACACAAAAAGATTGGAATTATATCCATCAAAAAGGTTTAGATACAATCCAAGAACATGCAAAAGATTTTGTTCAAAAACGTCTTTCAAAAGCAGATATTAAAAATGATGGAAGACAAACTCCTATGAAAGGACATCCAGTATTTATTGCTCAACATGCAACTGCAACCTGTTGCAGAGGATGTCTCGAAAAATGGCATCATATCAAAAAAGGACATGAACTTTCTAAAAATGAACAACAATATATTGTCAATATCATCATGACATGGATTCAAAAACAAAAAGAAAACAATAATTAGTTTTCTTTTTGTTTTAAATACTCCCCTAATTTTAAATACGCTTCATTACTAAAAAAAGGCAGTCTTGAAGAAGTTGGCATGGTTGCTAATGTATGATTTTGTCCATCAGGAATAAAAATATTATCATAACCATAACCATAAGTACCTTCTTTTTGTTTTGCAATAGTTCCCCATGATTTTGAAATAAAAACAGTCGTTTTTCCATTTTCTGTATAAGCTAAAGCATCTAAAAAATAAGCTTTTCTATCTTCTTTTCCTTCCATCAATTTTAAAATTCCCTCTTCTGTTATCGTTTCTTCTACATATTTACTATAAGGTCCAGGAAAACCATTTAAACTAGGTATCACTAAACCTGAATCATTTTTTAATACCGGACAATTTAATATTTGATAGGCACGTCTTGATGAATCAATTGCTACTTCCTCTATAGAATTTAATTGTAATTCTTCTAAATCATTTATCTTTTTTCCAATTACTTCAAACCCCATAGGTTCTAATACATATCTCGCCATATCTAACTTTAATTGATTCGTAGTTGCATATATGATTTTGTTCATACTATCACCTCAAACTCATTATATCTCAATTTGACAAAAAATAAAGTTTTTATTAAAATACGTTGTACAAAAAGGGGGCTTCAACATGTATCAAAAAAAATATGTTGCAACTAGAATCGGATGTTCAGGAGGTATAGACAGTTACTTAAAGACACTTGAATATATTGGCAAACAAGAAGAAAATGATTTTAATCGTTATTTCTTTTTAGATGAAGATAAAAATATAACAGTTGATTATTATAAATTACCACATCATTTGATTCTTTTAACAGTAACAAGTCAAACGAATGATTTAAAAAACTTTATTCCAGAACAAACTAGAAATACTAATAAAAAAGGCCTTGTTGATGTAACAAACCTTGCATATTATCAATCGCATGAATCAATTTTAAAAAATGTTCAACCATTTCGTATAGTTGTAGAAGGTGCGAAAGGAACTGGAAAATCATCTATTGTTCGTTATTTTATAAGAAAAGGAATTGTTGCTCAAGATAGAGATCCACAAGTATTTTCTAATCCAAAAATACTTTCATTATCAAAAGAAAATAGAACAAAACAAGTTTATCAAAGAATTCACCAAAACGAAGATGAATACTTCTTATTAATCATGAGAACTGTCCAACAAATGAATGAAGCATTGAAAAGAAGAGCGGATGAAAACAATACGAAAGATCATGAAATTTATAGAAAGGTTTATCAAGATGCTTATATATCACTCAACAAAGCTGGATTATTAGATGGAAAATTAAAAATTATGCATAATGACTTTCAATGGAATAATAAAAGAAATCAACACTTAAGACTTATTATCGAGCAACTGATTGAAAAATATCAAAAACCAAAAAGAAAGACTAGATAATCCAGTCTTTCTTTTTATTCATGATGTTATTATTTTAATATCCAAGCATTTGGTATTCTTCTTTCACCTGTTGCACTATATCCACATGGTTTTGTAATTGTTTTATTTCCAATTGCAATACTACTAGAAGCTCCTCCATCTAGATTTACTGCATTATGCGCTTTGTATCTTTGTAATAATTTAGTAAGTTCAACCATACTAATTCCTACACTATATCCTGGCTGTCTACCATCAATTACTACAAATAATACGATTCCATCTTTACGCTGTGCTAAAACAGTTCTAGGGGCTATTCCCCATCCACCATTACCTTTTATTTCAGCAGCATTTCCATTAACAATTAAAAATGGACCAAATTCAACTGCATCTTCCATTCCTGCTTTAATTGCATCCATGGCACTTCCTTTTGTTAACAATAATTTATTATCTTTGGTAAAACCGGCGATTCCACCAGAATATCCAGTTTTAGTAGCATCCCAAATTACTTTTCCATCTTGAATTACTATTCCCGTTGGTTCTCCACCATTTCCCATTTCATTAGTATCGACAAAGCCACTTGCATTCATACCTAATATTCCATTATTTTGTACTACTAATTCACGTAAAAATTGTCCAATTTTTCCTAACTTATTAGTCATAACTAATTCAACACGACCAGGATCATATATAGCTACCATATAACCTTTATAATTACTTCCTTTTAAAGGAATTAATTTGTATTCTGGATGTTCAGGATCTCTAGTTAAAATTTGTTCATCATAAACAGAGTCATATTCTCCACTATCATCAATATCACCAATGACAATATCACTTGTATCCGTACTTTCTCCTGACTCTTTTACATAATTTCCATCTAATACATCTTGAATCATATCTTCTGTATAAATAGTACGAGCTAAATATTTATGTGTCATCGTTGTCATAGCAGTTGTAATATATAACTCTCTTAAATAACTAAAAGGTCCATATGCTAAAAAGAAACAAATAATGATACAAACATCTAAAATCAAAAGCACAATCGCTGTCTTTTTTTTCTTTTTTATTTTCATTTACATGCCTCCTATCACATATGGATCACTTAAAACTCCAGTACCAGATACAATTTGTATTTGATTTGTAATATAAATTGCAGGTCTAATTCCATGTTCACTATCAATCATATCAGAAAAATATTTTCCATTTTGATCTACAGAATAAACCATATCATCATCTTCATTTACTGTTGTCATTAACCAAGTATTTGGAAGTTCTAAAGAATATAATTCTCCAACATGTAATAATCCTACTTTTGCAGAAATAGAATCTGTATAAATATTTTTATAATCAGTAACACCATTTATTTGGTAATTACCAGTATACCAAGTTCCATCAACAATTAAACTTTTATCTATCAATGTTCGATACCAATTTGTATTTAAATAATAAGCCAAGCTTCCATAAGTTTTTACTTGATACAAATTATTTTTTGTCGCATAATTTCTCATATAGACCTGTCCTGTTTTATCAGTTAATAAAGATGATGTTGCTAGTTTGTAAGTTTGATCATCTTTAGAAATTACTTTCCAAGTATATCCGCTATATGATACATAATTTCCAATATGAATCATAGTTTTTTCTTCTTTTGGCTCTATAATATATGGATTTGTTTCAGTACCATCACCAGATATATAAGAAATATTTTTCTTTAATGTAATTGTAGGTCTTACTCCATAATTATGTTCTTTATAATCGTCGGTAAGTGTTACGCCACCTTTAGAATGTACATAATATAAACGATCATGATTATCAGTAGTTGCTGTATAATAAGAAATATGATGATTTAAATAACCATTCTTTCCTCCTGATAATTGATAATCACTTAAATTTAATAAACCTACAAAATCAAGTGTTACTTTTTTATCACAAGTAATATCTTCAATATTTGAAATTTGATCAATACAAATACTTGTCTTTTTTAAATATTGATTTTTATCATTCAATGTTTGCTCAAAAATTCCTGTAAATGGTTGATTTGTAATAGTATTTAAATAACCTCGCAATGACGACTCTTGATACTTACTACTACTTCCATAAGTAAGAGCACTAATCACATCATTTAAAATTAAAACCATACTACCATCTTGATTTATTTTTATAACTCTCCACATTTTTCCAGAATAGTATAGATAATTATTTAATACTTTTCCTTTAAAATAAAATACTTGATTTTTATCGTCCAAATAAAGGCCATCACCTTCACTAACTAATTCATTTGAAGCCTTTATCTTTTCATGTACGTATTTAATTGCTTTAGGTTTTTGATGTTCTAATTGATAAAAATAAACAAGACGATAACCATAATATAAAATCAAACCAACAATTAATAATATATTAAAAATTAAAATTGCTAT
>ENA-ORNF01001619-ORNF01001619.1-human-gut-metagenome-genome-assembly--contig:-NODE-1619-length-19120-cov-6.231419_pt1 | contig 19120 bp, 15 predicted proteins | sample MGYA00242110_ERZ509012 | MGnify/ENA primary metagenome ERZ509012 (study PRJEB26280, sample SAMEA2338714) | human gut metagenome | biome: human gut; feature: human-associated habitat; material: faeces...
TCCCTTCCTATGTATTCCGGCAAGCCGGTCATTGGTGTTGGGAGGCTACCACCCTGTCATGGGTACTTTCCTTAGACGATATTGTACCATAAAAAATAAAACATCTGCAATATACAATCCCACAAAATTACCCTTCAAATGACTGATAAATATTAATCACTTAAAAAGCTTTTAATCTCCTCACTTATTCTTCCATACTCATAATCATGCACATAATGTGGGCAATCCAATTCTATGTACTTCCCAGACTCCACTTCTGAGATGTATTTTTCCTGTATCCTTCTCCATGTTTCTTTATCAAAACCAGTTCCACCAGTACCATCAGAAATAAAAAGCAGCATAGGAACCTGTGGTACTCCATTTTGAGCTACAATTCTTGCATTATCCTTAACACTCTTCGCTTCATTTATCATTGTTACAGTTGACGTTCTGTTATAAAAAATTGCTCTATACCTATTCTTTTCGTCATTAGTCAACGTTCCATGCTTTATAGCATCACTTTCCGCAAGTGTAGGAAGTAGTCTGGTAATTCCTAAATCCGCTGCATATTGTCCAAGTTTCATTAGTGCAAGATTTATTTTCATATTCTCGTAATATTCTGGCACAGCCATATCTAAACCTATAATTGCTTCAATTTCATCGGGATACTTCTGTGCCCAATACAGAGCTTCAATTCCAGACATAGAATGCGGACATAAAACATATGGTCCTTCAATCCCTGCTTTATTCAAAGCTAATCTCGTTTCAGATAATATAGTCTGTATATTTCTGTCTTCATCAACAATATCACTATACCCATATCCAAATTTTTCAACGACAACAATTCTATAATCATCACGCAACAACGAATATAAGGATTTAAAATCCAGAATAGGGGAACAGGTTCCACTCCCTGATAAAAATACCAGCGTTCTAGTACAGCATTAAATAAATAACTAGTCAAATATCATGTATGGTGCTATACTTATAATATCAACGGAAATGAGGTATCAGTATGGCACACGCACAATCTATTACACTTACAAATGAAGAAGTTTTGTACCTTCAGTCACTCACTCGTCAACGTACAATTCAAGCGCAGGTAGTTGACCGCGCTAAAATGCTTCTTTATAAAGCACAGGGAGCATCGAATAGCGATATTGCTGAACGTTTAGATGTAAATATAAACACCGTTAAACTCTGTCTTTCCAAGTTCAGGGAAGGCGGTGTACAGCGTGCTCTGTTCGATGACAAACGCAAAGGACGACCTGTTGAAATCACAGATGACGCTATTGCATGGATCATCAGCATTGCTTGCCAGCGTCCTGCCGATCTTGGCTACGCACAGGAACTTTGGACTTTAAAAAATCTTCATCAGTACATCCAAAATCACGCAGAAGAGGCTGGATATTCAAGGCTTACAACTATCACAAAACCAATGGTACAGAAGATACTGAACCAATCCGAAATTAAGCCGTTCAAAATCAAGTATTACTGTGAAAAACGGGATCCTGATTTTGAGACTAAGATGCATGATGTCCTTGTTGTTTACAAACAGGTTGAAATGCAGTTTGACGAAAACGGAGACATCATAGTTTCAACTGATAGTCCAATGATTCATACCATTTCCTGCGATGAAAAGCCGGGAATACAGGCTATTGCAACAACAAGTGATGACCTCCGTCCGACGGAAGGAAACGGCTGTGTATATCGTGACTATGAATATAAACGCCTTGGCACAATGTCTTTAATTGCCGGAATTGATCTTCTCACAGGAATAGCTATTCCTGTTGTAAGTGAAACTCACAAAAGTTCCGATTTCATCTGTCTTCTGAAGAAACTTGATGAAATGTATCCGGAAGGGGATGTTATCAGGATTATCTGTGACAACCATTCTGCACACAAATCAAAGGAAGTGCAGAATTATCTGGCTACAAAGCCAGAAGGACGTTACGTATTTGTGTTTACACCAAAGCATGCATCCTGGCTCAACCTGATTGAATGTTTCTTCAGCAAAATGACAAAACAGATGTTGAAAGGAATACGAGTCAAATCAAAGCAGGAACTGGCGGACAGAATCTATCAATATTTCGATGAAATCAATAAAGAGCCTGTGGTATTTCATTGGACATATAAACTTGATGAAATATCCGAAGAAGAAGCTAACCCCAATATGGCCAGTTAATTATTATTCAATCTACTAGTATACACTATTTTAGAGACAGACGAAAGTCTGTCTTAAAGTCATGCCTGATATTTATATGATCTTTTTAAACGAAGACTGTTTTATTCTTTTTTGTTTACCACATCCTTTTCACGATAAATGCACACAAATCCATTAATTTGTCATAAGCTTAACTAAGTGACATTGGTTCTGAACAGTTACAGAATAACAAAGAACTCACCTGCATGTTACCACTCAGGTGAGTTCTTTTTATCCATATCAACTATTCATCACCCCATTCGCAAAATCGCATCTACGATGCTACCTTTTGCTCATGTGGTTACTTCGCCATATTAATATCACCAATTATTCTTATGAATGCAGGCATTCAACGAATATTAGGTAATATTATCTGGCTCTGAATAGTTACATTATCTCTGTACACGTCCGGAAGCGTCGCCGCCAGCCAGGGTCTCAACTTCTTTTCTGGATACCAGGTTGAAGTCGCCGGGGATGGTGTGCTTCAGAGCGGATGCAGCTACGCCGTACTCAAGAGCATCCTTGAAGTTCTTTCCATCCAGCATACCGCAGATCACGCCGCCTGCGAAGGAGTCGCCGCCGCCTACACGGTCAACGATGGGATGAATGCTGTACTCTTTGGAGTGATAGAACTCCTTGGTATCTCTGGAGTAGATGCAAGCAGACCAGCCGTTATCGGAAGCGGAATGGCTTACACGCAGAGAGGATACGCAGTACTCGAAGTTGAACTTGTCAACCATCTGCTCGAAGATGGACTTGTAACCTGCCAGCTCCAGCTCACCGCTGGTAACATCGGTATCGCCGGGTTTGAAGCCAAGTACCAGCTCAGCATCTTCTTCGTTACCGATACATACATCAACATACTTCATCAGGTTGGTCATAACCTTCTGAGCCTTCTCGGAGCTCCACAGCTTCTTACGGAAGTTCAGGTCTACGGATACCTTTACACCATGCTTCTTAGCAGCGATCAGAGCCTTCTCGGTCAGTTCTGCAGCAGCGTCGGATACAGCAGGGGTAATACCGGTGAAGTGGAACCAGTCAGCGCCTTCAAAAATCTCATCGAAGTTGAAATCAGCCTCGGTTGCAGTAGAGATAGAAGAATGTGCTCTATCGTATACAACCTTGGAAGGTCTCATAGAAGAACCGCTCTCCAGATAGTAGATACCCAGTCTCTCACCGCATCTTGCGATGTGCTTGGTCTCTACGTTGTACTTTCTCAGAGCTGCTACTGCGCACTCACCGATCTCGTTGTCGGGAACTGCGGTAACGAACTCAGCGTCATGACCGTAGTTAGCCAGAGATACTGCTACGTTAGCTTCACCGCCGCCGTAGTTGATATCGAACTCATCTGCCTGGATAAATTTCTCGTTGTTGGGGGTGGACAGTCTCAGCATGATCTCACCCATGGTAATTACTTTTGCCATTTTGGTATATTCCTTTCTCACTAAAAATTGTCTATTATCTCCGGTTGGATGGCTGCATATTCCATCACGGACCCGCTCTCGCTTCGGCCCTCCCGTAGCGGTACATAAGATGCTAAAATACAGCATCTAAGTACCGACGGTCGGTTAGAGTCCGTGTCGGAACACGCAACCGTCCAACCTGCTTGTTCTAAATCCTATTCATTTCACCGTGTAATCGCTATATTACAGCGGAAGCTCGTCTGCAACTGAAATATGCAGTTGCTGCAACCGTACGGCTTGAAATTTGCTTATGATTTATTTCTGTACCAGATGAACTGCGAATCCGCCGATCTCTTCCTTCAGGTAGATAGCCTTCAGGTTACCCTTGGCATCTCTCTTAGCGGACTCTTCGTTGAACTCAACGCCCAGAACAGTGCTCAGGTAGTTGACAGCTCTCTCGATGTAGTTGGTCTTAACAGCAATGTGGCCGTTCTTGCCCAGGTAAGGAGTCTTCATAACTTCCAGAGCAGAGCCTGCGAATACGGAGCTGTTACCAACCTTAGCGGGCATACCGAAGATGAATGCGAAACGGTTAGCAGCCTTAACAGCCTCTTCCTCGTTCTCTGCATTAACACCAACATGAGCCAGTTCGAAGCCCAGCATGGTCTGTACTGCTTCTCTGGTCAGCTGCTCGATCTTGTCCCACTCACCGGCATTGATCAGGTCACCGGGAACCATCCAGGAACCACCGCAAGCGATGATCTTGGGGAAGTCAAGGTAAGAAGTCAGGTTCTTAGCGTTTACGCCACCGGTAGGCATGAACTTCATGTTTACATAAGGAGCTGCCATAGCCTTGATCTTAGCCAGACCGCCGGACTGCTCAGCGGGGAAAAACTTAACTACATCCAGGCCAAGCTCGATAGCCTGCTCGATGTCGCTGGGGCTGGACGTACCGGGAGTGATAGGAATGTTCTTCTCTACACAATACTTAACGGTTCTGGGATTTAAGCCGGGGCTTACGATGAACTTAGCGCCTGCTGCTACTGCTGCGTCAACCTGCTCTGCGTTCAGAACGGTACCTGCACCAACACACATGCTGGGGAAGTTGTCGGTCATGATCTTGATAGCTTCTGCTGCTGCGCTGGTACGGAAAGTAACCTCTGCACAGGGAAGTCCACCTGCGCAAAGTGCCTTTGCCAGAGGAAGTGCATCTGCTGCGTTGTCAATTTTTACAACCGGTACGATACCGATTTTGCTGATTTGCTCTAATACTGCGTTCATAAATAACACCTTTCTGTCTTATAGACTAATAGTTATGTGAAAAATCTTCGCAGGAGATCCTGTCGAAAATATTTCTGCAAAATGAAACCAATACTTTTATGCCAGTACTTCCTTTACTGCCTCAGCGATCTTGTCGCACTTGCAGTTTGCGAAGAAATACTCTTTAAAATTAGCGCCGGATAAAGCACCCTTTACCAGTTCACGATCCAGATTCTTCAGGATGGTAACCATATCAGTATGAGTTACTTCTTTTACCTGATCCAGGATCTTCTTGTTGCGCTGCTCGGGAACAACTCTCTCAGGTGGATATCCACCGCCGCCGGGAGCGCAGAACAGCTTTTCAAAGGTATACTGTAAATTCAGTTCACCACCCCAGCCGAAGTTCTCAGCAAAAGGAAGTGCTACACAGTTACCGTCGTTTACCTGTGAGAACAGGTAAGCATCCAGAGGGGACTCAATATGTCCGCACAGAACCTTGGGGAAGGAATTGCATGCAAGCATGGCACCTTCGCCGGTTCCGCATCCGGTGATCACGAAATCTGCTGCACCGGAGTTCAAAAGAACTGCTGCCAGAATACCGTTCTGTACGTAGGTCAGAGAATTGGGATCCTCTGCGCCGCACATACCGTAGTTGAATACTTCATGACCCATGGGCTCTACTACTTTTTTAAGAGTAGCACAGATCATTTCATTCTTGGCAGCCTGGCTGTTTTCATTGATCAAAGCTATCTTCATGAGATACTCCTTTTCCAAACGCCACAACAGTCAGCCGCCGAAATTCTTCTGCGACTGACCTGGTGTGGGTAATTTATTTTGTTTCATGCCTTGCGGTTTCTCACTCGCCTTGCGGTTTCTCACTCGCGAATTCGCACTTCGTGCTTTTCATCCGACTGCGCAAGCTTGTCGGATATTCGCTCGTGAACTGCGCAGGAAAAGCAAATGTCTGCTACGCAGCCGCTTGCTTTTCCTCTGCGCTAGTTCTATTCAGGCTGTTTGCCGATGTAAGCAAGGATACCGCCATCTACATAGAGGATGTGTCCGTTGACTGCATTGGATGCCTCAGAAGCAAGGAATACAGCGGGACCGGTCAGCTCTTCGGGCTTTAACCATCTGTTAGCAGGGGTCTTAGCGCAGATGAACTGATCGAAAGGATGTCTGCTGCCATCAGGCTGGATCTCACGAAGAGGTGCAGTCTGAGGAGTCTCGATGTAACCGGGTCCAAGGCCGTTACACTGAATGTTGTACTGGCCGTACTCGGAGCAGATGTTTCTGGTCAGCATCTTTAATCCGCCCTTAGCTGCTGCGTATGCAGATACGGTCTCACGACCCAGCTCGGACATCATGGAACAGATGTTGATGATCTTACCATGGCCCTTCTTGATCATTGCAGGGATAACTGCTTTCGATACGATGAAAGGTGCGTTCAGGTCTACGTCGATCACCTGACGGAACTGATCTGCGGTCATCTCGGTCATGGGGATTCTCTTGATGATACCTGCGTTATTTACCAGGATATCGATGGTGCCTACTTCCTTCTCGATCTGAGCTACCATAGCATTAACTGCTTCTTCATTGGTAACGTCACATACATAACCGTGAGCCTTGATACCTTTTTCAGCGTATGCTGCGATTCCCTTGTCTACCAGTTCCTGCTTGATATCGTTGAAGCAGATGGTAGCACCGCACTCAGCGTATGCAGAAGCGATAGCAAAACCAATACCGTAAGATGCACCGGTTACCAGAGCAACCTTGCCTTCCAGTGAGAAATTAGTGAATTCAGACATTTTGTTTTCTCCTTTTCTTTATGATTCAAGTTATTCAGTTACATTTTTATGTTCAGCCTTCCTTTCGGAAACGGCTTACTTTCTTCATCAGAGACATGGGAACTTCTTATTTCAGATCCCTGTTATCAACACCGTCCATGTCGTCGAAGTCCTGATTCTCGCCGACCATACCCCAGATAAAGGTGTATGCTCTGGAACCGCATCCGGAATGGATGGACCAGCTGGGAGAAATGACTGCTTCTTCATTACGCATTACGATGTGACGGGTCTCATCTGGCTCACCCATATAGTGCATAACAAAGGCATCCTCAGGCATATCGAAATACAGATATACTTCCATACGTCTGTCATGTGTATGACAAGGCATGGTATTCCATACACTGCCGGGCTCTAACTTCGTCATACCCATCTCCAGCTGACAGCTCTCTACCTGTCCGGGAAGGATATATTTGCAGATAACTCTGTGGTTGGCATCCTCCAGAGTACCCAGTTCTACTTTATTCTCATCCTTTACAATGACTACGCCCTCTTCGGGAGTACCTTCCGGCTTGATCAGCACGGTCGGATAAGTCTTATGTGCGGGAGCGGAATTCAGATAAAATTTAGCGGGCTGCTTCTCATCTTCGCTTGCAAAAATGATCTCCTTAGAGCCCATTCCAATGTACATAGCTTCCTTATAGCCTACCTTGTACACTTTGCCGTCAACGGTGATCATACCTGCACCGCCGATATTGATCACACCCAGCTCTCTTCTCTGGCAGAAATATTCTGCACGGAGCTCATCTCCGGCGGTCAGAGTGATGGGGCTTACAGGGACTGCTGCTCCTGTAATGATTCTGTCGATGTGGCTGTACACCAGCTTGATCTCGCCGGGCACGAACAGATTCTGGATCAGAAACTCTTCTCTCAGACGCTCTGTGGTATAATGCTTCACATCTCTTGGTGATACTGCTGTTCTAAGTTCCACCTTACGCCTCTCTTTCCTCAATGACCGGTCTGCGTACCGTCATTGAATGATACCTTTTTATGAAAGCACTTACATTATAGCATATCATTGTAAGCATTTCCAACCTTTTTTTACTTTTTTCGAAAAAAATCTGGGATCATGCAAGTACTTTCTCCCTTTGCATAATCCCAGTATACTAGAAAAGATTCTCAAAGTCTTTTCATATTTTAATCAAAACATTGCAAATTTTGAACTTTTACTACAACATCATTTCTTTCTGAATGTAAAGCAGTCCGCACAGCACATGAAAACCGAACAACAGCCATCCCAGATCGATCACTATCCGTTGTTTTCTGTGGTTGTTTGAATTGTTTTCCAATACCAGAAAACGCAGCATGGCTGCCCCCCATACCAGCATCATTCCGCACATCATGGGCCAGATAAAATTGGCATAGCTCATTTTACTGCCTTCTTCTCCGAACAGGCCGGCCTCCAGGAAGCCCACCGCATATCCGGCATATGCAAGAATTCCCAGGTTATCCTTCATGAAAAAGCTTCCATCCACCAGCAGTAACAGCAAAGGAAACGCCATTCCCATCGCCACAGCCAGAATGATGTTTTCCGAATACAGGCTCCAGACCTCCATCCATTTGGTCACCATGAAAGTTCCGTCTGCGCCATAGCTTCCACCCCAGAAAAAATAGGCAAGGAACTGCACCAGAATATAGAGCAATGCCGGCTGCGCACACAGGAATGTATACACACAGTGACGAAAATAATCCGCTCTTCTGCCATCCTTTTTCACACAGAGTTCCAGAAGCCGGTATAACATAACGATTCCTACTGCCGGCACAAACATTTCTGCAAAGACCGGTTTGGCCATTGCACTCAGGAATAACACGCCTGCCAGAATTCCATAATATTTCTTCAGCCCCTTCTCCACTGGGAAGAAGACTCCACGGTACTTCTGATCTCTCTGGGCTCCCCAGATATCATATACCAGGCAGAAGCATAGCAGACCGAATCCACGCACAGCGATATGTGTCGGATTGTGGATCGGATTCATGGAATAGATCCCAAGGAAACGTCCTCCCACATCCAGCCAGGAAAAATACAGTCCCTGCACCACTGACAGGCCGAAGGCGATCATTGCCGCTTTCCAGGCACCTGCTTTGACGCTGAAATGCTCTGTATATCTGCGGATCATCCAATATAATACAAAATAGGCAAACACATGAAAAGCGCTGGTCACATAGGCTGCCGAGACTTCCAGAGGCACTCTCAGGATATGGTTCATTCCCAGCACACACAAATGCCACATACAATAGGGTACTGCCTTCCATCCCTGGAACCAGGTACCCTTTTTAAATGCTGACAGGTATACATAAGTATGGCCGTTATAGTCGGATAACGCCTTCGGAAGCTGATTTATCACGATGCCATAGATCAGCCATCCCAATAGGATTCCGAACAGGATCACGACCATGTCTTCCCGGTCTGGCTGTCTCTTTTTTTCTTCTGTTATTTTCTGTTCCATCTTTTGTCCTTTCTCATAATTCCCTTGCGGTTTTACTTCTTTTCCCTTATGATAATATCATACTGATCAAAAGAAATCGTGCCATGATGCACGTAAGGAGTACTTATGCATTTTCCATCAAAGAAACAAATCGCATGCAGTGTTATTGTCATGCTGATTGCTCTTATTTATATTTTCTCCCCCCATCCCGCTTCCGATTTATATCTTCGGATCACCTTTGAGGAGTTAGAGGGAGATACCTGTTACCTGTATTATGCCACGGATACCGACAGCAGTTTTTCAGAGGATAAATGTATCGCCTCCAAGGTCGATCCCGATACCATGCAGGCATCTTTTCGTCTGGACGGTTCTCTGGCTGGTCACCTGACCGGACTGCGTCTGGACTTTCCGCATATTGAGCAGCTTGTGGGAATTAAAACCGTTACGGTAAGCAGTGCCGGTGTCATTAAAAAAGAGTTCAATCCCTGCTATCTGTTTACTCCGGAAAATATCCAGTTGAACCATAATGCCGATATCACATTGGTGCTTCCCAGAAACCGGGCCTATATTTCCGCAGGAGCGGATGATCCTTTTCTGATCCTGTCTGACGCACTGACTGCACAGATCGACGGCTATTACAGCCATCAGACACTGTCCCGCCTGTTACTGTGTGTCTTTATCGCAGGCTGCTTCTTCTTTGCCCGCAGGAGAATTTTTGCTCCTTCAGTATAGCATGTAAGCGCTGCCTGTGCCAAGGTTCTTTTTCATTCCACGTAACTATTCAGAACCCCATTCGCAAAACTGCCTCTGCGAGGCTTTTCTGAATAACATGCTTGCATGTTATTTGCTCATAGTGGTTACTTCGCCCTATAAAGATTATCAATTGCTCTTACGAATGCAAACATTCGACGCTCATTTGATAATCTTTACATAGCTCTGAATAGTTACCATTCCACAATGATCTATAAAAAGAGGGAAAACATATGGAGGAACTTACTTCCTGTAAAACAGCCATTGAAAATTGTAAGCGCTCCGGCACCTTCGCCATTGCGCATCTGTATAAAGAAGAAAAAGCCATGGACATGCATATCCATGACTGTTACGAAATCTATTATTCCATCTGTGGCGGCAAGCAGTTTCTGATCGACAACTGTTTCTATACTATCGCACCGGGGGATCTTTTCATTATCAATCAATACGAAAGCCATAAACTGACCCAGATCGATAACTCCGTCCATGAGAGGATCGTGCTGTCGGTAGCTCCGGATTTCATGAAACAGATCTCGACCGGGGAAACCGATCTTGTTTTCTGCTTCACGCACCGTACTGCGCCTTTCTCCCATAAACTCTCGTTGAACAAGGAGCAGCAGAAACGTTTTCTGTATTATATCAACAAAATCACTTCCGCCGAAGGCTTCGCCCATGATATCATTGAATATGCAGCCTTTATGGAACTGATGGTCATGCTTAACACCCTGTTCATCCGCAATGCGGAGCAGACCGGTGCTGGAGACACTGCCGGTACAGATACCGCCGGATATAAGGACACCACCTATCGTTATAACCATCAGGTGGATGACATTCTGGCTTACATCAATCAGAACATCTCACAGGCCATCACCGTAGAGCAGCTGGCAGGACAGTTCTACCTCAGCGAATCCTATATCTGCCGGATCTTCAAGTCCGCCACTGGCACGACCATCAACAAATATATCACAGCCCGCCGGATCAGCATTGCCAAGGCGGTGTTAAACGAAAGCGGTAATGTCATGGAAGCTTTCGAGCGCAGCGGCTTTACGGATTACAGCAATTTCTTCAAAGCCTTTACCAAAGCCGTAGGTGTATCCCCGAAAAAATACGCAAGCCTGAGTGTCAGCTAATCTACCGACGCTCAGGCTCTTCTTTTACTACATTGAATGATGTCGGGGGCTTTTGACCCCGGCATCAATTAATCATTGGGTCTCTGATAGAAATGCCCCACCAGATTCTCCGTACGGATCATATTGACAAATGCCTGAGGATCCGTCTCCCGTACCGTGTTCACGACCTTATTCACCTCATCCCTGCCCACCACGGAATACAGGACATCACATTCCTGCCTGGAATAGCAGCCTTCTCCTTTGATCAGCGTAGCATCATGATTGGTGATCTCTGCAATAGCTTCATAGACATCCTCCGGTCTCTTAGTCACAATGATCAGCGTCTGCTTCTGATATCTCTTATACAGTGCATGCAGCACCTGTGTTGATGTATACTGGAAAATAATGGAATACAGTGCCTTATCCCAGCCAAACAGAGCACCGGCTATCCCTAAGATCACCACATTCCCTGCAAAAATATAGTTCCAGGAATCAATGCCGTATTTCTCCGACAGGAAAATGGCAATGAAATCCGTACCGCCGCTGGTGGCATTGGCAAACAGGCACAGACTGATCGCTAATGCATTGATCAATCCTCCGAAGATGGAGATCAGCAGGATATCCTCCGTCACAGGAAATGACGGCACAATATCTGTCAGGATACCACTCACCACGATCATCAGACAGGAATAGCCGGTAAATTTTTTCCCGATAAATTTGAAGCTGATGACAGCCGGAATCGCATTCAGAATAAAGTTGATCACGGAAAAAGGAGGCTCCCAGTGCCACAACAACACACTGATCTCCTGGATCAGTCTGGTCAGACCGTTGAATCCTCCGGGAATCAGTCCACCGGTACGGACAAAGCTTTTTAAGTTCACTGCCATGATCAGGGATCCCGCCAGGATCAGGCAGGTGCGCCGCAGGGTATCACAAATACTTTTCTTTGTCATAGATTACTCCTCCGCTTTTCCATTCTCTTCTCCCACGGAATTTTCTTCTGTTTCCGTGCATTCCGTTCTGATTTCAATTCCATCCATCGCTTTGGCTTCCTTTGATATCTTTTTCGAAGGTTCGTCGTCACTGCGGTCTGCTTTTTTTCCACCATATCTCTGCCACAGCACACAGCCCAAAAGGAGCAATACGCTGCCAGCACTCACCAATACACCAATCTTCCATCCGTCCGGCACGTAATGCATTTTTATCGTATGCTCCCCGGCTTCCAGATCAAATGCCATCAGGGCATCCCCGAAGACCTCCGGTTCTGTCTTTTCTCCGTCGATCCACACCGTCCATCCCTTCTCATAAGGTACAGACAGGATCAGTCTTCCGGCCTCTTCCAGATGTAAATCTCCCGAAATGTGAGTACTGTCCATCTGCACATTTTCCAGATGCTCCTGTGACAGGATCTCCACTGCCTGTGCCAGCACTTCTTCATTCAGTACATAGGCTTCCGCAGATACCTTCTGCGTCTCATCCGCATCATCCCCATTGGTCAGCGTCACGCGCTCTCCCTTCTGCAGATATCCCAGATACAGAATGGATCCGTCCTTCAGATCACTGTAATCCTGTGTCTCCAGTGTTCCCCCAAGCACCTGCACCTTTTTCGTCCCTGTGGCATTAATCCTCGCGTAATAGTAGCCTGCCCGGTCCGCCGTAATACATACATTATCTCCGCTAGTCTCACTGGTCGCTCGGTCCAGTAAGGGCTCTGTGATTCCCAGATCCTCGGTCAGCTGATTCTGCGCTCTCACACCGGTGCCGATCTCGTCCGTAACATTCCAGCCCGTCGGTGCCACATAGCCAAAGGGCAGCGTATATTTACAATGATATAAATAAACATCTCCACTGTTATTCACGATCTCATACAGACCGTTTTCGTATTTATCCGATCCGCCGAACATGTAATCCACATTCAGGAGTGCCGAAACGAAAGCTGTCGCTCCGTCGAAGCCGTAATAAACCTTACTGTGGCGCATGCCAAGCTTCTTATACAGATCCATGACCTGGGAATTCATGGTGGATGAGAACACCGAAGCCGTAGGGTATCCCGTCAGTGTTCCGTCATTCTTGGTCTTGCGTGTAAACTTCTCGATACGGAAGAAATCATCCCCCTCCTGTTCCTGTGACAACGCATACAGTGCCTTGTAATCCTCCTGGTCTCCCAGATAAGCAGTCCGCCCAGTAGTCCCAAGGCTGGTGTTAAAGGTATTGATACTCAACTCCGCCACCACACAGGCCAAAACCAGAATGCCCAGCACCTGCCTCGTCAGTTCATCCCTCCTCGTCCGGTACAGGTACAGGATCACCCCATAGATCGTAACGAACACAAGCGTCAGCACTTCAATACCGATGTCAAAATCTTCACTCTCCACAAATTTCTCACAGGCCAGCAGAAATACCACCGCTGCCAGATAACCGTACAGGATCTGTCTGGGGGAAGTACCCTCCACATTCCGGAAAGCATCATAGCACATGACAAGGATCAGGAAAATATACAAAAAGGACTGTCGCGCCGGCAGGGAATCCGGATAATTCAGACCGTGCCACATAAAATCCAGAACATTGGTTCCAAAGCTAAGTAACAAAAATCCTGCCAGTGCCAGATTGCAGAAGCGTTTTCTCACCGATATTTTTTCATTCAGCGCATACATGGGCACCAGCAGAAATACCGCCACCCCACAGTAAATATTAGGCCAGTGCTCCAGTCCTCTCTCCGTAGTCACACACATGCAGTGTCTCGCCAGCATATCAAACACGGAAAAATAGGACTGTAACGTGTTGGGAAAATCCGAATCGCCAAAATCCGTCCGCAGAATAGCGCAGACCTCCGGAATCAACAATGCCGCCGCCAGACCTCCGGCCAGAAGAGAGGCAAATGCAAAGCTTCCGCTCCTGCTGAATACAATCCTGGCTTTTCTGCTCTGTCCTTCCGTCATGGTATGGTATTCCGTGATCAACAGCATTCCGAAATACAGCACCAGAAAAATGCAGATCATAATGGAAATATAGTAATTGGTCAGGATGCAAAGCCCCAGTGTCACAGTGTACATGACCCATCTGCCCTCTCTGGCCAGCCGCTCCGCTCCCAACAGGATCAGGGGTAACAGGATCAGGCAGTCCAGCCACATCACATTCCAGTTGTAGGCTGCCAGATAGCCGGACAGAGCATAGCAGGCAGAGAACAGGACAACCGCCGGATCCACCGTACCAAATGCTTTGCGCAGATACATACTGAAAGTAAGCCCCATTAATCCGATCCGCAGGATCACCAGATAACTCATGAATTCCATGATCAGGCTCTCCGGCAGCAAAAATACCAGCCAGTTAAAAGGACTCGCCAGATAATAGACATACAGCGCCAGAAAATTTGATCCGATCCCGACATTATAAGAATAAAATAAGCCCTCTCCCGCTTTGATCTTGTGTACAAATTCACTTAAAAAAGGCATATACTGATGGTACATGTCGGAGAACAAAAAGCTCCGGTCACCAAAAGGATATATGCCCCGTATGATAAAAAGAACCAACATAATAAATGCAGGCACAAAGAACGCAAGCACAGAGATTCCTCTCTGCGTCCTGCGCTCTGCACTTATTGCTGTCGTTTTGTTGCCGTTCATTTTAATAATCTTCATATTTTCAATAACCTGCAAGCTTAAATGTTTTACCTTCCGTAATCAAACAGCAGATAATACTCCAGACTCCGGTAATCGTTCAATGCTTCCCCACATTCCTTCACCGTTGTGAGCGTGCCGTCCGCTTCTGTCACACCGGCTGCACTGATCACCGGGTATTTTTCCCGCACTCCGGTCAGGCTGCTCTGCAAGGCAGGTAACGGCAGATCACAGTTCTCCAATACATCCATGGCCAGATAATTGGCACTGGTCTCTCCATCCGACTGTTCCTCAATGTCAAAGTTGCTCCAGATCACATAAGGCACTTTGTATTTTAACAGATTTTCCTCGTCTGTCAAAGTCTCCGGATCCACTTTATTATTTCTTAAGATCGGGTTGCTCACATAAGTCGTAGGCTGATGATCTCCAAAGAATACGATCATGGTATCCTCATCCGCCCGGGAAAAATAATCGATCAGACCCTGCAGGGCGTGATCCGTCTGTTTTACCAAAGACAGATACATAGACAATGCCTTGGAATCAATGCCGTCCACGGTGATATCCGGGGTAAAGTTGTGGAATTCCTCTTCGTAACCGCTGTGATTCTGCATGGTTACGTTAAAGACAAACAGAGGCTCTCCCTCTTTTTTATTCTCATACAGTTCGATGATTTTGGCAAAGCTGCTCTCATCGGAGATATAGTTACGGATTCGTTTCGGATTCGTGAAATCATCCTGGGATAAAAACTCATCAAAACCAAGCAGCGGATAGACTCTGTCTCTGTCCCAGCCGCTGGCATAATAAGGATGGATTGCCACAGTATGATAGTCCAATTCCTTCAGATAGGATGCCAGAGAAGGCATCTCCTTCTGCACATATTGCTGATAAGCCACGCTGCCCTGCGGTAAAAATCCTATGGTGCTGCCGGTAAGGAACTCGAACTCCGTGTTGGCAGTATTCCCGCCTAGCACGGAAACATTCAGATAACCGGTCCTGGTATTCTCCGCACCCTGCTGCAGGCTGTGGATAAAGGGCATATAGTCCTCATTGGTGGTGAAATCGCCTCTCACCGCCAGATCAGAAAAGGCCTCATCCATGATGACAATGATATTCGGACGTTCCACGCTCTCCGGATCTTCCACTGCTGCCGCAAGGCCCTTGGAATCCTTACCGGCCTGCTCATAATTGCTGCCGGTACCATCTGCTGAATAATCTGCTGGCTTCTCAACATCCATATATTCCATTTCCATCAGAAATGCCACGATATTGCCATCTCTCTTATTCATGACGGTAGGGGTAAACAGCTTGTCGTACAATCCAAAGTTCTGCACAAAGCTCTCGCTCTGCACCATACCGGTATAGCCGTAGATCAATGCAATGCTAAGCAATATGAGTGTCGCTCTTTTTGCTACATGCGCCGGAGCCTTCATGTGAAAACGGCTCTCGATCAATAGCAATATCAGGAATCCTATAATGACCAGCATCGCACTGGTGGACAATTCATAGCTGAAATTGCCCGCCACACTGGCTGCCGTACCGATGGAATAAATATCCCAGGGCATAATAGGTGCCGATCGGAAATTCAACACATAATAATTCGCAAGACCTGCTGCCATGAAAAATGCTGTCTGCAGCATCAGAGCTGCCCGGACATATTTAACGATTCCGAATAACAGAAGCGCAGTCAGCACATAAAACGCCATGTTCAATATCTGTGTTTTGAAATGCATCGTAGTAAAAGGATTGTGGGTATACATTTCAAACAAATAAAAAGTAACAAGCGGACATACCGCAAGTGCTATACAGGAAGGTAGCTTCTCCCTGGTGATTCCTATTTTCCGGACGCTGTGACGCAAAAAGCCTGCAATGGCAGCTGCGACGCTTCGTATTGATTTTTTCTGTAAATAATCCATCGCTTAACTCTCCTTACGATTCTGAAGAGATTTTATCGCAATGACAGAAAAATAACAATTTCCGAATTGCACACATTTACTAACATTACAGGCTTAATTTTGTTACTTTTTACTTATATTTTACGTATTACTACTTGACTTCGTATTTTCCGGCTTCTTTCAGGCGCAACATTGCTCTCGCCATAGATGCCTGGGATACATGATACTCCTGGATACTCTGCTTCTGACGCAGTTGTTCCTTCGCACGCTCCAGGGCTGCCTCCGCACGGACTTTGTCGATATCCTCCGGACGCTCCGCCGTATCCACCAGCATGATCACACGATTATGGGAAATGTAGACACAGCCCACACCGACTACGGCCTTGATCCAGTCATCATCCTCTTTTTCCTTGAAACGTACCTCGCCCTCTCTCGTGGCAATGACCATATCCTCATGATGGGACATGATGGCCTGCTCACCGTCCAGGGCAGGTACGATAATAATGCCGCATTTTCCATCGAAAAATACTTTATCACTGGCAATGACCTTCAAACTAAAGGTGTTCATATGCACACCGCCTTTCCTTACTGTGCCATGAGCTTCTTAGCCTTTTCCACTGCCTCATCAATGGTTCCGACATTGAAGAATGCAGCTTCCGGATACTCATCCATCTCACCGTCAATGATCGCACGGAATCCGCGGATAGTCTCCTTCACAGGCACATACTTGCCGGGTACACCGGTGAAGTTCTCTGCCACATGGAAGGGCTGGGACAGGAAACGCTGGATCTTACGGGCACGATATACAGTAATCTTATCCTCATCAGACAGCTCTTCCATACCCAGGATGGCGATGATATCCTGCAGCTCCTTGTACTTCTGCAGCATTGCCTGCACCTGGCGTGCGGTCTCATAATGCTCCTTACCTACCACATCCTCTTCCAGGATACGGGAAGTGGATTCCAGCGGATCCACTGCGGGATAAATACCCTGTTCCACGATCTTACGGGACAGAACGGTGGTGGCATCCAGATGTGCGAATGTAGTTGCGGGTGCGGGGTCAGTCAGGTCATCCGCAGGCACATAAACCGCCTGTACGGAAGTAACACTACCCTTGTTCGTGGAAGCGATACGCTCCTGCAATTCACCGACCTCGGTAGCCAGCGTGGGCTGATATCCTACTGCGGAAGGCATACGGCCTAACAGTGCGGATACCTCACTACCTGCCTGCACGAAACGGAAGATATTATCAATGAACAGCAGTACGTTCTGGTGCTCTTCATCACGGAAATACTCTGCCATGGTCAGTCCTGTCTCGGCGACACGCATACGTGCTCCGGGGGGCTCATTCATCTGACCGAAGACTAGTGCGGTCTTCTCCAGAACTCCGGACTCCTTCATCTCACTCCACAGATCGTTACCCTCACGGGAACGCTCTCCGACACCGGTGAAAATAGAATAGCCACCGTGCTCAGTAGCGATATTACGGATCAGCTCCTGGATCAGCACGGTCTTGCCGACACCGGCACCACCGAACAGACCGATCTTACCACCCTTTGCATAGGGGGCCAGAAGATCGATGACTTTAATACCGGTCTCCAGCATCTCTACGACCGGGCTCTGCTCTTCGAAGGAAGGTGGATCTCTGTGGATGACCCAATGCTCCTCTCCCTCCAGGGATTCTCCACCATCGATGGTCTCTCCCAATACGTTGAACAATCTTCCCAGTGTCTTATTACCTACCGGCACCTGAATTCCTTTACCGGTGGCAATGACATCCATATCCTTGCAGAGTCCTTCACTGGCACCCAGCATGATGCAGCGGACGGTATTGTTGCCAATATGCTGTGCCACTTCCATGACCAGACGTCTGCCTTCGCTATATACTTCCAGGGCATCCTTGATAAAAGGAAGATCATTGTTCTCGAACTCTACGTCTACAACAGGTCCCATGACCTGTACAATTTTCCCTTTCTTCATACAAGCTCCCTTCCGCTTTATTTCTTTTTCTTGTTCTTCTGCGCTTTCGCACCGCCGCTCACCTCTGTGATCTGCTGTGTGATCGCCGCCTGCCGTACCCGGTTGTATTCGATCGACAGCGTCTGTATCATGTCCTTCGCGCTGTCCGTTGCCGCCTGCATTGCCATCATTCTGGAATTATGCTCGCTGGCAAACGACTCTACCAGCGCACAGTAGATATATCCGGTGACATAGTTCGGTACTACATGCTCCAGAATCGCCTCCATGGATGACTCCACCCGGATCTCCTCCTGGTAGATATCCGCCGGGGCAGGATGCAGGAAGTCTTCCTTTACAAGCGGAAGAAGTTTCATCTTCTCCGCATTCATAGAAAAAGAGTTTTCCATCTTTGTGTAGATGATATATACCTCATCAAGCTCATTTTCCGCGTACAGATCCATGACGTGATCCGCAATGACACGCGCGCGGTGAAGCGACGGGTTCTGCACGGTATACTTGAACTCCGCATCCACCGCGAGACCCTCTTTCGCAAAATACTGGCGTCCGAGCTCGCCGACGACAAACAGCTTATTGTTCTCGCCCTGCGTGAAAAGCTCATGCGCCATCTTGATGACGTTGTGGTTGTATGCTCCTGCCAGACCCTTATCCGCAGTGATCACG
>ENA-ORNF01001621-ORNF01001621.1-human-gut-metagenome-genome-assembly--contig:-NODE-1621-length-19112-cov-2.739413_pt1 | contig 19112 bp, 24 predicted proteins | sample MGYA00242110_ERZ509012 | MGnify/ENA primary metagenome ERZ509012 (study PRJEB26280, sample SAMEA2338714) | human gut metagenome | biome: human gut; feature: human-associated habitat; material: faeces...
ATGTTTGCTAATAAATTATATAAACAAAATAAAATCGAAATATGAGGAGGAAAAAAGAATGAAATACAAAGTCAGAGCATTAGATACTTATAAAAGAATGAATGTCAGAGATGAGCAATTAAATCGAGTTCCAGAACCTGGAGAAGAATTTATAGTAAGTACAGATAGACTAGAAGTGTTAAGCGGAAACAATTCATATGAAGTAAAATTTGTCGAAGTAGTTGAAAAGATAGAAGAGACAGAACAAATAGAAACAGCAGTAAAAGATATAAAAACAGAGAAGGCAATTAAGAAAACGACAAAGAAGAAAACAAAATGACACAAAGAGATAATCCATTAATTGCTGCTAAATACAAAAGCAAGAAGTGGCAAAAGCTAAGAAAACAAAAACTAATAGAAACAAACAATCTGTGTGAGAGATGTTTAAAGAAGCGGAATATACAATAGCGCTTACATAGTTCATCACAAAGAATATATAACAGAATCAAACTATGAAGATGATGATATATTTTTTAATATAGATAATTTGGAAAGTTTGTGTCAAGATTGTCACAATAAAGAACACTTTAAAGATGAAGAAGAGTATGCATTCAATGAAAATGGAGATTTAATTAAGAATGGTTAGTTGGAAATATATAATTAAATTAAGTAAGATATATAGTTGTAATTGTAAAAAGAATACTCAATGCAAAGCAAGGAATTGTTGTACTAATAATGGACTTTGTTCTCATACAACAGAATGGAGATATGCAAAAAGAACACCACTGAATTATATTAAAAGAATAATAAATATTGTAAAAAAACAAAAGTTTGTAAAACAATAATGCCCCCCCTACAAGACAAAAAAATGATTTTATGGGAGAACGGTGGGTGGGCAACAAAAAAATCCAAACAGTTTTCACATGAGGGGTGTAGTTAGGAGGTGCAGATGTGGATGAAGATGAAGTACTATCAAAAACGATTTTAGATGAAAATAACAATGAAAAGCTTACAAAAGAACAATTAGAAAATAAAAAGAAAAAAATAAAACAACAAAAAAATAAACTTACTAAAATATTCAAACAGTTAGACAAGAATACATTGTCGTTAGTACAAAATCTAATAAATGAAGTTGCTTTTATGTCTGTAACTCTTGAAGAAAATAGAACATATATTGAAGAACATGGTGTGAAAGAGTTATACATGAATGGAAAAGGGCAATTTGGCTATAAAGAATCAGTAGAAAGCAAAAATTACAATGCAATGATAAAAAACTACACAAACGTAGTAAAACAACTTGTAGATTTTCTGCCTAAAGAGGAAAAGAAAAATGCAGGAGAAGAATTGCTTAAGTTTATAGCAAGTGGTAGAAAGTGAACCATATAAAAGAATACATAAATGAAATAGAAAAAGGCAATATTATAGCAGGCAGAAAGATAATAAAAATATATAAAAGATTGTTAGAGGAAAGCAAAAAAGAAAGCCTTCCTTTTTATTTTGATGAAGAAATTGGAGAAAGACCAATAACATTCATAGAGACTTTTTGCAAACAGTCTGAAGGTGAAATAGGCAAACCGATTAAATTAGAATTATTTCAAAAAGCTTATATACAAGCATTATTTGGATTTGTATATAGAGATACAGGTTACAGAAGATTTAATGAAACAATGTTTTTGGTAGGAAGAAAAAATGGAAAAACAACTATGCTATCAGCAATAGCTTTATATATGATGATTGCTGATGGAGAAGGTTCTGCTGAATGTTATTCTGTTGCAACTAAAAAGGATCAGGCTTCAAAAGCTTTTAAAAGTGCTTGCTCTATGAGAGCACAGTCACCAGAAATAAGAGCAATAATCAATAAAAGACGAACAGATATGTATATGCCGACCACTTTTAGTAGTTTTGAACCACTGTCAAGTGATTCAGATACACTAGATGGATTAAACTCTCATTTAGTTATTATAGATGAGCTTCATGCAATAAAAGACAGAAATTTATATGAAGTAATGAAGCAATCTACATCATCTCGTAGACAGCCATTAGTTGTAATGATTACTACAGCGGGAACGGTTAGAGAATGTATTTTTGATGATATATATGATTATGCTAACAATATTTTAGAAGGAACAATAAAAAATGATGCCTTTTTACCAGTATTATATGAATTGGATAAAACAGAAGAGTGGAAAAATATAGAATGTTGGCAAAAGGCAAATCCTGGCTTAGGAACAATAAAGCAATATAAGTATTTAGTAGAACAAGTAGAAAGAGCAAAAGCAGATTTAAGTAGTAAGAAAGGAATACTTTGTAAGGATTTCAATATAAGAAATAACTCAGAAGAAAAATGGCTTGATTTTGATACTGTAAATAATGAAGAAATGTTTGAACTAGATGAATTGAAAGGAAGTTATGCTATAGGTGGCGCAGATTTATCAAGCACAACTGATTTGACTTGTGCAACATTACTAGTCATGAAACAAAAGAAGATATACATATTACAACATTACTTTATACCAGAAACTAAAATAGAGGAAAAAGCGGACAATGACAATGTTCCATACGATATATGGGAAAAAAGAGGACTGCTTACAGTATGCTCTGGAGCAAAAATTAATTATACAAATGTTACAGAGTGGTTTTTAAAGATGCATAATGAGTATGATATATCAGCTTTGTGGATAGGATATGATCCATGGGGCAGTCAATATTGGATAACAGAAATGGAAGAAGCAGGATTTGAAATGGAAAAAGTAATACAGGGAGCAAAGACAATGTCAAATCCAATGAAACAACTAGAAGCGGATTTGAAAGAAAAAAAAGTAAATTACAACAACAACCCAATACTGAAATGGTGTTTATTAAATACAGCTATAGAAATTGATAAGAATGATAATATAAGACCAGTAAAAGGAAAAAAATCAAAGCAAAGAATAGATGGTGCAGTAAGCTTGATAGATGCTTATTGCGTTTTGTTTGACAAAATGAGTGATTATATAGCTTTACAGGAGGAATAAATGAAAGAGAAACGAAGTTTATTTAATATGGTTTTTGGAAACAAGGTGCAAAAAATTGTGGGATCATATTTGCAAATGATGACTGGATATAGACCAGTATTTTCTGGACAAGATTCTACAATAGAAAACAGTATAGATGCAATTAAATGTATTAATACAATAGCAACACATGGAGCAAAAATGATACCAAAGCACATACAAAGTACGATATCTAACCATATAAAGGGAAATATTGATTTTATTATAAATACAAAACCAAATCCAATAATGACTAAATATGATTTTTTGTATAAAACAATATTCCTACTTTATTCAAAAAATAATGTGTTCATATATATAGATAAAAATAAAGAAGGATACATAGAGGGCTTTTACCCATTAAATCCTGACAGATGCGAATTATATGAAATAAATAATGATATATGGATATGTTTTCAATTCACAAACGGACATCAATATATAATTAGATATGATGAAGTTATACATTTGAGAAGAATGTTTAGTTTTCATGATATATATGGAAATAACAATGAAATATTAGAACAACCTATAAGAACTGCAAATACAACAACAGAAGGAATAGAAAATGCTATTAAAACGAGCATGAGCATAAAAGGTGTATTAAAATACAATAATGCTATGTTAAAAAATAAAGATATTAAAGAAAATAGAGATCAATTCGTAGCTGATTTCATAGGAGATTTTGACAAAGGAAAAGGAATAGCAGGATTAGATGCAAAATCAGATTTTACACCAGTCAACCTAGAACCTATAACATTGGATAAAGAACAATTAAGCTATGTAAAAAATGACATATTTGATTATTTTGGAGTATCTGAAAAGATAATTAGAGGCAACTACACAGAAGAGGAATGGAATGCTTTTTATGAATCAATAATAGAACCTCTCTCAATACAATTTGAAGATGGTTTCTCTATAAAGATTTTTAATGAAGCATCATTAAAGAAAGGACATAAAATAGCTTTTACAACAAACAGAATAAAATATGCTTCTTTAAAAAATAAAATAAGCTTATTAAAAGAAGCAGGAGCATTAGGATTACTTACAAAAGATGATGGAAGAGAAATATTGGACATGACACCTTTAGGAGGAGAAGAAGGTGCAAAACTAATTCAAAGTCTAAATATGATAGACAGTTCAATAGCAAATGATTATCAAGGAGGAAAGAAAAATGGAACAAGCAGTAAAAGAAATTAGAATGGGAGAAATAAGGTCGAATGAAAATGAAGAAGAAATGATACTTGAAGGTTATGCAGTAGTTTTCAATAGTATTACAGATTTAGGATGGTGTAAAGAAATAATAGATAAAAATGCATTTAATGGATGTAATATGCAAGATTGTGTATTAAAATATAATCATAATGACAGTTGTTTAATTTTAGCAAGAACAAGGAATAAAAGTTTGGAATTAACGGTAGATGATAGAGGGTTAAAAGTAAGAGCAAAGTTAATTGATACAACAAATAATAAAGATATCTATAAAATGGTAAAAGAAGGATTGTTAGACAAAATGAGCTTTGCATTTACAGTAGCAGAAAGAAAATGGGATTATGAAACAGACACAAGAACTGTGCTAAGAATATCAAGATTGTTTGATGTTAGTGTTGTGGACTTTCCAGCATACGATGAAACAGAATTATCTGCTAGAAGCAAAGAAAGTTATGAAAAGGAAAAACAAGAATATTTACAATTTAAGTTAGACAAGGAAAAATTAAGATTGAAATTAAGTTTATAATCTCGATAAGAGGAGCGGTGGTACAACTGCTTCTCTTTTTGCTGGTACAAGTGAAATAGAGTTTTATAGAAACGGTGGTACAACTGTTGAAAAGTAAAGAAAAGAAAGGAAAGATTTAAAATGACAAAAAAGGAATTAGAAAAAAGAAAAGCTGAATTATTGAAAGCAATTGATGAAGCTGAAAATGATGAAAAATTAACAGAATTAAGAAGTGAGGTAGAAGCACTTCAAAAAGAAGAAATAACAGAAGAGGAAGAAATAGATGAAAGAAGCCTATTAAGAAAAACAGTAGAAAATTTGGAATGTAGAAGTTTGGACACTTCAAAAATAAAAGAAATAAAAAAACCAGAAAAGGAGGAAAGAAAAGTGGATGAGGAAAAAGAAGTTTTAGAACAAAGAGGAGCAGACTTAAAAGTAGGTAAAAAAATAAAAGTTGAATTAGAAGAAAGATCAACAGTTGTTTCTAGTGGGGATTTATTAATTCCAAAAAAATACAAAAATACAATAGATGAGAGTTTTGAAGGAGTTTCTGGATTAGTAGATAGACTAAATACAGTACCACTAGAAGGTGGAGAAAGCTATTCAGTACCATTCGAAGTAGCATATGGAGAAGGAAATTATACTGGAGAAAATGCAGATTATAGTGAAACAGACCCTGAAACAGATTATGTAGAAACAGGTAGAGCAAAAATTACAGCATATTCTGAAATATCAACAGAAGCTATAAAATTACCTAATGCAAATTATCAAGCTTTAGTAATTAAAAGAGTAAGAGATTCAATAAGAAAGAAAATAGGTAAACAAGCTATTATAGGAGCTGGAACTACAAATACAATAAAAGGTATTTATAATGCAGATGTAAAAGTAATGCCAACTGCAGAAGCTAAAACAGCAGATATTTCTTTAGCAGATATAGATATAGATACTTTAAATACTATTGTATTTGCTTATGGAGGAGATGAATCTGTAGAATCAGAACAAGTTTTAATTTTATCAAAAAGAGATTTAGAGAAATTTGCTAAAGTTAAAACAAGTGATGACAAATTTGTTTATAAAGTAACAAGAAAAGGACAAACAGGAACAATAGCATATGCAAATGGAGGATTAGAAGTACCATATGTAATAAATTCTGCTTGCGGTTCATTGTCTAATTCTAAAACTGTAGCAGGAAAATATACACTTGTATATGGCTCATTGTCAAGTTACGAATTACCAATATTTTCAGAATTAGAGATTGAAGAAAGCAAAGATTACAACTTCAAAAAAGGAATGGTATCATATAGAGGCGATGTAATAGTCGGTGGTACTGTGTCTAAATATAATGGATTCGTAAGGGTAAAAAAAGCTGGAACAGCTAGTGTCTAGTAAATAAACGGAGGATTATATGGAAGATAACATAGTGGATTTAGCGAAGCAATGCTTGAGCATTGCTTCAAGTGCTACATTAAAAGATGAGGAAATAAAAATGTGGGTTTTGTCAGGAATTGAAGACTTGAAACGTCAAGGTATTAACGTTGATTTAGAAAATTCATTAATTCAAGCATCAATTGTAATGTTTGTAAAATCTAACTTTGGGATGATAGATTTAAAAGATAAAGAGCTTGCTCAAAAAACATATAATTCTCTATGTAGTAATTTGAGTTTAAGTTCTGATTATAAGGTGGTGGATGAAAATGCGTGATGTAAGTTGCAAGTTGTTATCCACAACTTTGACTACTAATAGTATTGGAGTACAAACGGAAACAAAAATTGAAATTGAGATACCAATAATCAAAGTTGAAGATGTGTATGCGAATGAATATTACCAAGCGAATCAGCAAGGTTTTAAACCTAGTTTAAGGTTAAGAATAAGTGCTTTGAATTATAATGATGAAGAAGAGCTTATTTATATGGGAAAAACTTATTCAATAATAAGAACCCAAGAACCAACTGCTGACGAGGTTGTATTGATTTGTGAAAGGAAAATAAAAAATGTCTAATACAATAAAGCCAGAAGAATTGCAAAAGGCTTTAAATGAATATTTGGAAAATTATGTGGAAGATATCCAAGATGATGTGGAAGATACAACTAATACAATTGTCAAAGAAGCTAAAAGGGAATTAATTCAAACTAGTCCTAAAAGTGGAGTGGCAAGAGATACCAAATACTATGAAGGATGGGCTTTGAAAAATGGTACAAAAAATAAGAATTACAGATATACCCGAGTAATTTGGAATAAAACAAATTACCAATTAACCTATTTGTTAGAATTTGGTCATGCGACCAGAAATGGTGGTAGAACAAATGCAATTCCACATATTAGACCTGTTGAAGATAAATATGGAGCGAAATTTGCTGATTTATTAAACAAGAAAATAAGGAGGAGTTCAAAATGACATTAAAGGAATTAAAACAAAGATGTGAAAATGCTGGTTTTAAATATGCTTATGGGCAGTTTAAAAAAGCAACAGAACCTCCACATTTAGTAGCAATGTCTACTGGAACTGATAACTTTATGGCAGACAATAAGGTTTATTTGAAAGATACACCAATTCAACTTGACTACACATATTTAACTAAAGATGTGAAAATGGAAGATAAAATAGAAGATGAAATTCTGGGCGATATGGCTTGGAATAAATCAGATGAAACTTATTTGACAGACGAAAAAGTTTGGCAAGTAAGTTATTTTTTTGAAATTTAAGGAGGAAAAATCAAATGGCAGAAAATAAAGTAAAATTTGGATTAAGCAATGTACATATTGCTAAAATAACTGAAGAGGATGGAGTTATAACTTATGGTACACCTTTTAAAATGCCAGGTGCAAAAAGCTTAACAGCTGACCCAGAAGGAGAAACAACTCCATTTTATGCTGATAATATTAAATATTATATAGCAACATCAAATCAAGGATATTCAGGAGATTTAGAAGTTGCTATGTTAATAAAAGAGTTCTTTACACAAATTCTTGGACAACAAGAAGATAGTAATGGAGCTTTATTTGAAAGTGCAGATGATGTTAGTGCAAGATTTGCATTAATGGGAGAAATAGAAGGAGATGTTAAGAAAAGAAGATTTGTTTACTTCGACTGTACAGCTACAAGACCAGGTTCTGAAATGAATACTATAGAAGAATCAAAAGAACCACAAACAGATACTGTTTCAATAACAATGTCTCCACGTTCTACAGATAAAGCAATAAAAGCTGTAATCGAGCCAAATGAAACAAATCAATCTGTATATGATACATTCTTTACAAAAGTATATGAAAAAAACGCCACAACAAGTGTGTAGGAGGTAGTTTATGAAAACAATAACAATTTGCGGTAAAGAGTATAAGTTAGAGTGTAATGCTCTAACTTACGTTAAATATAAAAATTTTTTTAAAAAAGGAATTATAGAAGATATACAAACATTGCAAGAATATCTAATAAAACAAGCTGTAATTACAAAAGAAGTTGAAGATAAAGATATAAGTGAAGCTAAAAAAGTATCAATAGTTTCAAACTATATGAATAAATTTGTAGATGATTTTGTAATAGCAATAACAAGAATTGCTTGGATTTTAATATACACAGCAGACAAGAGTGTAGAAGAATATGAAAAATGGCTTGAAAATATATCAAACTTCAAGATTGATGATGATTGGATTGTTGAGGTAGCGGAATTTGCCGTAGATTGCTTTTGTTGACGAAGAACTTTCCAAAGAATTAGATAAAAGAATTAAAACAAAGGAAACTACTAAAGAACCGTTTCCAGAGCACGAATTTATAGCTTCGTGTTTAAGAGTAGGTTTAAGCTTAAACGATTTGAAAGAATTAACATATATAGATTGTATGAAAATTCTATTAAGTTTTTTAGGAGAAGAAAATAAAGAAAAAATAGCTACACAAAAAGATATAGACAAATTATTAGGATAAGGGAGGAACAATGCCTCTCTTATTTTAATGGAGGTATATGGATGAGTGGTTCAATTAAAGGAATAATTGTTGAAATTGGTGGGGACACATCAGGACTTCAAAAAGCATTAAGCAAAGTTAATTCCGCTACATCTAGTTTGAGCAAAGAACTAAAGCAGGTTAATTCTTTGTTGAAGTTAGACCCAAAAAATACTGAATTATTAAAACAGAAGCAAGATGTATTGAATAATTCAATAAGTGAGACAAGAAATAGATTAACAATATTAAAAGAAGCAAAAGATGAAGCAGATAAGAAAATGGCAGAAGGAACAAAAATCAATGAAGAAAACTATAGAGCATTACAAAGAGAAATAATAAAAACAGAAAACCAATTAAGTAAGTTAGAATTATCAAAAGATGTATTCTACAAGATGGGACAAAGAGCAGAAGAGTTTGGAAATAAGATAAATGTCGTAAGTGAAAAAATAAGTAGTTTAGGAGATAAATTAACAACAAGATTAACTTTACCAGTAGCAGCCTTAACAACTGCGGGAATTACATATAATGCAGAATTAGAAAAATTAACAACTGCTTATGAAACATTTTTAGGTAGTGCAGAAAAAGCAGAAAAAACAATAAATCAAATAAAGAACGATGCTTCAAAAACTCCTTTTGATGTTACATCTCTTGCAAAAGCAAATCAAATGTTAATATCAACAGGAGAGAACGCAGAAGATTCTCAAAAGACTATATTAGCATTAGGAGAAGCAATTACGGCAACAGGTGGAGGCAATGACGAATTAACTCGTATGGCATCAAATTTACAACAGATTAGAAACGCAGGAAAGGCAACGGCAATGGACATTAGACAGTTTGCGTATGCTGGTATTGATGTATATGGACTTTTAGCAGATTACACAGGTAAAACAACAGCAGAAATAAAAGATATGGAAATATCTTATGAAGATTTAACCGGTGCATTACAAAAAGCAAGTAAACAAGGTGGCAAATATTATGGTGCAATGGACAAGGCTAGCGAGACACTAACAGGACAAACAAAACAATTAGTAGCTGAATTTAAAGATATGACAGGAGAACTTACTAAAAGTTTAATGCCAACTGCTAAGAAATCAGTTGCAAAAATAAAAGATGTAGTAAAATGGTTCGATAACTTATCAGATTCACAAAAAGAAAATATAGTACGAACAGGATTGATGGTTGCAGCGGTTGGACCATTATTAAAGGTAGTTGGAACATTAGGTTCAACTATAGGAACTACTGCAAAAGGTATTGGAACATTTGCTCAAGCAGTTGGAGTTGCTGCAAATAAGACAACATCTGCAAATGCGACAGTAAATAGTTTAGCTAAAATTCTATCAGGGTTAGCAAGTCCAGCTGGAATTGCAGCATTAGGAATTACTGCAGCAGTAGGGATAATAGTTGCAGAAAGCAAAAAGGCTGAGCAACAATTGACGAATAGTTTTAGCACTATGGGGCAAAGCGCAAGTGATTTTTATACAGGAATACAAACTGCAGAAGGTTATCTATCTAATTTCAATGAGACAATGTTTGCTACCACCGAAGAACAGCAAGCATTAGAAGAAGAAATGGTAGAAATTCAAGCAGGTATAACACAAATATGTAAGACAGCCTCAGATGAACGTAGAGATTATACCCAAGAAGAGATAACTCAATTAGATGAATATTTTCAAAAACTACGTGAACTAAAAAATAGAGAAATAGAAATACAAAATCAAATAGCAGGAGCTATAACTCAGCAGGCAGTTACAAACGCGGAAAGTTTTCAAGGAAGTTTAGAAGAATACAAAGTACAATCTCAGGAATGGATTGCAACAGCTCAACAACAGGCTAATAAAACAATAGAAATTATAGAACAAGCATCAATAGAAGAAGTAGCATTATTAAATCAAAGATATGGCGACCAAGCGAATATGCAAAATGAAGCCTATGCAACAGAGTATAACAGATTAATAGAACAAAAGCAACAAAAAATAGATTTGGCTAATGCAGAAGTTGCAGAAGTTACAAAAGCTTATGCAGATGGATATTATCAAAGAAGTGAAGATAATAAAAAATATACTGAAGAAATGAAAAAAATCGACGACAAAGCAGAGCAATTAAAGACGAATCATCTAAACCAAATGAAATTCCTAGAAGAAACTTTTGGAAAAGATTCAAGAGATTATAAGCAACAGGTCCAAATCGAAGAAAGTATATATAATAACAATATGAAGAGACTATACGAAAATGCTTATAAAAATTTGTCTAAATGGGAAGCGGAACAATTAGGTTCTTGGATGGCACAGGTTGCTAATGCAGAAATTTATGGAGCAGAATTAGATGAAGAAACCAAAGAAACAATAGAAGCAATAATAAATAGTTATCAGTTTATGCCAGAGGAAGCAAAAAAAGCAATGGACGAAACAATGAATGGTATGTTAGAAGGAATGAAAGAAAAGGAACCTACATTATGGGCAAAAGCTTCAAATATTGCAGGAGGAGTTTTATCAAGGTTAAAAACTGCATTTGACATACACTCTCCATCTAAAGAAACTCGAAAGATCTTTGAAAATGTAATGAAAGGTGCTGAAATTGGTCTTGATGATGAAGAAAACAAATTGTATGCACAAGTAAATGAAATGGCAAATAAAATGAAAACAAGACTTGCTGATATAACACCAAAAATGGGAACTATAAAGCAATCTGTAATAGACCAAACAAAAACAGTATTTACAACACCGACTTTAAATATATATGCACAAGATGAATTAACTCCTTCAAAAATGAACAGTATAATAGATACAGTAAATAGAAGATTGGGCAGCAAGTACTGATGTCGAATTTTGTCGAAATATTTTCCTTGCAATATTTTATAATATAATGTAGAATGTTGTCGGGGTGGTAATATGTTGGTTCATACGATAGAGTTTAAAGTAAACGGAGTAACGTTTGAAAACGAAGAAGGCAATGATATACAAAAAGAAATAAAGAAGATATTAAAACAATATAAAGAGAATAATTATTTTGAAAGTTTTTATGGAGGATATACAAATTCTGAAATAAAAGATATGGATTTAAATATTAGCGAATATGAAGGAGAAAGATTCCCTGCAAAATTAGTAGGAGATGAATACAACAATGAGGAATGTTTAAAAATATATTTTAAAACTTATGACAATAAATATATACATGTAGGATATGCTCCAAAAGAAAACTTAGACGAGATATCAGATTGGCTCAATAAAGACAATTTGAATGTTAATGGAACATTAGAAGTAATTGGAGGGAAATATAAACATACAGAAATTTATGAAGAGGATTATGAAGAAAAAGAAAGAGTAATTACAGAAGAACTAACATATGGTTTAAAGATTGTATTAGAATTTTATGATAAACAAGTAAGCGAACAGTATTTAAAAATGAAAGAAAGCGAAGAGAAAATAAAAGAAGAACAACGCAGAAACAATATTATATTAGGAATCATCATAATTACAATATTAATTCCGTTTGTTTGGATATTTTTCAAAATTATCAATTTCATAAATTATCTTTTTGAATAAATATTGCTGAGCACTCAATTAAGAGTGTTTTTATTATGCAAAAAAAAAGAGGTGCAAAGTGGTAAGAGAATTTTATATAGAAAATGAAACAGGACAACGTTTCTCTATGATGAATGTAGAGAAAGGTTGTTTTTTAAATTCTCCAAGTGGACTTGGATATAGTTACGATATTCAATACTCACAAATAGGAAATGACTTTATACAGAACATTAGAAAATTGACACAAGGACAAATATCAGGAGAATTAATATTTAAAAAGTATGATAATTATAAAAAATTCATAGATTTTGTTGAAAGTGCAAATTTCTTAAAGTTTGTCTACAAAGTGCCTTTCGAGAATGGATTTACAGAGTATTTTAAAGACATAGACATATCTAATATTGACAAAAGCGAAATACGGCACAGATGGAGTTTTAAAAATTCCTGCGACATTCAATGCAAAATCTCTATGGTACGAAGCTAAAGAAGTAGTTTATACTATTGATTCAGTAATAAATGAATTAAGATGGGACTTTGCATGGGATGCTGTTTTTGCTTCATATGACAATAGAAACATAATTTTTGACAATAAAGGGCATACAGAAGCTCCTTTTAAATTGGAACTAAATGGAGAAGTTGTAAATCCAATAATAACAATTTTAGAAGATGACGTAGAAGTAAAAAAACTTGATTTGACAGGCTTGACAATAGAAAATGGAGAAACATTTATTTACAATACAAAAGATACTTCGCAAGAAATTATAAAAATTAAAAATAATGTAGAGACAAACTTATTTGATTTTTTAAACCCAAACTTTATTAATTTTTATAAATTGAGAAAAGGAGTTTCGACTATAAGGCTTGAAGCTGCTGGGGAAATAACAAGTGGTAAATTAACAATATATGTACAGTATAAAGCTGTATAAAAGGAGGAAAATATGTTAAAAGGACATGTGTTTAATTTGCAAACGTTTACATCAGAAGCGTTTGCACTTTTTATTGACAAGTTTCTAAATGGAAGATGTGGAGTTGCGAAAGGTTGTACGCTGTCTAACACAAATAATTCTGTAACAATAGCAGATGGGTACTTTGTCATAAGAGGTAGATTTTTAGAAGTTATATCTGGAGTGACTGTTTCAGATATAACGAGTAATGGATTTTATAGTTTAATATGTGAAATTGACTTAAGTAAAACCAATACAGCAGACCAATTAAACCAAGCAATAATTAAGGTTATTTCTAGTGCAAGCAATTTTCCAGCTTTGACACAACAAGACATAACAGGAACAGGTACATTGTATCAATATGAATTTGCAAGATTTAAGGTTGAAAATGGAAGTATAACTAACTTTACAGACAAGAGAACATTTGTGGATTTTACAAGCATTTATACTTTAATACAAAATGAAGCACAAAGTGTGTTAGATGATATTGAAGAAGCACTACAAAATGTTTTAGATGGTAGTGCTTATTTATTAAAGACAGGAGGTACTATAAATGGAGATTTGGAGGTTACTGGTAATATTACTGGTAATGTTAGTGGCCATTCTAGCAGTTGTACACGGCAATTCAGCAACAGCAACAAAATTAAAAACAGCAAGAAAAATATCGCTAACTGGAGCAGTAAGTGGAAATGGTAGTTTTGATGGAAGTGGCAATATAGAAATAGCAACTACACAAGCTAATATTGCAATATTAACTGGAGATATAACATTGGAAAGCAGTGGTGGAAGTGCTACTATTAATTACCCAAGCGGTTTTACAAAAGATAATTGTATAATAATTGCTTGTGGAATAACTTATAATTCTGCGGGTTATAGAGCATTTGGGACAGTTCAAGCAAGTGTATCAACAGGGGCTAGATTAAATCCTAGCAGTATTACTGTAGGTTGCTATCCTATACAAGGTAATACTAGTGGACCAACAGGAACTTTTAACTATAAATTAGTTCTTATGAAAATATCTTAGGAGGTCTTAAATGGAACTCTATATATTATCAAAACAAGATTTAAGTATATTATCTATATGCAAATTAGCTGATTATCAAATAAATTTAGATGAAGAAACAAATGCAAAATCTACTTTTACATTAGCTAAAACAGAAGGACTAAGCAAGGGAAATTTTCTGGTTCTAAACGGACTATACAGACAGTTTTTATTTATAATTGATGATGTTAATGCAGTCAAGAGTAGTAATTTAGTAACAGTTACTGCCCTTGATATTTCTAATATATTCGATAGAAAAGTAATAGAAAAAAATATAGACATAATGAAGAGCAAGTCTATAGAAGAGTTTTTAGCAAATACAATATTAGAAAACTTTGTTAATTCAGATGATACAGTATTAAATGTTGGCTATATAGATATAGAATGGAAAACAAACACGAAAACTACTGTAGCAACTAATGCAGAAAATGGGCTATACAACTTTCATACATTCTTAACAAACTGTAGGCAGTATAAAAACATATATACAGATTTTAAACTTGAGAATTTAGGAAATTCTCAAACAGTTGAAGGCAAAAGAATAAGTGTAGAAGCAAAAAATAGAAAAATTGTAGATATAAGTTTACAAGGCGAAAGCACCCAAAACGGAACACCAACATCAGACAACCTTGTTGAGATAGAAAATGTAGAAGGCAAGAAAAAGAATAAGTTTGATTATGAAAGTGCAATAAATGTAGAAAATTTAACTTATGATAATACTTATGCTTTTTTTGAAATAAAGAATATAAAACCGAACACTGCTTACACAATATCAAACCTTAAATTGACAGATTTAACTAATTTGGGGTATTCGGTATATGCTGGTTTAACTATTGGAAATACATATTCTACTGGACCAGGAAAGGCGTTTTATCCTTGTATTCACAAAAATGTTTATAAAAATGGAATAGGAGTTGTCACGGGATACAGTGACACAAAAGCAAATGGAGGAAAATTATATTTTTATATTGCAACTACTAATACTAATGAAGATTTAGCATATGAAAGATTTATTAAAATTTGTTCTATGGTATTTGATAAAGCACAAATAGAAGAGGGCACAGTAGCAACAGATTATGTACCATATAATTCATTAGAGTTTAAAGTTGAAGGGAAGAATAAATTTGACAAAAGTAAAGATTTTTCTTCTTCAAATATATCTAAAAATTTATGGACTATTACACAACTTGAAAATGGTTTAAGAGTAATGAGTAATTATAGTTCTTGGACGCCTTATATAAGATACATTATTACAGATTTATCTAATTTTATTGGTAAAACAATAAGAGCGAAAGCAAACTTTGTTAGTAGCTCTGCAAATAAAGGGGCATATAGGTTATCCATATGCAATGCAGATGGAACAAATCCAACAGTAAAAAAATTTACAGATGAAAGCAACAAAGAAATTTCATTTATTGTTGAAACATTAGAAGAAGGAAAAAAATTTTTATCATTTGAGTTATATTCCAATTTTACAGGTGGAACTCAATCACCAACAGCTTATGTAGATTATACAGACATTATAATAACAATAGATGACGAAGATATGACTTACGAACCCTACAAATCCCAAGTAGAAACCTTCCCATTAGGAGAAGGAGAAAAACTATATCAAGGAAGTTTCTTAAATGATAATGGAAAAAATCATACAAGGAAACAATTTGAAATTGATGTAACTCAAATAAGAGCCGTAACATCTTACAATAACATAGATTATGCTTCTATACCAAAACCAGCAGATTTTATTGGCTACAATAATTATGCGTATTACGAAATTTTATGTAATAAAGCTATATCTCAAAAAATCACTTCATGGGATAATCCTGAAAATATAAATAAAATTTCAAGCCAAGCTGAAAAAACAAAAATTTATTTAGGTTTTGAAAAAGGAACTACACTAGAGCAAATGAAGACAGCTTTAGCAAATACAGTTATCGAATACGACCTAGCCGAACCAGAAACAGTCCCATACACAGAAGAACAGCAGACTGCTTGGAATAAGATTAAAAACTTAACTTTATTTGAAGGAGTAAACCATATTAGTTCAGATGCTAATATGGTTTTAAAATATTATCCTTTAGAACCAGTTGGTTTAAAGTTTGTTTTGAGAATAGATATAGAAAAAAAACAAGAAACAACAAAGTTAATAGATACGACGCTTCCAGAAGTAACAGATTATAACAAAATATATGAAGAAGATGTTACAGCAAAAGTACAAGTATATATTCGTGAAGATGGAAGTGAATACAATCTTTATCTAAAAACAGATAGAACAACTACAACAAATAAAGACGACCCTGATAGGGCAAGCGGAAAGATAGAAGTAATCAGTGTTGAAACAGCAGATAGAGCAGAAGAAGAAGCACTAAATGTGATGAAAGGTAACAACTATAAACATTTAGTTGAGTTTAAAATAGCAAAAACAAGCAAGTTAATGGATATAACACAGCTCCATATAGGCAGACCTATCAGAATAAAAACAGATGATGATATATATGATAGTTATATTTCAGCAATAACTTTAAGTGATGAGAAATTCGTTTATTTCAAAAGTGGTAGTTTAAGAATAACACTATTAGATAAATTAAAAAAAACTAGTAATACTGTAGGAGATAAGTTAGACAGAACAGGCGGAAAAATAACAGGTAATCTAGACGTTAGTGGCACACTAAAAGAAAATGGAAAAAAGGTTATTACAGATTTAGACAACATTAACACAGCAATAACAAGTGTAGCAGTACCAGCTTTAGCAGTACAAACTGACACGACAGAACATATATTAAAAAGTTTTGAAATAGAAACAGCTGGCAGATATATGTTTTTAGCGGATGTGCCTCTAAACTATTACCGGAGCAACAGGTAGAATGCTGTATTTAAGATTAAAAGTTAACACTAATGAAAAATATGTTGGTGGTGGAATTATAAATGCTTATGTTTACACTTTGTACACAAAATTGTTAGCGGTAGTAGATGTACCCGCAAATGGAACCATAGAAATAACTTTAAAAAATGACGCGGATGGCAAGCAATTTGCCTGCGGAGATTTTAGCCTGCAATTTTTTAAATTAAAATAAAATGGTAAGTATCGTACTACTCCTAATGTTAGTGTCAGAAAAATAGTTTAATAGAAAGGAAAAAGTATGAAAGTATGGAAGATACAAATTTAGTAGAGCGACTAGTAAAAGTAGAGCAGAGCGATAAGTCTGCTCATCATAGGCTGGATGAACAAGAAAAGGATATTGATGAACTAAAAAAGACTTATGTAATAATGGAAAAGATGGATTTCCGCATGGAAAACGTAGAAAAGAATGTTGCTGGAATAAATGCCAAATTAGAAGATGTTGATAAGAGCAAAGTTAAAAAATGGGATAAACTAATAGACTATATTTTCTATTTTATATTAGCAACAATATTAGGTTACATAGCTATAAAATTAGGTTTAAAGTGAGGTGAAATAATATGGACATTCAAACAACAATATCAATAGCATCTATTGTTTTAATGTTAATAGCTTTTTTTATTTACATAGCATGGCAAATAAAGAAAAATGGGCTTAAAGAATTTGCAACACAAATGATAGTAAAAGCAGAAGATATGTACAAAAAAGGACAAAATGATGAAAAATTTAATTATGTTGTAGAGAAAGTGATTGCAATTATACCAATGCCGTTACAATTATTTATAACAGAAGACATGGTTAAGAATTTTATACAAAAAGTATTTGATAGTGTAAAAACAGCATTAGACTATACACCAAAAAAGGAGGAATAATTCATGGAAGAAGAAATTAAAGAAGTAAAAATTATATCTTCTACTAGTATACCAGAATATGGTAATGAAGAAGAGCTTGAAGGAGCTTTAATAGAAGTTGTAGAAGAAGGTGAAAAGGATGAATAAAATTTATTATAGTCAAATTGATAACAGATGGGCTAATCACCCATACCCAAGCCAACAACTACCACATGCAACAATAGGTTCTGGTGGATGTGGTGCTGCTTGTGCTGCTATGGTTGTTTCAATGATTAAAGAAATAATCACCCCAGATGCTATGGGAGATATTTTTGTGAGAGATGGAGTTCGTGTTAATGGAGGAACTTCAAACAGAGCTTTTGATAGTTATTTAACAGAAAAATATGGACTAAAAGTTCAAAGAAAATGGAAAATAGCGGAAGCAAAGGAATGCCTTGAAAAAGGAGGCTTAGTTGTTGCGAGATGTACGGATAATAAAGGAACATTATTTACAACGGGAGGACATTTCATTGTTTTAGTTGGATTTAAGAACAATGAGTTTGAAGTGTTTGATCCATACTTATACAAAAACAAATTTGAAATTTCATACAGACGAGGAAAAGCTAGAGTAGAAGGAACAAGTGTATTTGTTACTTTTGAAAACATGAAAGCTTATGGTGGATATAATGAATTATGGTGCTATGAAGGAACTGGTGTTGATACTAATATAGATACAAGTATTCCAGTTGTTCCAGAGATTAAAGTCGAAAAATATAAAGTTGTAAACGTAAGGACAAGCTCTTGCTTAAATGTTCGTTCTGGTGCAGGAACTAATTATGGTATAGTTGGAAGATTGTTTTTAAACAATGAAGTAGATGTATATGAAATTGTAGGAAATTGGGCTAAAATTGGCGAAAGCAAATGGGTATGTACTGATTATATAAATAAAATTCAAAATGTAGATAGTTATAATATAATGACAGTAACAGCCAGAACAGGACTAAATGTAAGAAGTCAACCAACAACAAATAGTTCTGTTGTTACAGCCTACGCATGTGGAACAAAAGTAAAAGTATATTCAGTTGAAAACGGTTGGGCAAAAGGAACAAAAGGATATATGTATGCAACATACCTAAAATAGCCATTTTTGAGACAGCAAACTATATTAATTAAAAATAAAAAAGGCTGTAAAGCCAACCTCGTGTGTCG
>ENA-ORNF01001623-ORNF01001623.1-human-gut-metagenome-genome-assembly--contig:-NODE-1623-length-19089-cov-3.412630_pt1 | contig 19089 bp, 23 predicted proteins | sample MGYA00242110_ERZ509012 | MGnify/ENA primary metagenome ERZ509012 (study PRJEB26280, sample SAMEA2338714) | human gut metagenome | biome: human gut; feature: human-associated habitat; material: faeces...
TTATGTGATGTTTTCTAACACCTTTTTATAAAAATCCTTATTCCTGATGTTACGGTCAAAAGACTGCTGCCTTGATCGCAACAAAAATTTCAACTCTTTCAGTTCTTCCTTCTGTTCCTTCAATGTGTTTCTTGGTTCTTTCAGGCGTTCCCTGTACTTTTTTACATCAGCATTGCGATCCTTCCAAACTTTTGTGTTCTTCCTGTGTGAATCCCGGAGAAGCTGCGAGTTTTTAACACCCGTCTGAATCTGTGAAATAATATGCTGTGTCCGCCTGATCTGCTGTTCTGCATACTTGACATTTTGCGTGTACCCTTCAATGTAAATACTGTGTTCCTTCTGAACCTGTTCAAACTGTTCAGTCTGTTCCTGAACAAATTCTTTCATCTGCTGTTCACATTCAGGTGTGAAACTGCTTCTGATAACTTTCAGCAGTTTCCTGACCTTTGCAATTCTGCGTTCCGAAAGAAATTCTTCAAGATGAACTGTCATTGAACCATTTTCATATCTGATTTCTAAATCCATGAAAACCTTCCTTCCCGGTGTTACGCTACAACACCAAATTGTTTCAAGCGTTTCTTTGCTAAATCTATGTACCACTGCCTATCAAGTTCAGGCGGTGTCTTTACCCCAACAACTGAATCATTGAATATGAAGCAGTGGTCAGGGGTATTTCCAAACTTTTCACCCTTGGCTTTCACCTGTTTACGTTTCAGCAGTCTGCCGTGCTGCTGATTGTTGGATGCAAATACACGATATGACTTATAGGTGTATCTGTCCTTATCCGGGTATTCATATACTGTCTTGATGACCCTTTTGCCTGTATGACTGATGACCGGGTTGCAATGCTCATGTTCTACCCAATCATACTTGTCTGATAATTTGACAATCTTCTGAAACATAATCAGGTCATCACACTGATTGATGGTCTGTTCAACCGGGGTTTTCTTGACCATGTAGTCAACCAGTGCTTTATTTAGGATTGGCAGATCGTTGTCAACCGCTGAAAGTTCTTTCACATAAGCACCGATTCTTTCAACACCGCCGTCAATACCAACCCAAAGGTAATTGTTCACATCCTTCTGATAGATTTCACTGATGTTATCCAGTTCAAGAAGAATTGAACACTGATCTGTGGAACAACGCTGTTCCCACTCCCAACAAATATCATCCACCATTTCAAAGGCTTCATCTGTGTCAGGAATCCAAATAATAAGACCGTCCGTGTTGGACTGAATCAGTTCAAATCCCGGTACAACTTCAAGGTGTTCAATCAGGTCAAGCAACATCAACTGACCATTGATGCACATACAGTTATTGTTTCTTGGGTCATATGCTGCATTGGTTTCGTCCTTCATTGCACCTGACAAGGCGTTCAGCATCTTCTTATATGGCAACTGTGCTTTCTTCCACCGCTTGACCTCTTTCTTATTTCCGGCATTTTTTGCAGCAATCTGTTTTTCCTTCATTGCCTTACGGGTGTTATACACAAGCGGGTAATTATCATTGGTTGCTGCTCTTGTTACCAGTCCCCAAGCAATCAACATTGACGGGTAATAATTATTCACATCAACGTGCAGCAGTTGCCCGGTTTTATGTATTGGTTCAGCAGTTGCCCCGTGTACCCCGCCAAAACCAAATGAATGGGGAATACCCGCAACCACTGTTTCAAGACCCTGTTCCTTGTACCAAGTACGTTTTGAGTATTTATCCATGTGTGCCAAGTCCATTGACAAGGCTTCCTGTCTTTTCTGTTCAAACCAGTCCTGAACATATTTATATTTTTTCAATCGCAAACATGGTAAGAAGTAGAAATCAAATTCATCATCAAATGATCTGTGGGTACACCCAAGCACTTTTGCGGTGATTCTTGCTTCACTGTCCCCTATGTCTGACAGGTTTACAATGTCCGGGAACGCTTGAACAATACCGTGCATTGCGTTAAATTCATCTATTTTTTCAAGGAATACTTTGATTGTTTCTTCCACATCATGCCGACAGTAGAACACTGTCATTTCAATTTCTTCCTTGGTCAATTTCCTGTTTATTCTAAAATCAACATCCGTTTCCTTGATATTGCTGCCAAGAAAACCTTCCAGTGTTTTCAAACCAACCGGGGGGTTCGGCATCACATCATAGTTAATCATTGGAATCTTATTGAACGCTGATGAAAACTGCCAACCTTCCCGACCTTCAACAATTATCCAGTCATTGATTCTTTTTGGGTTCATTCCCAACAGAATACCTTTCATAATGTACTGGTCATAGTGGCGGTTGTTATAACCTACCCATATATCCTTGCTATTCGCTTCATATAAGGCTTTTAATTCATCAGGGTTATTGATTATCACATATTCTTTTTTGCGGGTCACATCAATGAAAACTGCAAGCCAATCTTCCTTGAAAACCTCAAAATCATAAAATATCATGCACATTCACCCTTTCATAAAAAGCGGTGGAAGGTGTGACCCTTGCCACCGCCTGAAATCATTCTAAGTTAAGACAACTTAACTTTTCAAGTAAAAAAATTTAGCAGTCAAAAACTTCCTTGATTGTGATAGGGTTGAAAGCATCAGCCTTATAGTCAACCTCAATTTCAATCTTGCCCTGAATAGACTGGAACACATCAAGAATCTGATCTGCAAAATCCGCATAATTTACGAATGTGACAGGTTCTTCATCTTCTGCAATCAGATGATTAACCCATGTGCAAACACTCTTGATTGCCTGTCCGTCAGTCCACTTTGCGGAACTGTTACCACTGATAACACGGTTGAAGAAGATCATGCGGTTCTGCTGTTCACCTTCCTTGATTTTTGCCTGAACCGCAAACATCAGCTTGTCCTGTGCCTTGGTCAGCTTAATTTCCATCTTCTCAATACCAATGATATATGTACCGTCCGGTACATCAGCAAAATCATTGTCAGGTGCGTTCTGCACCTCGTTCTGTAACTCCTGTAAGTCAATCTTGTCATCAAATGCACTGAAATCAATAGCCATAATATTTCACCTTTTAACCTTTCTTATTTGCTTAATATTAACTTTAACAACTCAAACGCCTGAACCTCATTGAACCCAGCTTTTACATAGGCATCATAGACTTTCTTTGCGGCGATTGCACCATCTTCCACTGTTGTACCTCTTTTGGGTGATACTTTTTTTCTATCATTATTTGTACCACCAGCCATGCTCTGATTGATACTTCGTGTGATTGCAGATGCAATCATTGCATCAAATATTTCATCCGGAATATTAAAAGGATTGTTCATGTTCTTTTACCTCACTTTCTTACTCTGCGGGTTCTGCCAGTCGGCTGTTCATCTACTGCCGGGGTTTCATCCGCTGTTGTATCTGCATTATCAGGCTGTGCCTGTGCCGCACTTCTTCTTGTGCGTCTGCCCTTCTCCGGCGGGTTCATTGCCCCGTCAATAGGGTTTTCCGACTTAGGATTGTTTGCCTGTGCTAAACGCTTCACGCCCTCACCAAATTCTTCCTTGCTGATAACCTTCATCACTTCCACACCGTCAACAATCAGGTCAACCTTATCACCCTTATGCTTCATCACATAATTGTCATCAGCCGGAACATAGAAGTAAGTGTCTGCATCCAGTGTGACAGTTTCAGAATCAGTATTTGTTGTACCGTCCTGAACAGTCTGAACCTGTTCAGCAGCCTTTCTTTCCTTGCGGGTTCTTCTTGGCGGTGTTTCAAGTTCCGGGTGCGGTACTGCATCCATTGCTTCACACGCTTCATCAAACGGGATTTCTTCACGCCCATCAGCAACCGCATCAATAGCCTTGTCACGCTCTGCCATATAATCAGCCATTTTCTGATTATTTTCAGCCACCACTTCATCATGTGTCTTGCGGGTGGTTCTTCCCTTCTTAGGTTCTGAATCCTCTGTTGTAGGCGGTGTTGCTGTGGTTGTGGTCTTGGCTGCCTTATTACCTCTTGCCCGTCTACCGTTTGCATCAGGCTTTTCAATATCAGATGCAGCCTGTGCATCTGCCTGACCCATTTCAGCATCAGACTTGTATTCACCGACTTCATAGAAGTTGCGGATTTTATCAGCAACATAATTCAGATCATTGTCAATGGCGTATGCCGGAAACATACCCATAGGTGACTTCACGGTGTCCTTACCATTGTTCTGTGTGCAGAAGTAATAATTTCCTTCACTGACCATTGTTCTAAGAACGATTGTGAAAAGTCCTTCAATGGTGATCTTCTCACGAAGTAACTTTCCAATCAGCTTGATTGTAGTTACGCCATTGTCAAGGGTTTCAGTGTGGGTCATATAAGCAACTACAACATCATCAGGAAGTTCCTTGCAGACTTCAATGATTTCAAAGTAATTTGCACCGAAGTCATTCCACTTGTCCCAACCGTTTTCTTTGATACGGTTCATGTACGGAACTGAAAGAATATACTGGAAGTCATCAACAACCAATAACTTCTTTCCGGCTGCTGACTGTTCCTTCATAAACTTGCAAATCTTGCGTGATTCAACCTCACTGTTCAGCATTGTGAACTTACCCTTGAACGGTAACGGCTTACCAACCGGGTTCACAACTGCTGTTGTTGCCGGGTCACAATTTCTCATACTGGTACTTTTTCCTGTACCTGATTCACCCATAATTAAAAGCATCTGTGCCATAGTTTTATCCCTCACTTTCATAAATTTTCAAAGTATGGTCAATCTTAATAGGTTGACCACCAATGAATTTCTGTTTCATTGTGTTATCTTCAATGCTGATAATTAACACACAATTATTCAACTGAAAGACAACTTCATCACCTTCTTCAAGTTTGGCATCTTCACCAAATTTTTCTTTGAAGGCTGCAATCGCAAGTTCTATTGCCTTTGAAATATCTTCCATTATTCATCACCACCTTCATCAGTGCTACCTTCTGTGATACGGCTTGACCATAAATCAGCGTAGTGCAGAATCAAATATAATGGGGTTTCATTTCCCTTCACTGCATAGTTTGCTGATTCATACAGACCATCATGGTATCTGATCGCAAATTCTTCATCTTCCGTCAGGTCAATGAAAAGGGTTGCTAACTTGATGCTGCGGGTTGCATGGTCAAGTGGAAGAAGTGCCGGGTTACGCTTGAAAGGCTTGCTTTCAGACTGTTTATATTTCTGTTCCGGCTCTGCCTTGGTGGGTCTGCCGTCCTTAATCATGTTAGGCACATACATCTGCTTACCAAAGTCACCGCACTTGCCAAGGTCATGTAATGCTGCTGCAATGATGACTGAATCACGAATTTCTGCATACTTGACTTTACCAAGAAGTGCATAACCAATATTTTCTGCTGCCATCATTACATTTCTGCTGTGGTGAACAAGACCGAACTGACAAGCAAGGTGATTTCCACCGCTACAAGGTGCTTCAAAAAATCCGATTTCTTCCATGTATGCAATCAGATCTTCCATTCCCTCACGCTTGGTTGAAAGTAAGTGGTCAACCACATACTTCTTATTGTCAAGTTCCTTTGCGTTTTCTTCTGTCACCTGTTCAATTTCTTCCTGAACGCTTTCCTGTGTTACTTCTGCGGTATTCTCAACCGCTGCATCTGCTTTCTTTTTTGCTGCCATGCTCTTTCACTCCTTATTTTGATAATTTTATTTCCCAACGCTTCTGATCTTCAATGTTGGAAAGATACCAAGCGTTAAGTTCTGATTTTTTTGCAATGAACATTTTGAACTGTTCAAAATCCTTGGGGTACAACAAGATTCCATACCCGCCTGATTCTCTGATTTTTTTGAGGTTGACCAACTGCAATAGTGACGGTTCACCGTTTGGTGCTTTGACTTCAACGCCAAGGAAACACCCGTCTGAACAAACCAACAGGTCAGGAATACCGCTTTTTGTATAAGCAGCACCGCCCCAGTATTTCAACAGCCACGCCCCGGTGTCTTTCAGGAACGCTTTGACCTTATTTTCAAAATTCTTTTCTGCTGCCATCAATCCACCATGTACTGATATGTTCTGTATAATCTCTGAACTGCCAGTTTTTCCCTTTCTGTCAATCGGTCAGACTCACGCAATTCTTTCAAAATCTGTGAATCTTCAAAAGTAAATCTGTCATCTTCTGTCAATGGTTTTTCTTCACGGTATGCACTCACTTCTTATTCACTCCCTTCCAACTGTTCATTGAACTGTGTCTGATAGTTCAATATTTTTTCTGTATAGTCTGTTGAATAGATGCCCTTTTCCCATAACCGGGCAGCACCATCTTCACCCATGTTGTACGCCATCAAGACCATGTTGGTATCTTGATACCGTTCAAACAGTTTTCTAAGTACGAACACGCCCGCCCTGATGTTCTGATACGGGTCTGTAAAATCCGTAACACCAAGGGTATCAGTCAACCACTGGTGATTCATTTCATTGATCTGCATATAACCATAATCATGTGTTGCACTGACAACTGACGGGTTAAAACTGCTTTCATTCTGTATCAGTGCCATGACAAGGGTAAAATCAATGTTGTATCCGGTACAAAGGTAATATGTAAATTCCTGTTGTTCTTCCGGCATCTTGCAGTCAAGCGGTGTGAAGTCCAAGTCACCCGCACCCCAGTCAAGGGAAATTTCCTGTGTGAAAGTTCTGTCATCATACGCCCCATATACAAGTGTTTTAGTGCTTGACCGAAGTGTCTGTTCTTCTGTTTTCTGCTTGTCCTTGGCGGTTATATGAGCTTTCAGGGCATATCCTGACACATTACCAATCACCAAACCAACGCCAAGTGCAACACCAATCAGAATCAAGACCCTTTTGACCATTGCCGACTTTCTCATGCTCTTTGAATAGTTCAATTTTCATCACCCCTTTCCGTGATTTTCAAATAAATGATTCCGGGAATTATCAGAATCGCACCAATGATGTATTCTTTCAGGTGTGCAGCAAGTGGTTCATATATTCCCATTTCAACCGCATAGTCAGATGCACCGACTGCACCGATTATCAGGAATACACCGATAAATGCCATGATTCCAAATATCCAATTAAGTATTTTTGAATAATTCATCTGTCAGTTCCTTCCCTTCTTTCAACGCTGCAAGGTTTCTTTCTTCAACCGTACCTTTCACCAGTAAGTAATAGTAAAAGCACGGTTTGGCTTGTCCTATGCGGTGAATACGCTTTTTTGACTGTTCCCACATATCACATGACCCTTTGCCAAGTGGCAAAGTGAAATAAATAATCTTGTTTGCTTTCTGATAGTTACCACCCATTGCCCCGGCTTGATACTGTATGAATGTGATTGAATCATCTGCCTGATCGTATGCAGTCAAGTCCTTCTTTGACCCATTCACAACTGAATAGGGTCTGTTTAGATCAGCAAGTTTTTTCTGCATTGCTTCAAGTTCTGCTGTGAAGTTGTAGAATATAATCAGCCTATCTTCTGTTGATTCAACCAAGTCCCGCAAACCTTCCAGTTTTTCCTTATGCCACTGTCCGCACAACTGCCGTGCATATAGCATCTTGGTCAGGCTGTTATCACCGACCAGTTCAACCCGTGGGGTCACATCCGTACCGTAATAATCTGAATCATCATTGAACTTGCACATATTCAGGGTATCAAGCATGATGTAACTGTTTTTGATAAAATACTTATACGCCTGTGTCACCTTAAAGAATATCTTCTGTTCTGTCTGTTCCGGCAGTTCAATCACATCAGCAGTTTTCATAAAAATGCACCCATGATCCGCAAGTTTCTTTTTCAGGTGTTCCGTGTGCTTGTACCCGGTTATAACTTCCCGCTTGAATCCGTCCCCGTTCTCAACCCATTCAGTCTGAACGTATGATGACCAAAACGCCTTTTTTGTAATATTCCACCCAAGCAACTGAACCTGTGACCACAACCGTTCATACTTTCCGGCTGTTGGTGTTCCTGATAATAAAATCACGCTTTCCGGCTGCATTTTCAGAATGAACTTTGACCGTTTTGCCGTTTCATTTGTGATAAGACTTGATTCATCAAGCATCAGGGTAAACCCCTGTAATTTCAGCAACCAATCCCGCCTGAAAGCAGTTTCATAATTGATAACACCTATAATCTGAACATCCTTGTTGTATAATTCTTTGGTATCAACAAGTGTCCTGAAATTGATTGCTTCACTTTTCTTGGTCAGATTCATCACATGGTCACTTGGGTAATATTCTTTGAAGTGCTGAACCCAGTCATCTATCTTGGATTTCTGACAGATGACCACATTCACCGCATTGTTCAGCAGATACATTTTTTCAGCACCCACAAAAGTCTTACCCAGTCCCATATCAAGATAATAAGCACAACGGTTGAACTGTTCAGTTCTGTTCAGTGCATCTTCCTGATGGGGCATAAGGTGCAGATCATTCATCTACCTTGACACCCGTACACTGGAAGAATATTTCAGCATCAAAGTTTGGTATTGCCTTGATGATTTCCTTTCCGCGGTCTGACAGGCTGCCCCACCACAACTGACCGCATTCAGATTTATCAAGCACTTTGAGATAACCGTCTGTTGTTTCATAGGTTGGATGTGCTGCCTTTTCTTCATCAGTCATATCTTCTTCATATACCCATTCAACAACATTCTTTGGTATCTGATTCAATAAATATCTTGCATCTGAATCCATCCATTCACGATATGTCATATCTGATGGCTTATTGAACAGCATGATCTTCTGTTCCTCTGTATTAAAACAACCAGTATTAAAAGACGATTTGTTCCAGTCCCCGGTGTTGCAGTCCCCGGTGTTGCAGTCCCCGGTGTTCTTGTTCCCGGTGTTGCAGTCCCCGGTGTTCTTGTTCCCGGTGTTGCAGCGACCCGTGCAATTCTTTCCAATATTGACGATTCGCAACACTTCATCCCACGGGATTTCACGCACTATCTCCAATTTGTCAGTACATGACTTGTCACCGTCTGTTCTTACATCACCATAAGCAATGACTTCTGCAACCTTGTTTTCACTGTTGAAACTGTAATAATTGAAACAGTCGGCAGCAGTCTGACAGAAGTGCATACCATGACCGCAAACATCAAGTTCCCCTTCTTCCTCAAATTTTCCGGGGCAAGTGTACTGTTTAGGGTTGTAACCTGTCGGGTCACAAGTCCAATCAGGTCTGAACACTTTGAACCCATGCACTACATTCTGAACGGTATTATTTTCCATTTTCTTATTCCTCACTTTCTAAAAATGCAACAGCCTTGTCATAGTTGCGTTCTATCATTCTAAGTTCATCTTTTCCTTTTTCTTCAAGGTCACATACTGCATGATAAATTTCATCATTTCTTAGTGCCGTGACCTCATTATTTATCAGATCAGTGATGACCTGTGGTTCAAGTGCATCCAATTCCCATGATTCATCACCATATTCAGCAATGTACTTTCCACAACGGGAATCTGTAATCTTTGCCGGGTTCGGCGGTGGGTTATATGTACTAATCTGATTCATTGTCAGTGCAACACGCTTTACATAAACATCTGCACCGAACATTGAAAGCCTTTCCTGAATGTCCCTTGTCATATCAATACCGCTTGGGTCATGGTCACCTAAATGAATGATGAAACGGTTTTCCCGGTCACCCTGTCGAATAAACCGTTGTGCTGCACTCCACATTTCTGACTGTGATGTGTAACCCCTACATGAAAAATAAGGTGTGTCAAGTGGTCTGCAAGCCTGTCCGACAATATCAACCAAGGCATCCTTTTCAACCCATACTTCAACGTAGTTCGGTTGACCTTGCCACTTATCAAGCATATAAGAATATCTTGCTGAACCAATCACATCTGCCGGATTGTCCCAGTGACCATTGCTTCTAAGGTTGCGGGTTCTGTCTGTGATGCTGTACCAGTCGATCAGTCCGGCAAGTCTGCCGTCATTGATAAGACTGCCTATATTCTTATAGCTGCGTTCATTGTTTGGTATATAACCACGGGCAACCAACTGATAATATGCTTGTCTAAGTGTCAGTTCATATCCCTGTGCCTGATATTCTTCAACCACCTGATTCACAAGGTTTATCAGTTCAAGACTTTTGCCCCTGAAATTTATTTCCTTGTATTGAATCTTAGGCACTGACCGTCACCCCCTCAATTTCTGCAAAACGCTTTGCATTGATGAAGTAAGACCAACGGTGTTCAGAAGTATGGATTGCATACCCCCAAGGAAAAACCCCCTGTTGTAAACCAAGTGCTATTGTGTTTGTGTGCTTATGCATCAACTTAGCAACTTCATGTACTGTCAAGGTTGGGATGCCATCTTCACACTTGGAAGGTTTGAATGTCACCGGGGTTTCTTCCTGTTCAAAATAGTCAGGGTTAAGTCCAAGTGATACTGCAATATCACTTTGAACCTGTTCTGACGGAACTGTTTTGTCATTCAGGTACATACTGATTGACCCCTTACTTTTCCCGGTCAATCCAACAACCTGTGCCTGATTGATTCCTAACTGCTGCATAGCCTGTTTCAACTTTTCGCTGAATTTCATAATTTATCACCTATCCTTTCTTTGAGTTAAGAAGTCTTAACTTTTTCAGTAAAAAAATATAGTGGAATAAATTCCACCGAAACACCAAGGACTTCACACGCCTTGTTCATTTCAGGTGCAGTGAACTGAACTGTTCCGTTCAGCTTTGCAGATAATGTCACGGTTGACATTCCCATTGCTTTAGCAAACTTTGTCTGTGTTCCAAATACTTCCTTGATTTTCCCTCTTAACTTTGAATAATCAAACACTTTTTTCACCTTCCTTTTCATCATCAGGAAACGCATTGTTATTGTACTGCTTCCTGATTGTTATTCTTACAACCCCTGATTCCAACTGTTCAAATGATGTTTCCTTGAACTTCTGCGGTTTTCCTTTTTTTAGGCTTTCTATGTACGCAAGATATTCAAGTTTGGTTGGAAATTCAAGAATCTGTTCAATCCATGCTGCAACTATTTTCTTCACATAACCACCTTCTTTCTAACATGAACCACCGTCAGCACCATGAAATGCACCAACAGGATAATTCCAATCATTTGTGTATATGTCATCTGTGTTGAACTCACCAGTAAGTATTGAATGTATTGCTGCTTTATCCTTCCAACACACGCAAGACTGTGTATCACCGATAAATTCATCAAGATTCTTTTTGTTATCCAGTGTGAACCCAAGAACTTCTTCATCATGCCTTAGTGCAGCATAATCATCAGGGAAAAGTTCTTTTACTCCGGCAAATAACCGGGGTGTTGAAAATATACACATCATACAACTGCATCTGTTCCAACCTATCCTGTAACATGGGTGTGGGTTTATATGATGCCGTTTCAGCAGTTCCCACACATCCTTTTCAGAATAATCAATGCAGCACCGCCATTGATGAACGATTCTGTGTGCCTTGGCTTCTGCATTGGTGCGGTGTATTTCCATTTCATTGTACTTTGACCGTCCGGCAGATTCACCACGGCGTTCACCTGAAACAATCAAGATTTTCTTGTCACGTTTGGTTTCTTCAAGATTGGCTGTCACACTGTCCTGAACCGCTGCTTTTAAGTTACCACTACACCAACGCCCTGAATGTGTACCACCTTTTGCGGGAAATTTATGTCTTTTACCACCCAGTTCTTCGAGTTCACCAAGGCGGTCAAGATTACTGACAACCGTATCTGCAACACATATTTTCAGATATGCAGAACACCAACGCCGTGACAGATCACCAGTTTTTGCGGGGAACTTCATTCTATAACCGTACTTTTTCAGAAGTTCTTCCATTTCCTCTGTTGCCTGTTCTTTCAGTTCTTTGCATTTCAGATAATTGCTTGAAAGTTTGCACTGCTTTACTTCACCAGTATCAGGGTCAATCCATTCAATGGGTTCTGATGCACCTATCCGATACAATTCACCAAAGAAACCATTCACCCTGTATGAAACCCTTAACTTGATCCCCTCTGCATCTGCAAGTGCTTTTACATAGTTTTGGGTACATTTCCAATCCATACGCCTTGAAGGATGCCCGCCGTCAATATCGTGATGCCAAAACTCTATTCTTTCTTTTGGTACACCAAGTTCAAGAAGTTTTAGGTAACAAGCAACTGAATCCTTACCGCCGGAAATCAAAACAACTATCAGATCATATTCTTCAAGTGGTAAAAGTTCCGGCAAATAGATTTTCTTGAAATGCTCTGAATCAGTTCTACCGTCAACCCTTGGTTTCAATTTGATGCCCTTGCCATATATCGGTGCATCAGGAACACCCAATTTGACAGGTGTTTCCTTGGTGCAATCCGCATCTTTTATGAAATCAATCATTGCCTTTATCCTTTCCCAGTTCCTTCAAAAAGTTGTCTATTGTCAGCACACCTTAGTACAATCAGGGGTGTCTTTCCTTTATCAGATTTCGCATTAAAATCTGAAAACCTGTTACACATCATTGAACTTTTTGAACGGTGCTGTTCAAACCGCCGGGGTTTCACATTAAAACCACCAAAACCTGTTGACCAACATACAATAGACAATTTTTTGAAAGAACTGAAATCCTATTCCTTGGTTCTTTTCCCCGGAACTGCTGCAACAGTTCTTTTTGAAATAGTCAGGAAGTCGGAGAACTTCCTGACCTGTGAAACAAAGTGCTGTGTCATCTCGTGCGGTTGATTCTTCCACTTAACGGTTTCTTGATATAGGGGTAAAGTGCTGATTGGTTCAGCCTGTTCAGTTTTCTTCAAATAGTTCTGAACACTTTGCTTTCTTGCCCTACCGTTCCTGTTTTCTTCAACTACTTTGACGGGTCATGTTTATTCTTCACACACTCTATCTGCTATCCGGCAGCCTGACCACCATGTCACTTGTGTGTAGCCCTATCGCTTCACCCGTTCCTTCCTACTTGCTTTGTTTCTGTAAGTTAAGAACTCTTAACTTGGCTTTATCTTATCACCACTGGTAAGATATGTCAATAACTATTTTTAAGTTTTCTTAACTTTTTTTCAAGTTTGATTGAAAAAGTCTTAACTTTGCTTTATAATGAAGGTGAATAATATATAAGAAAGGGGTGTTCACTAATGCCTGATACATTTCAGCACCGCTTCATTAAAGCAATGAACATCAGAGGATTACGACAGGTTGATGTTGCGGAAAGGTCAGGACTTGATAAGGCACAAATCAGCCAGTACAAAACAGGAAAATATGAACCAATGCAAGATGCCCTGTATAAATTGGCACAAGCCTTGAATGTCAATGTTGCTTGGCTCATGGGGCATGATGTACCTATGGAAGTCAGCCGGGAAGAACTGGAACAGAAGGAAAGGATTTGTGACCTGATTGAAAAGTGTTACGGTTCAGGTGCTTATGAACTGGTTGAACTGTTTGCCAAACTGAATGAAACAGGAAAAAATAAGATTATGGAAGAACTGCGTGATACTGTTGCACTACCAAAGTACACTGTCACGGAAAAAAGGGACGGTCAAAAAATGGCATAATTTTCCAACAGTCAGGTAATATTATCCATGTAAGTTTCAGATAGTTACGGTTAGTTACGCTTGGGGGTTACGGTTCTAAAGCGTTGATTTTGCGGTAAAGTTACGGTTGTTACGCTTTCACATAACTTTTCTTATATAGAATAATTAGTAATACATAAATTGTAAAATAAAAAAGTAAAAATATAAGAATAAGAACATCAACCGTAACCGTAACCGTAACCACACATCAAGAAAGGAAGGTGATAGAAAATGAATTATCCTATATCAATCCAATCTGATACAGGTAAGAAGTTCATAATAAATGAACAAGAAGAACAATTTTTCAATGCTCTATATGAATACATTTTACCTGATAAAAATGCTAATATTCTGTTAGAACGCATGAGTAACGGTTGTATTTCTGTATTCTATGCAACCTATCCAGTCGGTAAGGTAAAGTTACAAGGAAGGAAACACTGGATGCAAATTCTAAAAGGGTTATATACCATTAAAACAATAGATGGTGAAGTTGAAGATTTTATCAAACATATTTCAGATTGGGAAAAATACATTAGGTTACATTGTAAAAACTGAATAAAAATGAACCCCAACCGTTGCAGCGGTCAGGGTTCTTATAACTCTATACCAAGGAATAGGATGATATAGGCTATGCAACCATAATTATATCATCCATTCCTTGAAATTTCAATCAGGAAGGAATGATATACATGGGAAGAAGAAACCCAAACGGTTACGGATGTGTGACCAAGTTGAAGGGTAACCGATCACGCCCGTGGCTTGCCAAGGTCACCATATATGACGAACAGGGACACGCAAAACAAACCCCTATCGGTTACGCTGAAACAGAAGAAAAAGCCAACATTCTATTGGCTGAATATAACAACAATCCTTGGGACATTGACCGGGAAAAGGTCACCTTGGTTGTACTCTATCAGCGTTGGTCTGAAATCAAGTTACCCAAGTTAGGAAAATCAAATCAACAGTCCTTGCGTTCAGCGTTCAAGCACTGTTCAAAATACTACGGTGTGAAGTACCGATCACTGAAATCTTATCAGATGCAAGACTGCATTGACAACTGCGGGTGCGGTTATTCAACACAATGGTCAATCAAAAATCTGTTCGGTCACCTTGACCGTTTTGCTTTTGAAATTGACCTGATAGATAAAATGTATTCACAAATTACCACCGCCCCACCAATACCTGATACCACCCGTGAACCATTCACGCCTGAACAGGTTAATGCACTGTGGAAAATAAAAGATGACCATTGGGTCAATACCGTGCTGATCTACATATATACGGGGTTCAGATTACAAGAATTGTTGGGAATGAAAACAGAACAGGTGAACATCAAGGAATGGTACTTTGAAGGTGGTATCAAGACCGCTGCAGGGAAGTGTCGTATTGTTCCGATACATGAACGAATCAGACCATTTGTGAAAGCACTGGTTGATGAAGAAAACAAGTACCTGTTCACTTATCAGGGTAAAAAGTTCAGTCAGGCAAATTACTATAAGTGTTGGGGTGAAGTCATGGAAAAGATAGGTGCAGACAAGACCCCGCATGAAGCACGGCACACCTTTGAAACCAACCTTGACAATGCCAAAGGCAACAGAAAATGTATTGATATGCTGATGGGTCATAAGTCAAAGGATGTGGGAAACAGGGTGTATAATCACAAGACTATTGAACAGTTACGGGAAACCGTTGCCCTATTAAAATAATATTTTTTACGCTGAACCAGTAACAAATTAGTAACAAAAAAGACGGGAAATGCCGTGAAATCAAGCATTTCCCGTCTTAAAAAATGTATTATATCATGATTCCGGTATTTTCCTTGCTCTGCTCGATCTTTTCCATCAGCTTGCGGAATGGGATCGCAACCACAAGTCCGATCACAAGCGAGATGATGATGTAGATACCAAGGGTACCGATGTTTTTCCAGTAATCAAGCTGGTAGATACCACCGATCGTCTCTCGCATCGCATCCATTCCATATGGGAACGGGAAATATTTATAGATCTTCTGATAGATCTCCGGCAGTGTCTGGATCGGGAATGTACCGCCCGCTCCGGCTACCTGGATAACCATTACCACGATGGCAAGTGCCTCACCTACATTTCCAAATGCAACGGTCAGGGAGTAGATGAACAGGGTAAATACAAAACTGCTGATGGATGCCGCCAGCCAGAACAAAAACGGATTGTGGCACTGGATATGGATATAAAACAGATCTCCAAGTACCGTGATCAGGGTCTGTGTCTGACCGACCAGGAAAAACAGGATATAACGTCCGAAATATGCCTGATATGGTTTCATCTCATCAATACCTTCAACCGGTTCTACTTTGACGTGAACGATCGCAACCAGAATCAGTGCTCCTACCCATAACGCCAGTATTGTATAGAATGGTGCCATTGCGGAACCATAATTTTCAATCTCAAAGATGCCTACGGTATCCAGATTGACCGGAGACGAAATAAAATTTCCAAGCATCGTCGGGTCAGTCTCCACGATATCCATGATCTCCTGATACTGTTCATCCTGCTCTAAAGATAAGATATCTGCGATCACATCCGAAAGTCCATTCTGTAAATTCTGTGCCATGGTAAGCGAATCATTTAAACTTGCCTTACCATTTTCCAGTGTCTTCTGATAATCTCTTAACACATACTCTACATCGCTGAAATCTGCATCAATACCATTTAAAATTGCTGTGGTCGTTACCATGGAATCGTGCATCTCGTTCATGGTCTGATCCAGCTGTGGTTTTACGGTATAAGTATAGTAATCCTTTAAGGAAGTTACCGACTGTTTACACGCCGCAATCTGTCCTGTGATCTGATTTTCCAGTGTGTCAATATCGCCTGCTGTTGCAGTTCCATTTTCGGTCAGACCGTTTAATTCCAGTTCGATCGCATTTAACTGATCCCTGATATTCTGGATTTGTACCTGTGTCTCATCATCGGCGGTTCCTTCCCATCCGGAAACTGCACTGTCAAAAAGCTGTCCCAGATACGGCATCATTGCCTTGGAACTGGTAAGACCACTTCCGACTGCCTGTTCATAATTCTTTAACTTGTTCATGTCGTTCTGAATAACACTGGACACACTGTCTAAGGTATTATTTACCATATCAAGACTGTAGTTTACCATCTGCGTTGCAGAATCAGCCGTTGCATCACCTGCAATCAGAAGCCCTTCCATGGTAGTTACCGTATCCTGACCGGTTGAAACCATACTGTCCAGACCAGGAAGCATGACCTGACTGGTCTCAACAATACTTTCTGCCGAACTCATAATGCTCACAAATGAGTTTAAGATGCTGATGTAATTTCTTAAGTTATCGCTTAACGCATTTAAGCGGTCAAGCACTGCATCAGTCACGGAACCGGTCTTTGGATCTGCATCCGCAACACTTCCACCCACTTTCATGATCGTCTCTGCCAGTGTGCTGACAAATGCTGCATTGACCTGCTCCTGCACTGCTGTTTTTGCCTTGGCAGTGATCTTCGGTGCGATCGCGTTCTTTTTCTCGTTTTCGTAATAGATAATATCCGGGTTCTCGATCTTGCCACCCAAGAAACTGATCATATCCTCGGTAAATTCTTCTGGTATAACCAGTGCTGCATAATAGGAGTTGTCCTCCACTCCGTCGACTGCCTCATCCACGGTGTCTGTAAATACCCAGCCCATCGTGGTGTTGCCTTTTAAGGTGTCAATGACAGTTGAACCGATATTCACGGAAACGCCTGCAACCTCCGCACCTTTATCCGCGGATACCACTGCAATCTTCAGATTGGATGTTGAATCCGGTCCGTACGGATCCCAGTTTGAAAATATATTAAACCACGCATACAGCGATGGGATAATACTCAGACCCATGATCACAACCACTGCAACCACATTTTTTGAAATTCGTCTCGCATCGGAAAGGAATATTTTAAATATATTACGCATCTTCTGTTTCCTCCGCTTTCTCTTCCTGCTCTGTTTCTACATTCAGGGTATTGTCGATCTTCTGGATCACATTTTTTAAGTTTGCACTCATCTCTGTAATCTCCTGTCCTAAAAGTGCCTCCGGCTCGCGTTCCTCATTGATGATCTCACTCAGCCGTTCCTGCAGATTATAATCTGCATACTCGGTCAGGATCAGATAAGTTGCAATTGCAAAAAGAGAGACAATCCACAAGATCAGGAATACTACTTTATTACTCTCTGTCCAGAACAGTAATACCAGAAAGATCAATGGTATGATCCAGATACATTTCAGTCCGATCCGGATCCTTTTCTGATTTGTCTCATGGATTTTCTGTTCATAGAACACCAGCTTTTCATACATTTCTTCGTATTTATTTTTTTGTTCCATAAGTTCCTCCATGCTACATCAATTTTGTATCTTCCATCCGCTCTTCCATAAAGTGACTGATCTTGATAAATGGGAGACGGATCACCAGACCGATCATAAGACCTACTACTGCAAAGATCAGCAGTTCTGCCAGATTCTTCACGTAATAATTTCCATACATTCCTCCGATGGTCTCACGCATTGCATTGATCGCATATGGGAATGGGAAAAAAATATAAATACTCACCATCACTTTGTAATGAATACAACTTCTCCATATCTGTAGTGTAAATAACTTCACTTGTATTTTTATCAAAATTAACCTTAATTAAGGTATCATTATTATTACCTGTTGATGATGTCATAATGTAGAAATTACCATTACTATCCATCCTGACATAACTGCCATCTGACATACCATTTACTTTTCCTGTATTTTCTCCAAATACATCTACTCTGTCATCACCTGTATATGTCCATAATTCTGTATATTGACCTGTACTTAAATCATACTTTGAAACACGGTATTGTATATTATTATCAGAAAAATACATTCTCGCTGTTCCGCCAGCATAAAAATAAATATTATTATCTGACAGATAAACGCCAAAACCATTGTTCTGTCCAGCTCTCATAGCATAATCTCCCGGAAACTGAAATTCTCCAAGAACCTCTCTTGATGAATTGCTTTCAAGCCTTATTCTACATATATAAAATGGTGCAATATAACCATTTTTTGCATAGTCAGCATCCAAAAATGATGTATAGTAATAAAAATAACCATCTGATATCATACTTGCCTGTACACTGGTTACCATTATCTGCTCATCTTTTACTGATGCAAGCTTTGTAATACGTTCTTTATTTCCAAATGTAGCATCATACTGGCATAAATAATAATCCCTGTCTTTAGTAACCTCAATACAATATAAATGATTATTATAATACATAACTTTTTCATCCATGCAATTACATTCAAATGTGCCATTTTCTGCATTAATTCCACTAACATAAGCATCACATGTTTCACCATCATGATTACAGTTTACCTTAGAGCATAACGGCATATTGACATCGCTATTTATATTATAAAAATACAAAATATTGTCAATTACATAATAATAGCCATTTTCTGCTATTGCCATATCTGACTGCCCATATACCCCCTGCTCCTTTTCCTGATTATATACATAATCAGGAAAAGGATTATTATTATCAGACTGTTCCTCATTTATCTGGTATTTAGTACACGCCGCCAACATAGCCATCATAAAAAATATAGCACT
>ENA-ORNF01001627-ORNF01001627.1-human-gut-metagenome-genome-assembly--contig:-NODE-1627-length-19046-cov-3.238534_pt1 | contig 19046 bp, 20 predicted proteins | sample MGYA00242110_ERZ509012 | MGnify/ENA primary metagenome ERZ509012 (study PRJEB26280, sample SAMEA2338714) | human gut metagenome | biome: human gut; feature: human-associated habitat; material: faeces...
TCAAGAAGCGGCAGAAGACGGAGACATTGCTTAGCCGGCAAGCTATCTATTTGATCATGCTTCATATATCATCTAAAAAACTGATTAATTGATATTTATAGTTTTTCTTAGTATAAAACAAAAGTTTTCCGCTATGGAAACATTTGTTTCCTCATGAGGAAACCTTAGTTTTGTGCTTACGAAACTTTAGTTTTCCCTAGGAGAAACTGTTTGCTCTTGTATGTTAATCTATTATCATGTATCTCTAATCTGAACGCACAAGTATTTAAATTAGAAAACGGCTTAGCTTTTTCGAAATTACAAACAAAAGGAGTCAAAGGTGCAAATATAGATTTATATCCCCATAAGTTAACGACTTATCAAATATCATTAGATATCGAGTATTTACAAACAAAACATTTCTATTTATCAAGTTCCATTGGTTACCTTGAAAAAGGAGGCAAATATACAGACATTGTAAATCAATCCATGAGTGAGAGACATATCAATCAGTATATAACAATAAATACTTTAACTTGTCTTAAAGCCAATATACGTCATGAAATTTATTACCTTGGTATCGGACCGAGGATAGATATTAGAACAAATCATAAGGTATCGCCCCCCGATATTCCATCTTATACTAATCAATGGCCCTCTCCTAATAGCCTTGTCTATGGACTAAAATGTGAAGTTGGATTTAAGTTACAACTAAAAAACAATTGGGAATTTGGAGTAAACACCGCTTACTTACCCAGTTTTAACTCTACACACTCATCTTCGTATAATTTAAAATTAAGAGATCAGACCTTTACTCTAACATTTATGATTGGATATAATATATGTAAACAAAAAGAAATAGTTTCGACAATAAATGTCAAATTACTATTTCTTATTTACAATATTTTACATCCAGAAAATCGACCATTGGGAAATTAAACCCGATTTATAATCAGGTGGGCATCCATACTAGTTTTTAGGATTCTTGAGAACTCACACCCAAGCATTCAACACCAACTATTGATCAGGACTCCCGTATAATGTTTTTTGTAGGATTTATACTAACAATGTATCAAATTATCTAGACATCTTAATTATAACATACTTTTTTTAAAAATATCTCCAAATTTTGGAAAATAAAAAACAAAAAAATAAAGTATATCACACTTTATTTTTAAATCACAAATAACTATTTCTTTTCCTGTTCTATTTGTTTTAAAATATCTTCTTTAGAATATCCTCTTACTTTTTCTAAATAACATGTTCCACAATATGATTCATAACTCGCATCAATTCCATCAATTGCAATTTCATTTTGATGACCAAATACAATTTCTCCCTGTTTATTAAAACGAACATTAAACGTAGCTCTTCTCCCACAACGACAAATTGTGATTAATTCTTCTAATTTATCAGCAATTGCAAGTAATCTCTCACTGCCTTCAAATAATTCTACTTCCGAACTAGTTCTTAACCCATAACAAATAACTGGAATATCAAATAGACGAGCAATCATATAAAGTTCATCTACTTGAAATTTTTTTAAAAATTGAGCTTCATCTACTAAAATACAATTGATATGATTCGTTAAAAATTCTTTGATATGAGTAATTGGATGAGCCACATCATCTAGTAAAATATCCACTTTTCTTTTTGCACCCAATCTAGATACAATATAATTTTTCCCCTTCTTATCCACTTTAGGTTTTATTACAATAACATGTTGATCTCTTTCTTCATAATTATGAGCCACTTGTAAAAGTGCAGTAGTTTTACCACAATTCATAGCACCATATCGAAAATATAATTTGCTCATTTATTTCACCTTTCTTTAGAGCGTGGATGCGCTTTTAAATATACATTTCGTAATCTCTCATTAGAAACATGAGTATAAATTTGGGTTGTTGATAAATTTTCATGTCCTAATAATTCTTGAACACTTTTTAAATCAGCCCCACCATTTAATAAATGTGTTGCATAAGTATGTCTTAATGTATGGGGTGTAATATTTTGATTTAATCCACTTTTTTTCACTTCTCTTTTTAAAATATCACGAACGCCACCTGTTGTTAATTGTTGTCCATTTTTATTTAAAAATAAATATGGACACTCTTTATTTTGCAATAATTTAGGTCTTGAATCTTTTAAATACCATTCTATTAATTCTTCTAAACGATTCCCATATAAAACAACTCGTTCTTTATTTCCTTTTCCTAACACAACTAGCTTTTTTTCTTGTCTTTGTACATCTGATACACGAACTGAAATTAATTCACTAACACGTACACCAGTTGAATATAAAAACTCCATAATTGTTTCATTACGAATTGATAAAGGGGTACTATCTTTTTCGCTATCTAATAATTGTTCTATTTCTAATTCATTTAAATAATGTGGAAGTTTTTTATCTAATTTGGGATTGGAAATTAAAAGGGTTGGATTATCAGAAATCATTTCTTCTTCAGTAAAATATTTAAAACAACTTCTCAAAGTACTAATATATCTAGAAATCGTTTTTTTTGCATATTTTTTTTCATATAAATACATAAAATAATTACGAATTGTCGTATACTCAATTTCTTTTAATGAAGTAATATGTTCTCGTATAAGAAATTTTTGAAATTCTTTTAAATCTTCTTGATAATTTGCAACAGTATATTTTGAATATTGTTTTTCTGATTCAATATAGTTAATAAAAGAAGCAAAAGCCTCTTCCATATTATTTTTCTTCATCTAAAAAAATGGGATCTCCACGATCAATATCCAAAGCAAAATTATCACTATTGTTAGAAATTACTTCACTTTGAAAATGATTCATATCTATATTTTCCATAGCATCTATATTAGAAGCTAATAAGGTAAGTACTTTTTTTAATTCTTGTTCATATAAATCAGAAATATTTTCAATTTCTTCTTGTAATTTATTTCTTTCTAATTTTAATATTGATTTTTTATTTTTTAACTCTTTTAAATGTTCTAATGATCGATTTAATTCCTGTTGTTTTTTCTCACTCATCCACGATACATGATGTAAAAAGGAATCATCAAATTGTTCAATGATATGATTTATTTCTTTTTCTTCCATATTATTTACCTATGACTACCTGAAAATAAGATAGTTCCTTTCTCCATTTCCTCATCAAATCCTTCAATATCATCATCTACAACACATGCATCCATTTGCATTTGTTCATAAATCATTTTTAATTGTTCCATTTTCTTTTGGATTGCTTGTTCTGTTTTTTCTATTTCTCTAAGAATGATTGAAGAATTACTTTTATATTTTAATGCATCTACTTTCTCTTTTAAATTTTGTAACTCATTTACATAATTGATTAATTCATTACGCATAGGGCTTGATATTCCGACTAAGTCAACTTTCCCATTTAATAATTGTTCTTCCCAAGACGGTTCTACTACAGAATCTTTTTTTTCTTCTTTAGCAGTTACAACTTGTTGTAATTCCATGTCCTTTTTGTAATTTTGATAGGCAATAATAAAACCTCTCATTTTAGAATAATGGTTTAATTGCTCTTTTTCAAACTTTTCAAATTGTTTTTTTATTTCTCGTTGTTTCTTTACATTTGTTTGTTCTTTTACTTTTTGATATTCTCCATATATTTTTAAAAATTGATCTGAAATAGCACAATTATTTTTATTATCTAAAATATATGTAGCATATGATAAATCATTTTCATGAAATAAAATATCATAATATTTTGCTTTTAACATTTGGTAACTTTTTTTTCTTTTATTTAATAGTAGTCCATCTTCTTTCGTTGCGTCTAATAATAGTGCTAATTCATGACTACAATATAGAGGATCCAACTCTATTTCTTTTTTTCTATCTAATTGATAATTTTTTCTTTTTTTATAAATACGTACTGTTGGTACATTATTAATATTATGAACTCTAAAAAAGTAATCTAATAATTGTGATTTATTATAAAAAGCAGAAGTAATTGTATCAATATCTTTTAATGTCAAATGTTCTTGATTTTTATTTTTTGATTTTAATTCATAACACATTGTATTATGATAACGATTTGTTATGATAAAAATATCTTGATTTCGCGGTTCCAATTTACCTTTATCTGCATAGATTTTTAAACTGTATTCTGAATACTTATCTGTCATACTACCACCTATATTTATTATAAACGAATTTTAAAATAAAAAAAAGAAGAAAATTATTTTTCTTCTGTTTCTAATTTTTTTAATACTTCTTTTGTTGTTTGAATTGCTTTTTCACGAATTGCAGTCGCACTTTTTTCTAAAATTGGTGTACCTTTTTCAATGGCATAACTAACAAGTTCATTTGCTGCATCTTGAACTTGTTTTGCTTTCTTTTGTGCTACTTTCATAACTTTTTCTTTATCTAAGTCGTCAATATCTTCTTTCAATTGATATAATTTTACTTCAAATGATTCACGGACTTCGTCCATGTCAATATCATTTAATTTTGCAAGCATGTCATCAATTAAACGTTTTAAATCTTTTCTAGTTTCGCTTCCTTTTTTTGGTGCAAATAATACACCAAGTGATGCTCCTACTAAAGCACCTAATGCAAACTTACCGAATCCACTACTTTTTTTACTCATAATTATCCCTCTTTCTATTTATTTAATAATCGATTAATAGTTGTAGTTACCCAACCAACAATCGAATTACTAACTGAATTTACTGCATCTGCAGTGGTATCAATGACGTTGAAGAGATTATCTAATTTGGATGATTTTACAGTAATGTCATCAATTACTTTATCTACTTTAGTAAGTGTATGTATTAATTTCACACATAATGCAATCATAACGATTAATAAAATCGTTGCTAAAAAATAAATCATAATTGAAAAAAAGATATTTGCTTCACTCATTACTCGTCATCCCTCTTTTCATACATTGAATCAATTAAATTAAATAAATCGCTATCTTCTAAATCATTTTCTTCTATTGTATCTTTTTTTGTTCTTCTTTTTTTAGTTTGTTTTGAAGTATCTTCTTCTACATTCATTGCTTCTTCTACCAAATTTTCTTCTTTTGTCTCATCTAATTGAAATGAGGCATCATCTTCTACTTCCATATGAGAATCCATAGTTACTTCTTCTTTTCCCATATCTAATTCTAAGTCTTTAAAAATATCATCTTCTAAACCATTCACTACAGTTTTTTCTTCAGAAATTGTTGGTGTTTCAAATAAATTAGAATTCATATCTTCTTCTAAAGCACCATATGCCTTATTTCGAACATCATCAATTGTAAGTTCTCCACCAACACGATCTGTTCTAATTTCTCTTTTTGGTATAATATCATCTTTGTGATAATTTTTATCTAGTACCCCATATACTGGAGATATAATTGGAGATGGTTTAAAGTTCTTTTTCTCCTCATGAAGACGTTGTTTACTCATTTGATAAGCAACACGTTTTGGCTCCTCTTCTTTTTTCTTTTTAGGTTTTGGTTTTGGCTCTGGTTTTGGTGCTCTTCTTTCAATACTTTCGAAATCTTTGTCATCGAAAAAAACTGGAGCTGGTTTTTTTGGTTCTTCTTTTTTTACCTCAATATTTTCTTTTACTACTTCTGGTTTTACTACTTCCTTTTTGATTTCTACTTCTTCTTTGGTTACTTCTGGAGCAGGTATTTCAACTTTGATAACTTCTTTTTTAATTGGTTCTTCGTATACTTCTTCCTCTTCTGTAAATAAATTTTTTACTTTGTCTAATAAACCCATATTTTCACCTCTTATTTATCAATCATTCCCCTTATTATCTTCTTCATATTCTACGACATGAGAATTTGACACATTATTATCCTTATCAGCAAAAATATCATATTTCTCTTCTTTATTCGTAAAATAAGTTTCATTTAACATCAGTTTAATTACTTTATTGTTAAACTTAACAGTGGATAAAATATAACTAGCATTTAAAACAACTTCATTAATATCCTCTTTATCAACCATTGCTTCTATTTTTGCATAATTATATACGAATTCAATCACATATTTATCATTTTTTTGTTTTTGAATTTCTAGGTACCCTTCTTTATCACTTACATCTATTTTTTTAGAATAGTATGCATCTTTATTTTCTTTATAGTTTACTTTTACCTTGTGATAATAACTAACCGCATCTAATTCATAATCTATATTATTTTTATAGAAGTAACCAACCGCATCAATATATAAATAATAATAATTTCCATTAGAATATAACTTATCATTTAACTCTGTTGTATCGATATAAGTTACACCTCTTGGAACATAATATTTATATCCTTTACCTACACGATTATACAATGTGTTTTTTTTAGAAAGTACAACGCTAATAATATTATCTATATTTGTTGTATCAATTCTAACAACAGTACAACCAGTAAATAAAATGATACTTAAGAGCATTATCACTAAGCCCTTTTTTTTCAAGATACCTCACCACTCTTTAGCTCATTATAACAAACTTTTTACAATTCACCTAATTTTAACACTATTTTACATGTCAAATTTTTGTCTAATCTTTTTTTACTACGATACGATAAATAGGATAACCTAAATTGTGAAATTTTGTTTCATATTCTGTTGCAACATTTTCCTTGATATCGTCATCATATAAATTTAAAGAAATTTCTTCAATTTGATATCCGTAATTTGTAAAAGACATAATAGAATATTCAAATAACTTACGATTATCTGTTTTCATGATAATCTCTTTTGTTGTTTTAAAAATAGAATCATATGCTTTTAAAAATTCTTTACTCGTTAATCTTCTTTTTGCATGTCTTTTCTTAGGCCATGGATCTGAAAAATTTAAATAAATTCTATCTATCTCATGGTTAAATACTTCATCTATCATTTCTGCATCTAAACGCATTAATTTTAAATTTGCAAGTTCCATTTCCTCTTGTTTTTCTAAAGCACGAATTAAAACACTATCAAATTTTTCAATTCCAATATAATTAATTTCGGGATGTAATTGGGCCATTTCTGTAATAAACTTTCCTTTTCCCATTCCGATTTCAATATGAATTGGTTGTTTTTTTTCAAATAAAGTTTCATATTTTCCATAATATTCTTTTCCATCTTTTATTACATAATCTGAAGCTTCTATTCTTTCTAAAGCTCCAGGTACTTTTTTTAATCTCATCTTACCACCAGTCATATTATACCATGATGTATGTAGTAAAAAAAGTAGAAAAATAAGTTTTTTTGGTACAAATTAACTATTTCTACATATAATGAATTAGAATGAAAAGGAAGTGGATTATGAAAAAAGATCGTAATTGTGGAGGAAATATGTATCCTAATTATCAAATGAATGGAATGATGCCTATGCAAGGAGGAATGCCACCAATGCCATATCCTGCACCAATGCCAGGACCGATGAATAATTATCCTATGATGGGTATGCAACAATTTAGTTCCAATGATAATACAATCAATCAATTACAAAATCAAGTAGATTCTTTAGAACGTCGTGTAAATCGTTTAGAACAAATGTTACAAAATGATAAATTTACAAATTCTCCCAATTATCAAATGATGTAAAAAAAAACGCAATTTAAATAATTGCGTTTTTATGTGGAAGAGTTTAAAAACTACCTCCTCCTCCACCGCCTCCAAAGCTACCTCCGCCAGAAGAGAATCCACCACCAAATCCTCCTCCAGAAGAATAATTAGAACTAGCTGCAGTTCTAGCACTATATGCAGAGTTAAATGAATGACTCACTGTATGATTCATTACATGACTAAAGACTAACATATCTGTAAATGTAGGATCATAATAATAGCCAGTCATTGGAGTTTCTCCCATTTCATTCACTTTAATTTTCATCGTTTTTTCTAACTCATCTGCACATCCAAAAACATAGGCATAAACCAAAAATTTTTCCCATAAAATCATATCAGGTAAATCTTTTGTTTCAAATTTTCCAAAATCTTTTAAGAAATGTTTTAAGGCATTCCACTTTTCATATTCTTCTCTACCAAATTTTGTTTTTTTAGTAATAGATGCGAAATAAATCAGACTACCAATAGCAATTGGAAAGAAAATAAAGACAAAAACAGGAATTTCCATATACATTGCAAACATACCCATCCCAATTCCTAATACAGAACATAATAATGGAATTGTTTTTATATTTTGTGATTCATAAAAATTTAAACTCCATGCGTGTTTTAAAGAAGCTCTTTTGAAACTTTCATAATCATTTAAAAATGTAGAATAAGATTTTGCTTTCTTTTGAAATTCTTTTAATGTTGTTTCTTTTCCATCTACTTTTTCATCAAATAACCATAAGATCACTCTCTCTTCCTCATCTAAAAGAGTTCTTTGATTATCATGATATGTTAATTTATAATTTTCTTTATCTATTTTTTCATAACTAATTACTTTATCAGAAATTAAGTTTAATAAAGTTGCAGATAAAGAGTGATTATCAATTTTTCTTTTAAATAAATAATCAACACAAGCAGGTCCATAAGTATTAGGAATATCACGGAAATATTCAATATGTGGAACTTTTAACTCTTTATCATATTTCTGATAAATACGATAGATTAATACAATCATACCAATTGTATAAACTATTGCTAGAAAACCAAATAATAAATTAAGTCTCTTCATTCGTTCTTGAACAAGTTGTTCTATTTTTTCATATTGTTTTTCTAATGCTTGATATTCTCCTTCTTTGGTATAGCTTGCTAATACATCTAATTCATATTTCGCATTTTTTAAATCACTTTCTTTTAAGGATTGTTCTACTATTTCTAGTTTCTCTTTCACTGTTTCAATTTGAAATTGAACCATTTTTTCTCTTTGTTGATTTGCTTCTAATGCTTTTTGTTCCTCAATATTTAATATCATTGATAAAGCATTCATGTTTGAAGTTTTCATACTACCTGGTACTACATTTAAATCAAATACAAATCTTGTATCAAATGCAGTATTTGGAAAAATATTAGAAACAGTAATTTTTAATTCATCTTTTCCAATTAATTCTATATTTCCATTTAATGGGCCATGTGCCCATGCTCTTAATTCTGTTTGATTATTAGGAATATGAATATGTGCTTCATAATTTAAAATTCGATTAGAAAGTTCATTTCCCATCAAATTCCATCCTACCTCAGCTACATCCATATGACGAATCGCAACATTTTTTACTGTATATTCTAAATAAAAACCTAATGAACCACTCTGATTTTTATTATACATACGATATGTTTCACCATTATTTTTACTAATTTTTATATATTTTCTCTTATCACCATTGTTTGCACTAGAAACTTGTTGAAAACTTTTTCCAGAATGTTCGATTAAAGAAAAATCATATTGATTTGGAATTTGTATTTCTTCTATTTTAGATAATTCTATTCCATCACCATTATAAATGCTACTACCTTCCAATGAACTTTGAGTTCCATTAAAAATTGGTGCATATTCGTTTTTATATTGGATAACTCTCTCAAAGCCATTATAATTGCCATTTAAAACAATTAATTCTTTGACTTTTAAATCTCCATTATTTAAAACTGTCAAATCTGTATAAAAGTCATTAATGACAGGTGTAGAACTTGCTTTAACTTGAGTTTGTAACAAGAAAAAACTACATATTAATATTCCTAAATATAACCATGTTCTTATTCTTTTCATATTTACACTCCTACTTTTAAAAAAGACTTACATTCTGTAAGTCTAAAATTTCACTGTTGGTACTTCTTTATCTTTATCACTTGCTTCAAAGAATTCAGCTTGCTTGAAATGAAACATTGAAGCAATGATATTAGATGGAAACATTTCTACTTTATTATTGAATGTCATAACGGTATCATTATAAAATTGTCTTGCATAAGTGATTTTGTCTTCTGTTTCACTTAAAGTTTTTTGTAATTCCATAAAGTTTGTATTTGCTTTTAAATCTGGATAAGCTTCTGCTACAGCAAATAAACGTCCCAATGCTTGGGTCAACACATTATTTGCTTCTATTTCAGAATGTGTATCTGTAGCAGATACAGCTTGATTACGTGCAGCAATAACTGCTTCTAATGTTTCACTTTCATGTGTTGCATACCCTTTTACAGTTTCTACTAAATTTGGAATCAAATCTGCTCTTCTTTTTAGAACTACATCAACTTGTGACCATTGATCAGCCACACGATTTTTTAATGACACTAATGAATTATATGTTCCTGCAACAAATGCAATCAAAATAATTACAAGAACTACTATCACAATAAAAATAATTAGTCCAGTACTCATAATAACCTCCTTATCTTGCTTTAAGTATACCATATTTTTATATTTTTTTATATATTTTTTTTGAAATGTATAATTTTTATTTTTTTATATCATGTTATATATGAAAGGACTGATATAAATGAATATTGATATTAGAAAAAGTATTCACAATAACTTTACAAATACAAATGAACAAGAACTTCGTGATTCTATTGAATCATCTATTATGGAGAACGATGAAATTACATTACCTGGATTAGGAGTATTTTTTGAAATTGTTTGGAAAAAAAGTAATCAAACAGTAAAAGATGAACTATTAAATTATTTAGTACAAGAATTTTCTAAGTAAAACATAATTTCACATAATTTGCCCATTTTTTTCTCCCTCGTTTTATATTATAATGGTTTTAGGAGGAGCATATGAAAAAGAAATGGAAATATTTATATTTTCTAATTCCCATTACCATTTTAATTATTGTCTTAGGAATTGGAATAAAAAATGAACGAAGTGGATATCGAAAAGTAAATGGTGGATATTTATATCGTTTCAAAACTGAAAATTATAAAACAGTATATACTGAAAAATTTCAAAAAGATAGAGATAAAGAAATTGAAGATATTAAAAACACTAGAAATTATTCTTTTCAAAATTCTTTAATGATATTAAATCCTTATCAGACAAATACCAATTCTCTTTATTTATATTTCAAAACATCTACACCTAGTAAATTGCGTTACACAATTCATGTAGAAAACAGTAATATTAAAGATTATACAAAAACTTTATATAATGATAGTGATAATCAATTAACAACAGAACATGAATATTTATTAACAGGATTAATTCCTGATAAAGTCAATCAAATTACTTTAGAACTATTAAATGAAAATGATGACATTATTAAAACAAAAACAGTAGATATACAAGCTGGAAGTTTGCTTAGTAATAAGAAAGTACAATTAGATAAAGAAGATGGTGAAAGTAAAGAAAAATTAGCGAATGGATTATATGCGGTATTAGGTAATGATTCTAATAAAACTTACTTTTTATGTCTATATGATAACCAAGGTGTAATTCGTTCTGAAATTCCATTTACAGGATATCGTGCTGATAGATTGTTATTTAAAGATGGTTTACTTTATATGAGTGTAGGAATGAATAAAATTGCAGCAATGAACCGATTAGGACAAGTTGAAAAAATTTATTCTTTAGGTAATTATGAAATGCATCATGACTATGTTTTTGGAAAAGATAATTCTTTATTAATTTTAGCTGATGAAAAAGATGCTGATACCGTAGAAGATTTAGTCCTATCATTAGATTTAGAAACAGGAGAAGTTACAACTCCAATTGACTTAAAAACATTATTCTCATCTTATATGGAAACAACAACTCTACCAGAGAAAAAAGATCAATTAGATTGGATGCATATTAATTCAATTCAATACGATGAAGAAAATGACAGTGTTTTATTAAGTTCACGAGAAACTTCTACAATTATTAAACTTTCTAATATTTATAATGAACCACAAATCGATTATATGCTAGGTTCTGAAAGTTTTTGGAAAGACACAGAGTATAAAGACAAATTATTTACTCAAATTGGTGATTTTACATTACATAGTGGACAGCATTCTATTACTTTAGAAAAAGATGATAGTTTAGACGATGGACAATACTATATTTATTTTTATAATAATAATTATGGATGGTCTCTAACTCAACCTAATTATAATTGGACTGAAAACTATCCAGGAATAGGAACAAAAAATAAAGCTGAAAAAGGAGATAAAGTAAAATCACAATATTATAAATATTTAGTAGATGAAAATAATAGAACATTTGAATTAGTAGACCATTTTGATGTGGACTATTCAGGAATTGTAAGTAGTGTTCAAAATATTGATAACAATACAGTAGTTGATTCTGGAATGACTTCCACTTTTACTGAATATGATAAAAATCATAAATTAATTGCAAAATTTGATGTACTAAATGATGATTTAATTTATCGTGTTTATAAATATGATTTTATCAATTACTGGTATACTGATTAAAAGACCTCTGGTCTTTTTTTTTATAAAAAAAATAAGACAACTTATTTTGTCTTATTTAACTTCATATTATACATATCTGTATATCCATTTAAAAAGGTATTTTCAATCATTCTTAGTTTTTCATTTACTTCTTTTGTATTCTTATGATATTCTTGCGATAATAATTCTGCATTTAATGTTCCAACTACTTTTCTTTCTTCATAATCCAATACAGATAAATCACTATTAGCTTCACTTTGAGCAATATCTATTGTTAAAAGTAACAATGTTTGCTCATATTTATCCATATCTACTTCTCCATTTACCATTGCTACAGAAGAACTTGTTTTATATGCAATCATTCCTTGTAAAAACATATTTCCTTTTTTCTTATATTTTTTTACTGAAATTTCTTTACCTTTTAATTTTTTTGCTTCTTCAATTCCATCTATAAAATCTTTTAAATCTTCAGCTGCCTTTTTACCATTAGACACATTAATTAATTTTTTTTGAGCAATTGCAATTTTACTATTAAATGTACTCAAATATAATTCAGCAAATTGTTTTGCTAAATGATTATATTCTTCAGTATCTAAGTCAAACTGTTTTAAAACCATCCCCATATCTTCAATATTTGTATTATCTAACAAACTATTTTCTACCGACATAGATGTTTGAATAATGAGAGGTTCTACAATATTTGTTGCTTGATAAATGGCAGTAGAACTACTTAATACTTCTAATGCTTTTTGATATACAGATTCAATCATAGTTCCTGATGTTGAAGCAATCATACGACTATTTCCTTCATCCTTTACTCCGTACATATAAAATTCATGAGCAATATTCCCTAATGTCTGCAATCTCTCTTCATTAATTTTATTTTTTCTGGCATCTTCTATACCATTTACATAATATGCAATATGTTCTAAAAGTGGTGTTATGACACCATTAACTTGTTCTTTCATATTGTTACCCCTTTTCCTATCATAACTCTTATAGTAAGTATATCATATTTTTTCTATTTTCAAAAGAAAAAAGAGAATTATTTATTCTCTTTTGACAATGATTCATAATATGCAAATCTCCTTTTTGCAAAATCTAAATTTTCTTGTAATAATTGTTCTGCTTTTTCCGGATTTACTACTTTTAACATAGAATATCTAGTTTGCATTTGCAAATAATCATAATAAGAATCAAAATTTACATTTTTACTATCTAATATAAATCCATTCTGTGGATGTCTTCTAAAGATTGGAAAATATCCACAAGTTGTTGCTAATTTTTCACTATCTATTGAATTTGCCATTCCACCTTTTAATCCATGAGCAATACATGGTGAATATGCGATAATAATAGATGGTCCATGATGTTCTACAGCTTCTTTCATCGCTTTCATGGTTTGCATTGGATTTGCACCTAACGAAACCGTTGCAACATAAACATTTGAATATTGCATAGCAATTGCCGCTAAATCTTTTTGATATGTCTTTTTACCAGATGATGCAAAAGAAGCAATACTTCCTTTAGGACTTGCTTTACTTGCCTGTCCTCCCGTATTAGAATAAACTTGACTATCTAATACTAAAATATTTAAATTTTCATCACTTGCTAACACTTGATCAATTCCACTAAAACCAATATCATATGCCCAACCATCGCCACCAATGGCAAAAATAACACTTGCTTTTATATATGGTAAATATTCTTTTAAATATTCGGGTGTATCATTTTTTAATATCTCATATACTTGTTTTGTAATTTGAATATCATTTTGATTTTTAATCCATGTTTGATACAATTCACTATTATCATCCATATGTTGTTCCATTACATGTTGAATTCTTTTTTTCATTACCTTATGAGCAATTACTATTCCTAGTCCATATTCTGCATTATCCTCAAATAAAGAACTTGCCCATGGAATTTGATATGGAATTTCTGGAACACTTCCACCATAAATAGAAGAACAGCCAGTTGCATTGGCAACAATTAATTCATTTCCATAAAGTTGTGTTAATAATTTTATATATGGTGTTTCACCACATCCAGCACATGCACCATGGAAAGAAAATTTTGGCTTTTGAAATTGACTTGTCTTTATAGTAAAAGGATTACTTTGTTTTTTCTCACTAACATATTGTTCTAAATAATCATAAATTTCTTGCTCATGATTTTTACTTTGTTCTTTATAATTACTAAACATCAAAGCCTTACTTTGTTTTAAACCAGGACATGTGTGAATACAAAGACCACAGCCAGTACATTTTTTAATATTAATAGCTAAAGCAAAATACATATTTTCCATTCCAGGTCCGATTGCTTTTTTACATTTTCTCTTCACTAATTCAGGAGCTTGTTCATATTCCTCTGCTGTTAATAAATATGGTCTAATTACACCATGTGGACATACCAAACTACACTGATTACACATAATACAATTATTTAAAATCCATGAAGGAACAGTCTCACTCATTCCAGTTTCATTATCTTCTATGCTTGGTTTAAAAGTACCATTACAATATGGAATAAATGCTGAAGTTGGTAATTCGTTCCCCCTTCTTTTTCGTATCATATCAATAGTAGACAATTTTTCTTCCTCTTCTTCTTTTATTTCAAATGAAGTAGTATCTAACTTTTCTAATACTTCCATTGCCAAATCAATTGCTTGATAATTTTTAGAAATTACTTCTATTCCTTTTTTAGAAAGAGTTTTATCTACATATTCTTTTAAATAATTAATTCCTTTATCTTCATCAAAGAAATGTAATATTTGTAAAACAACAGTAGCCATAATCATACTAATTTTATTTGTTAATCCTACTTTATTGGCTAACTCGTATGCATTTAAATAATAAACTCGTAACTTTTTTTCTTTTATTTTAGACTTTGTCTCTTCTTTCAAAAAATCAACTAATTCTGATTGAGATTTACTAGTATTAATTAATAGAATTCCTTCTTCTTCTAAATCATTTAATAATTGGAATTCATTTAAATAATAATCTTTTGTAACGATCACCATATCTGGACTTTCTACATAGTAAGTAGAACGAATTGGTGTATTACAAAATCTTAAATGAGAAGTTGTTACGCCTCCTGATTTTTTAGAATCATATTGAAAATATCCTTGAACATATTTTTCTGTTTTATCACCAATTAATTTCATAATTGTTTTTGATGCACTTACCATTCCATCAGAACCATAACCATATATTTTTAATTCTTTGGAAGACTTAATTTTATAAGTATTATCAACTGGTAAACTTAAATTTGTAATATCATCAGTAATCCCAATTGTAAAGTTGTGATTCAAACCATCATCTAATGCATCAAAAATTGCCTTAATTTGCCTTGGGGTTGTATCTTTACTAGAAAGTCCATATCTTCCTCCATAAATTTCTAAATTCATAGAAGATAAAGCTGATTTTACATCCAAATAAAGTGGTTCTCCTTCACTTCCAGCTTCTTTTGTACGATCTAAAACAGCAATTCTTTTTACATTTTCTGGCAATACTGATTTTAAATATTCACTAGAGAAAGGACGATATAAATGAACTTCAACTAATCCCACTTGATATCCTTGTTTATTTAAATCATCAATTGTTTCTTTAATCGTTTCACAAACACTTCCCATAGCAATAATAATCGATGTGGCAAACTCGCTACCATAATAAACAAATGGTTTATAATTTGTATGTAATTTTTGATTTATTTTTTGCATATATTCATTTACAATATCAGGAACTTGATTATAATACTTATTTCTCACTTCAGTTGCTTGAAAATAGATATCATCATTTTGAGCTGTTCCTCTTGTTACTGGATTAGAAGTCGTAAGGGCTCTACTTCTAAATTTTTTTATTTCATCAAAATCAACCATTTCTTTTATTTCTTCATCTTCTAATACATCAATTTTTTGTATTTCATGACTTGTACGAAACCCATCAAAAAAATGAAGAAATGGAATACTTGATTTTAAAGTAGAAAGATGTGCGATCAAAGACATATCAGATGCTTGTTGAACAGAAGAAGCTACTAAATAAGCAAACCCAGTAGCTCTAGCTGCATAAATATCTTGATGATCACCAAAAATACTAAGAGCATGAGTAGATAAACTACGCGCTGCCACGTGCATTACAAATGGTAACATTTCTCCTGCTATTTTATACATATTAGGAATCATTAATAATAATCCTTGACTAGCAGTATAAGTAGTCGTCAAACATCCAGCTTGAAGCGAACCATGAATCATACCTGCTGCTCCTGCTTCACTTTGCATTTCTAAAACAGTTGGAATATCTTCAAAGATATTCTTTCTTTTTTGCTTACTCCATTCATCAATATGTTCTGCCATAGGACTAGATGGAGTAATCGGATAAATCCCTGCTACTTCCGTAAAATAATAGCTCATACGAGCACAAGCTTCATTTCCATCTACTGTTATCTTTTTCATACTTAACCCTTCTTTCTACTATGACTCTAATTCTTCAATAACTTTCCTTACTTTAAAACGAATTCTCTGTAAAGCATTATCTATTGCTTTACGATCTTTATCTAAAATAGATGCCATCTCTTGATAAGAAAAATTATTAATTCTTAAAGTAAATACTTCATCTTCAAAATCAGTTAATACTTGATGTACTTTTTCTTCTAATTGTGTTTCTCTTTCTTTAGAAAGTAATACTGTTTCAGGGTCTGTTGTCATATCTTTTAAGAAATAATTTACACCATAATTTTGATCTTCATATGTCATATCTAAAGATAAAGATTCATTTAATATTTTATGCTTTAAACGACGATGATTTGTAACTAAAGTTAAAATCTTTCTTTCAATACAAGTTTTTGCAAATGTATAAAAACTGTTATCTTTTTTTTCATCATAATATTTCATAGCTTGATTTAATCCAAGAAGTCCTTCCTGAATTAAATCATTCAATTCTAATCCTGTATTTGATGAAAAAGGATATACTTTTTTAGAGAAATTGACAATCATAGGTTTATACTTCTCATAAAGTATTTCCTCAGCATCCTCATTATGTTCTGATACATAATAAAGTAATTCATTGTCATTATAATCTCTGTATTTCATATTTCCCCTACTTTCGTTTTGAAATTGCTTCGTAAATTACAATACCCGCAGCAACACTAGCATTTAAACTATTTACATGTCCATTCATAGGAATACTAGCAATAAAATCGCAATTTTCTTTTACCAATCTAGACATTCCTGAACCTTCATTTCCAATGACAAGAACAGTTTTACCACGATAATCAATCTTTTGATAATCTTCTCCATCCATGTCTGTACCAACAATCCAAAAGCCTTGTTTTTTTAAATAATTCATTGTTTCTGTTAAATTAGTAACACGTGCTATTTTAACATAATCCAATGCTCCAACTGAAGTACGCATCACAGTACTTGTCACTTCTACACTACGGTTTTTTGGAATAATAATTCCATCAACACCAGCCGCTTCACAAGTTCTAACAATTGCTCCCAAATTATGAGGATCTTCTAAATGATCTAAAATAACTAATAATGGATTTTCTTTTTCTAAAAGTTCATCTAAAGAAACATACTCATAATCTGGAATACTTATCATTATACCTTGATGATTTCCATTTGCAAGTTTATCTAATTCAAATTTTTCCACAAATTTAATAGGTATATTCTTTTTTTGTAATGCAGAAATAATATTTTTATCTTGAAAGTTTTTATAAATTATCGCTTTTTTTATTGGTTGATTATTTTTTAATGTTTCTATTACAACATTTTTTCCATATACAAACATACTTTCTCACCTACAATTCTTTCAACCCATTCTTCTAATCTTTGATAATGTCCTTCTAAATATAAATAACCGAAAATTGCTTCTAAACCAGTCGCATATTTATAAACAATAATATCCGTATTCTTAGGATGTGATGTTGTTTTATGATTGCGAGCGCGCAACATAACTTCCGTTTCTATCGGTGTCAAAAAGTTTTCATCAATCAATTTTTTTAAAAAATCAGCTTGTCCTCTTGCACTTACAAACTTTACTGCTTCTTTTTGTAATGTTTTTACTTTACTTAATTTACAATTCATGACTAAATATTTTCGAATGTAAATTTCATAAATTGCATCACCAATATAAGCAAGTGTTAAAGAATTCATATTTTTTATTTCCATATACATCATCCTTACTTTATCATTTGATCAAAACGATCGAATGTAATATTTTTAATCATGCCATTTTTCACATCGTTTAAAACCACACTATATACTTTTTCATAATCTATTTCTCCACCGCGAATCATACAGCCACGTCTTTTTCCAATTTTATCTAAAGTATCTACTGGATCTTCATCTATTTCATCAATCCCATATCTTTCTTTCAATATATGTGGATAATATTTTCCCAGTGTCTCTAAAATATAAACAACAATATCATAAAGTGGCAAAATTTCTTCTTTCATAGCCGTAAGGCTTGCTAAATTATATGCAACCGTTTCTTGTTCTAATTTTGGCCATAATATTCCTGGTGAATCTAATAATTCTATTTTATCATTTAAACGAATCCAATCTAATGTTTTCGTAACGCCAGGTTTATTTCCTACTTTGACAGCTTTTTTTCCAACAATACGATTAATAAAAGTTGACTTGCCTACATTTGGTACTCCAACAACTAAAGCACGAACTTTTCGTTCATTTAATCCTTTTTGTTTTCTTTTTTCTTGGAAATCAGAAAGTAACAAATTCGTTTTTTCCATAATTTCTTTCATAGGAAGATTCTTTGTTACATCAGTTAAAATT
>ENA-ORNF01001640-ORNF01001640.1-human-gut-metagenome-genome-assembly--contig:-NODE-1640-length-18959-cov-4.815806_pt1 | contig 18959 bp, 18 predicted proteins | sample MGYA00242110_ERZ509012 | MGnify/ENA primary metagenome ERZ509012 (study PRJEB26280, sample SAMEA2338714) | human gut metagenome | biome: human gut; feature: human-associated habitat; material: faeces...
ATTCCTTCATCCGCATAAGTCCCTGCATATTCATAGAGTGGATTCTCGCTGATGTAATTTGTGTAATAATTGACCTGATTCTCATAGCTTAATAACTGTTCTGCATCGTGCCCCACTTCTCCTTGAGCTTTGCTTTAGCACGAGAAGAGAGGCCTCTGGTCTTTACATCAAACCACTGGTCAACACGATCCTGCGAAGATAAATCCTGTGGAACATCACGATATTCATAACGCAAATCCAGCACGACACCATCGGCAACGCCTTCGTTATATTTATAAGCATGGATATATGTACCGAAAACTTCGATACTGATCTTTTTATCCTTTTTCAGCAACGGAGTACCTGTAAAGCCGATAAATACAGCATTCGGCATGATAGTCTTCATCGCTGTATGGAGTTTACCGGACTGCGTCCTGTGGCATTCGTCAACAAATACCACAAGGTTTCCCTTTGGATACTTTTCCGCTACATCATACGGAATAAAGAAGTCTGTATTATAGTTAATATCAAACGCCTCGAAATCTTTGTTTTGAATAAACGGAATTGTGCCAATCTGCGGCGCTGTCACGAGAGAAGGCTTTATCTCAGCACTATAATCGAACCCTGTTTGCTTAGTAACTAAACGACATAGTTTATCTAATGTGGTAGTTTGCCAATCCCCATCGAACCCATCCAGTCGCTTCTTCCCGGTGACAAGCATTTGCATTGTCCCCTGACGAATATCCTTTTTCTTTCGGATGAATTTTTTCAAATTCTCGATCAAAGCATCTACATCAGACAGTGAATTTGCAATTTTTTCCTGTTCAAAAGTTTTAGGGACAATTATCACTGTATCTCCTAATGAACCTCCGGAAGTGTATTCTCATATCGTTCAGCAAGTTCAATAATCCGTCTCGTTAAGCAATGAGAAATCGCAGTATACAAATCGTTTATACCTGAGAAAATACTATCAAACCACTTCTTATTCACAAGCAGGTCGAGAATTTCATCGTCAGTCAAAACTTCATATCTTGCCCGACACTTTTCATCCAGAGCCTTATTTAGATCTTTAACAACCTTATTATAATCAGATACCTTGCTGCAAAGATCTAAAGCTGCCTTCAACTGGTTTACGTCATCCTGCAAACTCTCAGGTACGCATTCTTCTGTACGAATAATATGTAACCGATAGTCAATAGAGCTCTTTGTGATTTTTCCATTTTCGTTGACTGCGCTCTTACAAAGCGGATGTCCAACAAGATATGCTTCCAGCCGCCTCTTCGTATTAACAAGCTGGAGATCCGTGCGGATCACTTCCAGCTCTATGGTTTCTTCTGTTTCAATCGTACTTGTCAACTCGACTATTTGGGCTTCGATATCCTTCGCTTTAACTTTTCCGTTCTCAGCCACATCTGCAAGGGCAGATTCTTCGTCTGCACTCTCAATCAAATCAACAAGCTGGGATTCCGTCTCTGCAACAATATTCTCAGCTTCTTCTATAGCATTCTTCTCTTCACGGAAAAAGGCATCTATTACGATAGATTTCGGAATCAAGCGACCTTCCCATCCGGTGACCTTCATTTCACCCTTGTTCTTTCCCTGTGTAATTTCTTCCTCAATATTGTCTGTCGCTCTGGCATTGGTGTAGCCATCTGGTTCGCTTATGATAAGTGACACATCATCGTTCATGACCTCATTCCAATAGGCTAGCAACACCTGATATAGGCAGCACGAAAAAATGGGAACGGCTCGACTCATACGGGCCGAAATTCGTGGAAAATATCGTGTAGGCAACTTCCCGCGACATTCTCTGCTATGCCATGAAGACGCTGCGCTGCCGCTTCATCGTCATGCATATCCACGACGGCTACAAGTCCATCGTCTGGCGCTGCATCAGCCGATTGGAGCCGGGCTACGCAGACACAAACTGCACCAACCGGACGGTTAACGAGCTCCTGCTGCAGGAAGTCACGGTCACAGCCATCAATCAGATTCTGACAGAGCGCGGCACCTTCCTAAAACAGTTGCAGGCCAATATCGCCAAGGCCGTAGTCAGCGCCGATACCCTATCGCCGGATGGCATTCAAGCTCGGCTGGAAGAACTGCAAAAAGAGCTCATCAAGAAGGCAAACAACAAACAGGATTACGATGCCATCGCTGACGAAATCCTCAGACTCAGGGAACAGAAGGAACAGTCCGAGGTCGACAGCCACCACCGGGAAGAAGCCATGAACCGGATCAAGGAACTGCAGGACTTTATCTCCAAGCAGAAAACAGACATCCCATATTTCTTTATAGCTTCACACTCGTTTGCACTCGTGGTTACGTGAAAATACACAAAATTAAAATCAAGATATGTTCTCGGAAGATGTCCGAATCTTTTTATTACCTCTTCCACTAAATCATCTGTATATCTGTATTCACTTTCATGCCCTACAAATTTTTCCCAAGTTGAAATGTCGACTCCGCTTAGTCCTACTAATGTTTTACAGGCATTTGCAGAAGATCGTATATCATAAGTATTAAACAAATACAAAACCTCCTCTGACATCTATCTCGAACACTCAACACCCCTGACATCTAATCCACAGCTTCAACTATGTGACATCTAATCCGGCAACTCAACTCTCACACTTTTTGAGCCAAGCCACCATAGATAAGTTACCGCAGAACTATTACCGTCTCCACCTGCTCGAAGCTACCTAAAGTCGAAGAGTGCCTGAAATCAAGGGCTTTCAAGCGTATTCCACTCCGAGCTTTGACATCAAGACTACCGTCTCCACGTGTAATATCCGCCCGAAAATCTCAACGTAGAACAACTTCCTTCCCGAACCGCATTAGATAACGTGTATCCCAGCGAGCACCCGACGATTATGAAAAGTTTCTTTTTGTGCTATGGAGATGAAACTCCTGGAAGCGTAGAGCCCTCTGGCGAACACGCTTCCTGTTTTGAAGGAGGTTCAGCGGAATGTTTAGCACAAGGAAAGTTGCAATAATCGTCGGAAGCTCGCTGAACACAGACTTTTTCATGCACATATGTTATAATACGAAGTAAATATCGAAAACAGATTTTAGATTAAGGAGACTTCTGATGAAAAAATATCTGACTATTTTTGTATGCTTACTGAGTGCACTCTTTTTTGCTGCCTGCCAAAAACAGGATACCTCTGTGTCTAAAACGGGTTTCTATTTTGATACTGTCATAAAAGTCACTCTTTACGACACGGATGCCGAACCAGAATTAGAGTCCTGTTTTGCTCTTGCAGACAAGTATGAAAAACTTTTAAGTGCCACAAAAAAAGGCAGTGATATCTGGAATATCAACCATGCAAAAGGAAAACCAATAGTAGTCTCAAAAGAAACTATTTCCCTGCTTCAAAAAGCCATTGATTACAGCGAGCTTTCCGATGGTGCCTTTGATATCACGATCGGCGAACTCTCTTCTCTTTGGGATTTTGGTGAAAATAAGGATACTGTTCCGTCTCAAAAAGACATTAATGCCGCACTTCCTACCGTGGACTATCATAATATTGAGATATCAGACAATACCGTAACCTTAAAAAATCCGAAAACACAGATCGACCTTGGTGGGATTGCAAAAGGCTACATTGCAGATCAGATGAAGGCACAACTTCGTTCAGATGGCATTACCGAGGGGATCATTAATCTTGGCGGCAATGTGTTAACCGTCGGTCCGAAAAAATCCGGCGATACTTATAAGATCGGCATACAAAAACCATTCGATGATTCTGGTTCTCCGATCGCATCTGTTGATATTACTGATGCTTCTCTTGTATCTTCCGGGGTCTATGAACGGTATTTTGAAAAAGACGGTAAACGCTACCATCATATTTTAAACCCAAAAACCGGGTATCCTTATGAGAATGGCCTACTTGGTGTTACCATTATTACGGATTCGTCTGTTGATGCCGATGCACTCAGTACCACCTGTTTTGCACTCGGCTTAGAAGATGGGATGAAACTGATTGAAAATACAAAAGGAGCCGAAGCCGTATTCATTACTGAAGATTTTACACTTCATAAGTCCTCCGGCATCGGCTCTGAGATTCCATTCCATGAAAATTAACTGTTTGCTGCTTTGATGGTCATATTGTTCAGCCATACGCCTTTTTTTACCAGCACATAGCCGATGATACATTTTACAATTTCCATCATCTGCACTAAGAAATATACAAGGATCACATTCCAGTCCGTATAATTGATGAGCAAAATAGCTGCCGGAATGTCTACAACCCAGATATAGAAGCTGTCGAATAAAAAGGTAACGATCGTCTTTCCGCCGGAACGCAGAGTAAAATAGGTTGAATTCATAAATGCGTTCAATGGCATACAGACTGCCAGCACCCGGATGATCCATGCCGCAATATATTTGACATCATCACTGGTATTATATATCTGCGGAAAGAATGGAGATACAATGATCATTAAAATGGCAACACCCAAACAGCTTGCCACAGAAAAGAAGATCAGTTTTCTATCGGTATCCACTGCTTCTTCCATCTTTCCTGCTCCTAAAAGCTGTCCTAGAATGATTCCAATCGCACTTCCCATTGCGATATAGACAATACTGAACATATTGGATAACGTCGTTGCGATATTAATCCCTGCAACCACCACCAGTCCCCTCGAGGAATAACAGCGTACCAGCATTGCCATTCCGCCTGCCCATAACGTCTCGTTTAACAGCAGCGGGGTTCCTTTTTTGATAACTTCCTTTACTAAATCCATCGGCACATGGAAAGAACGGTACACACCGCGTACAAACGGTTTTTCTGCCGTATGGCTGTGTGCCCACACCATGACAACCGTCACTTCAGCGATTCGTGCGATCACGGTTGCTATCGCAGCTCCGCGTACTCCAAGTTCCGGAAATCCGAATTTTCCAAAGATCAGACTGTAATCTAAAAGCAGATTTGCAAAAAATGCAACGATTCCCGCTTTCATCGGGACAATCGTTTCTCCGGTCTCACGCAAAGTTCCACTATATGTCTGCGTCAGGGCAAACGGGATCAGACATCCCATCATAATATGCAAATATTCCCTTGCATATTCAAATGTCAATGCCGCATCATTCCCCTGTGCATCTCCTTTTAAAAACATCCGGATCAGATCATCTCCGAAGATTCCAAATACCAGAAACCAGATACCAACTAAGACAGCAACCACCATTAATTTCAGACGAAGCGTGTGACGTACCCCTTCTTCATCTCCGCTGCCATAGTATTGTGCCGTAAAAATTCCAACTCCTGATACTCCGCCGAAGATACAGAGATTGAATACGGTGATGAGCTGATTGACAATGGCAACTCCTGACATCTGATTTGTTCCAACCTGCCCAACCATAATGTTGTCTAAAAGATTGACAAAGTTCGTAATTCCATTCTGTACCATAATTGGTACTGCCACAAGCAGCACCATTTTATAAAATGCTTTATCTCCTATAAATTTTTTCATTTCTAATCCCTTTCTTGTGCGTATATACAAAAACACTGTAGTGAAGCTGTTTACAATGTAAAGAATCACACTACAGTGTCATTTATAAGAGATTTTGTTTTTCTTAAAGAATTACATGTTTCGGACACTTTGTAGCACATTCGCCACACTCTACGCAGAGCTCCTTGTTGATATGTGCAACATTATTTTCTACATGAATTGCATCGTGTTCACAGGTCTTTTCGCACAGACGGCAGGCAATACAGCCTTCCGCACAGGCATCCATAACCTTCTTTCCTTTATCGTGAGAACTACACTGAACAAAGTGTTTACCCTCATAAGGAACGAATTCGATCAATTCTTTCGGACAGGCAGCGATACATTTACCACATGCTTTACATAATTCTTTATCGACAACGGCAATTCCATCAACAATCTGAATTGCACCAAAAGGACACGCTTTTACACAGCTTCCAAATCCCAGACAGCCATAATTACATGACTTCGGACCACCATTCGGAACATATGCCATTGCCGCACAATCCTCTACTCCTGTATATACATAATCTTTACTTGCTTTTTCACAGTTGCCTGCACATTTGACAAAGGCAACCTGCCGGGCGCTTTCAGATGCTTCTACGCCCATAATTTTTCCGACTTTTTCTGCGACGGGGCTGCCTCCGACCGGACACTGTCCGACAGGAGCTTCTCCTTTCACAATTGCAGCCGCAAGACCGGAACATCCTGCATAACCGCATCCACCGCAGTTATTTCCCGGAAGAACCTCTAAAATCGCTTCTTCACGCTCATCTACTTCTACTTTAAATTTTTCTCCGAAAATTCCAAGAATGAAACCGATCAGGATACCGGTTCCACCTACAGCAAGACCGGAGATAATAATTGCACTTACACTCATATTCATTCCCTCCTAAATCATGCCTGAGAAGCCCATAAAGGCGATAGACATCAATGCTGCTGTAATCAGGACAATCGCAGTTCCCTGAAAACGTTTCGGAATATCGTTATATTCAATTTTCTCGCGAATTCCTGCCATAATGACAATCGCAATGAAGAATCCTATGGATGTCGCCAATCCGTTTACTACGCCCTGTAAAATAGTATAGGACTTGGTAACGTTATTTAATGCCACACCTAATACCGCACAGTTGGTTGTGATCAGAGGCAGGTAAACACCGAGCGCCTGATATAACGATGGAATGGATTTTTTCAAAAACATCTCTACTAACTGCACTAACGCTGCAATGACTAAAATAAATACGATGGTCTGTAAATACTGGACATTGAGCGGTGTCAGGATATATTTGTAAATAAGACCCGTAACAAAAGAGGACAGGGTAATAACAAAGATTACCGCTCCGCCCATTCCGGCAGCTGTCTCTGTTTTTTTAGATACACCCAGGAATGCACAGATTCCTAAGAACTGGCTGAGTACGACATTGTTGACAATGGCAGCACCCACTGCAATAATTAATAATTCTTTCATTTATCTGCCCTCCTCTTTTCCGGTCTCTGCTGCTTCTTCCGGTAATTTTCCGGTGCACATAGACAGATGATCACAGCCGGCACAATCTCCGGTAATACAACCGCTTGGAGCAGCTAAAGGTTTTCCCTTTTTCTCCATTGCTTCACGAACACAGTTCATACCGGCAACTAAAAATGCCAGAACTAAGAATGCTCCAGGAGCCATGATGAAAATTGTGATTCCAAGTGTTGCACCCAAAATCTGACGGATAAAACCGATACATACCAGACCGATCGTAAAACCAAGACCCATTCCAAGTCCGTCAAATGCAGATGGAATGACCGGATTTTTGGATGCATAGCTCTCTGCCCTTCCAAGGATGATACAGTTTACAACGATCAGTGGAATATACACTCCTAAGGATTCCGATAAGGAAGGTGTATAAGCCTGCATAATAAACTGCACGACAGTAACAAGGGATGCTACAATTACAATGTAAGCCGGCATACGAACGCCATTTGGAATGACCTTACGAAATGCGGAGATCAACAGGTTTGACATTACTAAAACCACAGTTGTTGAAAGTCCCATTCCAAGTCCGTTGATGGCAGAAGATGTAACTGCCAATGTCGGACACATACCTAACATCAGTACGAAGGTCGGATTTTCTTTGATAATACCATTGTATAATCTTTCAACATTTCTGTTCATGCTTAATTACCTCCCTGTAAGACCGTCTGAAAATATACCAGTGAAGCATTGACTGCATTGGTTACGGCTCTTGATGAAATGGTTGCGCCTGTTACGGCTTCGATCTCATTGTCCGCAGATGGTGCTGTCTTTACAACGGTATATGACGATTCTGATTTATTTTCAAACTGAGAGTAAAATGCTTTTTCCTGTACTAACATACCAAGTCCCGGTGTCTCACTGATGGATGTAACGGAATATCCGTTCAATGTGCCATCGTTGCGGATTCCGACAGAAAGTGTGATATCTGACTGGCTTCCTTCATGGGATGTTACGGAAATGACATATCCAAGCACTTCACCGGATTTATCTAATGCTGTGTTTACAGATAATATCTCATCATTGGCATAATCGCTCTTAGCGATGATATCCTCTGCTTTTTTTGCATCAAAATCTTTATATTCTTCAAAGGAATCAGCATCCTTAAATACATTCCGGTAGGATTCCTGTTCTGCTTCATAATTTACTTTTGCAATAGGACCCTTTGTGATTTCATTGACCATACCGAGGATCAGGCCTAAAACAAGGGTAAAGGCAGTTAAGATCATTGCATCTTTGACAATCTTTTTATTCATGCTTCTTTCCCTCCTTTTTCACGCCAAACGCTTTCGGGATCGTATGCTTTTCAATAATCGGCACTAAGAGGTTGCCTAAGATGATCGCAAACGATACACCTTCTGCATTTGCACCAAACAGGCGGAATAATCCGGTCAGGATACCCAACAGGATACCGTAAATGATCTTTCCGCTTGGTGTGATCGGTGATGTGACATAGTCGGTTGCCATAAAAAATGCTCCAAGCATCAGACCGCCTCCGCAAAGCTGTGCGGCAATATAGTTCACATCAAAACCTTTTCCACTGAAGATCAGTAAAAATACAACAAAGGCGATCAGATAACTTCCCGGGATGCGAAGGTCAATGACACCCATCAGGATCAGGAAAACAGCTCCGATCAAAAGTGCAATGACGGAGGTCTCGCCGATCGTTCCTGCTGTTGTTCCAAGGAACATCTTCATGGTATCTACGCTCTCGCCGTTTCTCATCAGGGCTAACGGAGTTGCTCCGGTAACACCGTCATAAGTAAAACTTGTCATGGTGCTTGCAAAAGATACCAGCAGGAAACAACGTGCTCCAAGTGCCGGGTTCATAAAGTTCTGACCCAGTCCTCCGAATAACATCTTGACAATGACGATTGCGAACACGCTTCCAAGTACTGCCTGCCAGATTGGAAGGGTATATGGAAGGTTCAATGCTAATAATAATCCGGTTAACACGGCACTGAAGTCTGTTATCGTACTCTTTTTATGTACAATCTTTTCAAAAATCCATTCTGATGCCACACAGGTTGCGATACAGACTGCAATCAATAACAAAGCCCGCAGCCCGAAGTTATACACACCAAAGATACTTGCCGGCAGTAATGCGATAATGACATAGAGCATGATTTTTGCCGAGGTATCTTTCGCACGGATGTGCGGCGAAGATGATATATTATATAACTCACTCACAGTTCTACACCTCTTTCTATTGTTTCTTTCTTCTCTCTGCTAAGATCTGTTTTTTCATGGTCTTGATATATTGTGCTAACGGACGTTTTGCAGGACATATATAACTGCAGCTTCCACATTCAATACACTCCATACCATTCCATTTTTCAAAACTTTCCGAATCATGGAACTGTGACATTTTTGCAAGTCGAGATGGAACAATCTGCTCCGGACAGACAGATACACAACGTCCGCAGTTGATACATGCTGTCACTTCACTTGCTGAAACATCATCTTTTTTAAAGCACAGCAGGGAGGATGACGTCTTTGTTGTCGGAATCTCCAGACTAAAGACTGCAAATCCCATCATCGGTCCACCGGAGATCATCTTTTCCGGATCTTCCTTAAATCCGCCTGCTTCTTCTAAAATTTCCGCATAGCTCATACCGATACAGTATTCAAAATTGCCCGGATTTGCAACAGCGTCACCTGTTACGGTAAAGATTCTGTCCATTACCGGTTTCCCTTCTTTGACTGCACGGTTGATCGCTACTAAAGTCTCCACGTTATCTACAATACATCCTGCATCAGCCGGAAGCATCTTAGAATTGATCGAACGTCCGGTGGTTGCATAGATCAACTGACGCTCACCACCCTGTGGATACTTTGTCTTTAATGGCATTACTTCAATGCGTTCCTCATCCTTTGTCAGCTCTTTCAACTTCTGGATACAATCCGGTTTGTTGTCTTCCACACCGAGGATTCCCTTCGCATGGTCAAACAGACGCAGGACGATTTTCATACCGCCGATCAGTTCTTCCGGATTCTCTAACATTCTCCGGTAATCTGCGGTCAGATATGGCTCACACTCTGCACAGTTTGCAATAATAAATTCAATCTTATCAGGCTCCTTTGGTGAGAGCTTTACATGTGTCGGGAATCCGGCACCTCCCATACCTACTACGCCTGCTTCTTTTACTTTTTCAATAATCTGCTCTTTAGAAAGACTTGCAACATCTTCCACACCATGGAAATCTGTTTCTTTCATCTCTCCATCATTTTCAATAATGATAGAGTTTACCAGATCACCGGTCGCTACATGTCTTGGCTCGATTGCCTTTACCGTACCGGATACGGATGCGAAAACCGGTGCAGACACAAATCCGCCTGCTTCTGCAATCTTTTGTCCTCTTAAGACCGTATCACCTACTGCAACAATTGGTGACGCCGGTGCTCCGATGTGCTGAGACAATGGATAGACCAGAATTTCTTTGGGTTTGATTCTTCGTATCGGCTGATCCTTTGCGAGATCTTTGCCATCGTAGGGATGGACTCCGCCTTTAAATGTCGAAATACCCATTTTGTTCCCCTCTTTCCTAAGTTATTTTTTGTGTCGTTGTACTGATCCCCTCTCATACAACTTTCCGCTATATTATACCATATACCCATAATTCTACAACCGTTTTCCCTGCAAAATTCATGTTAATTTTCCTTGCACAGAGAAAAATACACGAAAAAAATATTTGTAAAAGAAACAGAATATGGTAGAATATTTCCATGATAAACAGGAGGAAAGAAAAACGATGCAGACCTGGCACAAAGAGTTAAATTTTGACAATACCGATACCCTTACAAATGCTTTATTTGCAGAGGATTCTGTATTTTTTGATATTGAAACCACCGGATTTTCTCCGGCAAATACTTCTTTATACCTGATCGGATGTGCCAGACGAAAGGGAAACATCATCTGCATCGATCAGTTTTTTGCTGACACCCCGGACGAGGAACATCTGATCCTTGCTGCTTTTTTAGAATTGTTAAAACCATACCGGACACTGATCACTTTTAACGGACTTGGATTTGATATTCCTTATCTGACTGCAAAATGCCAGACCTATGGGATGCCTGCTCCGTTTTTAGAGTTTTCAAATTTGGATATTTTCCGTGCTCTTTCGAAATTCAAAAAAATTTTTAAAGTGCCAAATTTAAAACAAAAGACCGTAGAAAAATTCTTAGGGATTGGCAGGGAGGATTTCTATTCCGGTGGCGATCTGATCAACGTCTATCACCAGTATGTTGTCACGCAGGAGGAAGAGGCACGTCATCTCTTACAGCTCCATAACTTTGAAGATGTTTTAGGCATGATTGATCTGCTTCCAATCCTCTCCTATCCTCAGATTTTTCAGGGAGCCTTTACCGTCGATTCCATTGTAAAAAATCTCTATGAGGACTATCAGAGCATTACCAAGAACGAATGTATCATCACATTAAAGAACCAGTATCCGGTGCCAAAACGTATCTCCTATGGATTTGATCAATTTTATCTGACCAGCTATCAGGATACCACGAAGCTGAGTATCAAAATCTACAGTGGTGAGTTGAAATATTTCTATCCGAATTATAAGGACTACTACTATCTGCCGGAGGAAGATACTGCCATCCATAAAAGTGTTGCTTTTTATGTGGACAAGAATTACCGGACGAAAGCCAAAGCAGCTACCTGTTACAGCAAAAAGACCGGCTGTTTCCTGCCCCAGCATCAGGTTGTGGTCTCTCCTTATTTTAAATTAGAATACCATGATAAGATCACTTATTTTGAGTTGACGGATGAATTCATTGACAATGAGACGGATGTGAAAGCCTATGTGATGCATGTGTTATCACTGCTGTTGATGGCAAAGTAAATCTTCTTAAAATATTTTACACTAAATAACATATAAAATCTTTTTTAAGAAAATTTAAGTGAGATAGTGATATAAAACTTAATGATTTAGAAATATTTACTTAGAAATTTGAGAACTTAGAAAAAACCTCAGGCTACCATACCAGTGCCTGAGGTTTTGTATTACCTCCCTTTTTCAAAGAAAAAGGATTTGTTTCTTCTGAAGTTAAGTTCTTTATAATTGGTAATCTGCTCCGTACTGCCAATGAATAACAGTCCGTCATTTACCAATGACTGGTTAAACTTCCGGTAAATCTCATCTTTCGCTTCTTCCGTGAAATAAATCACAACATTTCTGCACACGATCAGATGGCAGTCAGACGGATAAGTATCTTTAAGCAAGTCATGTTCACGAAATTCTACGCATTTTTTGATCTGGTCAGAAATCTGATACGAAGAACCTACCTGTTTGAAGTATTTCTTCTTAAAGTCATCCGGCACAGAAGCAATGCTCTTTTCGTTATAAATGCCAAGCCTTGCTTTATCTAAGACCTGCTTGTCTATGTCTGTTGCTATAATATGAATATTTTCTAACGGAAGATGTCTTGACAATGCCATAACCAGTGAATACGGTTCATCGCCTGTGGAACAGGCAGCACTCCAAATCTTCAATCTCTTTCCAAACTTCTGGATCAGTGCCGGAAACAGTTCTTTTTCTAAAACTGCCCATTGTTCCGGGTTCCGGAAAAACTCTGATACATTAATAGTTAAGAAATTGATAAATTGGTCAAACTTATCCTTATCACTCTTGATCAGTCTGACATAGTCATCATAAGAAGTCATACTGTTCTTTGTGATCAATGTGTCAATCCGACGTCTCATCTGCTTTTCTTTATAAGCATTCAGATCAATTTTTGTCAAATTGTAAACATCTTTTTTAAACTTCTCGTAACCTTCCATTCACTATCTCCGGATTTTATTCTGCATCTAACTCACTTGCCACTGCATCAATATCTACGTCTGCTACATCAGCATCGTCTTCTTCCTGCTGTGGCTGTGCCTGTAATGCTTTGATGCTTAAGCTGATCTTCTTTTCTTCTTCGTTAAAGTCAACGATCTTTGCTTCGATCTCCTGTCCAACGCTTAATACGTCAGAAGGTTTCTCTACATGCTCAGAAGAGATCTGGGATACATGAAGTAATGCATCTACGCCCGGATCTAATTCTACGAATGCACCAAAGTCTGTCATTCTTGCAACAACACCTTTTACAACATTGCCTACTGCATATTTCTCAGCAGCGTTGTTCCAAGGATTCTGATCCTCAAATTTCATGGATAATGCAATCTTGTTTCCGTTGATGTCTTTGATAAATGTCTTTACAACATCGCCAACTTTGAATACTTTCTTTGGATTCTCAACTCTGCCCCAGGAAATCTCTGAGATATGAAGCAGTCCGTCTGCTCCGCCTAAGTCGATAAATGCACCAAAGTCTGTTACATTCTTAACAGTTCCTTCTACAACATCGCCAACTTTGATTCTTGCAAATAATTCTTTCTGCATCTCCTCTTTCTTAGCGAGTAAGAGCTGTTTTCTGTCACCGATAATTCTTCTGCGGCGAGGATTGAACTCTGTAATTACAAATTCGATCTCCTGTCCGTCATACTTTGTCAGATCTTTTTCGTATACATCAGATACTAAACTTGCAGGGATGAATACTCTGGTCTCGTCTACAACTACGCTTAAACCACCTGCTAATACCTGTGCTACTTTTGCTGTTAATACTTCCTGATTCTCAAATGCTTCTTCTAATCTCTTGTTGCCTTTTTCTGCTGCAAGGCGTTTGTAAGAAAGGAGTACCTGTCCTTCGCCGTCGTTTACTTTTACGACTTTGGCTTCCATGGTGTCGCCCACGGATACTACAGTTGTCAGATCTACATTTGGTTCATTTGTGTACTCGTTTCTGGTAATAATACCGTCTGACTTGTAACCAATATTCAGGATGATCTCATCCGGTTTCACATCGATAACTGTACCTTCGACTACCTCCCCATTTCTTATTGTTTTTAATGATTCTTCTAGCATTTGTTCAAAACTCATTTCTGACATTCTTTTGAACCTCCTCAATAATATTATTTGGGGTGGATGCCCCTGCGGTAATACCTACGTTATCAATGGATTTCAATTTGGTTAAATCCAAGTCATCTAGTGTCTGTATATAGTAAGTATTTTCACATTCCATTTTACATATTTCAAATAACTTCTGCGTATTAGAACTGCTTCTGCCACCGATGACAATCATGGCTTCTGCTTCCTTTGCAATGGCACGGGCTTCTGTCTGACGCTCCTCCGTTGCATTACAGATTGTATTTAAAACAATTATATCATAACCTTTTTTGCGAATAATTTCAACTAATTCTTGAAATTTCTTGTAGTTAAATGTCGTTTGTGATACAATACATACCTTTTGTTTTCCATCTATGGCAAAATTTTCTGCTTCTTCTCTGTTCTGAATGACGGTTCGGTTCTTAGGTCCACACCATCCTTTGATGCCTTCTACCTCCGGATGCTTATCATTTCCAATGATGACGATATGCTCTCCCGCCTTCGCATGTTCCTCCACGATCCTGTGGATCTTTAAAACAAAAGGACAGGTGGCATCGACAATTTTTAAATCCTGTTTTTTCAAAAAATCATAGACTTCTTTTGCCACACCATGGGAACGGATCACGACAGTCCCTTCGGGAATATTCTGAAATTCTTCCAGGCTGTTTATTACTTTTACGCCTTTGTTTTCTAAATCCTTTACTACTTCTTCATTGTGGATGATCGGTCCGTAAGTATACACTCTCCCTTTTTTTGCTTCCTCATAGACTTTGTTCACTGCCCGCTTGACTCCAAAACAAAAGCCCGCACTTTTCGCTAAGGTTACCTGTCTCATGCGTTACACACATCCTCATATAATTTTTTGATCGCTGCAACGACCTCTTCAATGCTCATATTGGAGGAATCCACCAGTGTGGCATCCTCTGCCTGACGAAGCGGAGAATTTTCGCGGTGCATATCCTGATAATCCCGCTGTTCAATGTCTGCTTCTATTTTTTCTAAATTACATTCCTGTCCTTTTTCTGACAGCTCGTCATAACGTCTTTTTGCTCTCGTAGCCACGCTTGCCGTTAAATATACTTTGACCTGTGCATCCGGAAGTACGACGGTTCCAATGTCTCTTCCGTCCATGACAACGTCTGCCTTTTTTGCAAGCTGCTGCTGTAATTCGACTAATTTTTTCCGCACCTGTCCGTATCCACTGGTTTTAGATGCCATGTTGCCGACTTCTTCTTTGCGGATCTCACCACTGACATTTTCACCATTTAAAAATACCTGCTGTTCGCCGTTCTCATATTGGATCGTGATCTCTACGTTCTCACTGGCACGGCTGATCGCCTGCTCGTCCTCATTAGAGATATTGCTCCGTAAAAAATAGAGTGCCATGGCACGGTACATTGCTCCGGTATCTACATAGACAAAGCCTAATTCTTTTGCGATCTTCTTTGCAATGGTACTTTTTCCGGCGCCTGCCGGTCCATCAATTGCGATATTAAAACTCATGCTTGTTTCCTCACTTCCTATTCTGTTTTTATATTTCTATCATTCTTTATTCTTATACTTCTCTATTACATCTTCTTCCTCTATGGAACTGCCCGCTAAATATCCGGTTGACCATGCGATCTGTAAGTTGAATCCACCGGTATAGGCATCCACATCAATAACCTCTCCGGCAAAGTAGAGTCCCTTCACTAATTTTGACTGCATCGTGGATGGGTCGATATTCTTGACGGCAACTCCGCCTCTGGTAATGATCGCTTCGTTATAATCACGAAGTCCGGTCAGCGTCATCGGAAAATGCTTGATACAGTTCACGAGCCTTCTTCGCTCTTCTTTCGTGATCTCGTTGATCTTTTTCTCCGGCGTGATCCCGCTCAATGAGACCATGACCGGTATCATTTTTGCCGGAAGCAGACCGGAAAGTACATTTTTAAACTGTCGGTTTTTATTTTCTTCAAAGTCCCTTAAGATCCGGGCATCTAGTTTTTCTTCCGATAATGCCGGCTTTAAATCAATCTCCATGGCAAGTTCTTTTTTTCGGATCTTGTCATTTACGACACTGCTTGCACTTAAGATCAAAGGTCCGCTGACCCCGAAATGGGTAAACTGCATTTCCCCAAATTCTTCAAACAATACTTTTTTTCCGTCTTTGATCTTTACTTCTACATTTTTTAAAGACAGTCCCTGCATCTGCATACAGTAGTCTTCTTTTACGGTCATAGGAACTAAAGATGGGGACAATGGCGCGATCGTGTGTCCGCTCTTTTTTGCAAAACGGTATCCGTCTCCGGTAGAACCTGTTGTCTGATAGGAATATCCTCCGGTTGCTATGATGACTGCATCTGCCGGATAAGTTGTCCCATTGGATGTCTTTACACCACGGACTTTTCCCTCTTCTATCTCAAGATGTTCTGCCTTTGTATGGAGTCTTACGGTAACTCCTTTATTTTTTAAAGTCCGCTGCAGGGTTGCAATGACATCCGAGGAATGATCCGATACTGGAAATACCCGGTTGCCACGTTCTGTTTTTGTTGGCATTCCATGCTCTTCAAAAAAATCTATAACACGGAAATTGTCATAGCCATAGATGGCGCTATACAAAAATTTTGCATTCCTTGGTATGTTTTCAAAGATTTCCGATGTCTCACAGGCATTTGTCAGATTGCATCTGCCTTTTCCCGTGATATATATTTTTTTACCCAGTTTTTCATTTTGTTCTAATATCGTAACCTGATGCCCTGCATCCACTGCTCCGAGTGCTGCAAACATTCCTGCCGCACCGCCGCCGATGATGATGACTTTACTCATTTTTTTCTCCTAATCTGGCATAGCGCATTTTCATGGAATCATCAATGTAGTTAATCTCGTCATTTTCATAGACCTGATACTCATCCCAGATATCTTCTAACATCTCAAGCGTATTGACCACTTCTCCCTGTTTTTTCATGCAGAGTGCAACAATCAGTGCATTGATGACGGAAAGAGGTGCCACCAGTGAATCTACGATGGACGCCATATCACTTTTTGCAATCAGATTGCAGGAGGAATACAGATTCATCGGCGAATGCACGCTGTCTGTGATGGTAATAACCTTTGCGCTCCGGTTATTTGCAAACTCCATGGCTTTTAAGGTACGCATGGAATATCTCGGAAAACTGATTCCGATGATCACATCATCCTTGCTAATGCGTACCATCTGCTCAAACAGCTCACTGGAGCTGTTTGTGGACAACAGACGCACATCGTCAAACATCATATTTAAGTAAAATGCAAGAAATCCTGCAAGTGGTGCGCAACTACGGATTCCCACAATATAGATCCGTTTTGCATTTAAAATTGTCTCTACCGCCATATCAAAGGCATTCGGGTCTATCATCTCAATGGACTCTTTGATTCGCTCCGCATCTGAATGGAGAACGGATTCTAATATTTTAGACTGACTAATTCGCCCATACGCCACCTCCATTCGCTGTACGGAATTGAGTTTGTTGCGTACCAGTTCCTCCAGTGCTTTTTGAAAATCAGGATATCCTTTATATCCGAGATGTGTTGCAAAACGTACAACTGTCGATTCACTGACTCCTACCACATCACCTAATTTGGCTGCCGTTAAAAAGACTGCCTTGTCATAATTATCTGTGATATAAGTTGCCAAAAGTTTTTGTCCTTTGCTCAGTGTGCTGTACGCTTCATTAATCCGATTACTCAAATCGTTACTATTCCCCATAAGAAAACCGCCTTATCTCTATTGTAGACAGAATCATTGTTCCATGATTCTTCAAATATTTTGTTATAACCCAAAAAGGTGCCTTGGCTCTCGCCAAAACACCTTTTATTTTAATTCATTTTCTCATTTTTTACAATAGCTTATACAGGATATGCTCCATTTTTTGTATCAGCAATATTCTGATCTACTTTTGTCTGCTGAGTTTCACGATATTTAAAGAAGTCTGTAGCTACCTGTGGGAATAATGCATAGGTAAGGACATCCTCATCCTGCTGCTTCCACTGTTTCATCTCTGCCTCTATCTTATCTAACTCAGGCTCTAAGAGGTCTGCCGGACGGCAGGTAATTGCATTCTTCTTATCTTCGCCAAGTACTTTGTCTACGATTTCCGGATTGAACGGTTTTACGGTCTGTCCGTATTTTCCTAACAGTACATCTTTGGTCTCTTTGGTTGCAACTTTGTAACGCTCGCCCATTAATACGTTGAATACAGCCTGTGTACCAACAATCTGTGAAGATGGTGTTACAAGTGGTGGCTCACCAAGGTCTTTACGAACGCGAGGTACTTCTGCAAGCACTTCTTCGTATTTATCTTCTTTACCCTGCTCTTTTAACTGGGAGATTAAGTTGGATAACATACCACCCGGTACCTGATATAACAGAGTCTTGATGTTTACGCCTAATACTTTTGGATTCATCAGTCCGCTCTCTAAGGCTTCTTCTCTCATCGGACGGAAGTAATCAGCAATTTCTGCTAATTTTGTCTGATCTAATCCTGTATCAAATTCTGTACCCTTGAATGCTTCTACCATAACCTCTGTTGCCGGCTGGGATGTTCCCAGTGCAAATGGAGACATTGCAGTATCAATGATGTCACATCCTGCTTCTACAGCCTTCATATAAGTCATGGAAGCTACACCGGATGTATAGTGTGTATGAAGCTCAATCGGGAGTGAAGTTGCATCTTTTAATGCCTGTACTAACTCGGTTGCTTTGGTAGGTACTAACAGTCCCGCCATATCCTTAATACATAAGGAATCGGCTCCCATATCTTCTACTTTCTTTGCCATATCCATCCAGTAATCTAAGGTATAAGCATCTCCTAAGGTATAGGAAAGTGCTACCTGTGCATGACCTTTTTCTTTGTTACAAGCAGTAACAGCGGTCTGTAAGTTACGGATATCATTTAAACAATCGAAAATACGGATGATATCAATTCCGTTTGCAATAGATTTCTGTACGAAATACTCTACTACATCATCTGCATATGGACGATATCCTAAGATATTCTGTCCACGGAATAACATCTGTA
>ENA-ORNF01001644-ORNF01001644.1-human-gut-metagenome-genome-assembly--contig:-NODE-1644-length-18937-cov-3.487289_pt1 | contig 18937 bp, 22 predicted proteins | sample MGYA00242110_ERZ509012 | MGnify/ENA primary metagenome ERZ509012 (study PRJEB26280, sample SAMEA2338714) | human gut metagenome | biome: human gut; feature: human-associated habitat; material: faeces...
ATAAATTAAGGCAAAGTTTACGACAGTCTGCAAAAGAGCCAAGAAAAAGCAGGGGATTCAAATTGTAATTAATTGGGAGTGTCAGATGAACCGTTCCAAGATAAATCTGGCACTCCAAACTAAAATTTCGTCTTTTAGATACACTTTTTTTGAATTGCAAATCATTGAAAATAAATATTCTGCGGTTAGTACAAGGTGCAAGCTATATATATAAATATATACTTGCACCTTGCACTAAGATTTTTTATCTCACAAAATAAAAAGAGTTTTGCAAAGAATTGTATAACAATACTTTTTCATATTTTTGCAAAATCGTATTACAGACAGTTGTCAGTTCTTTTTGGTCTGATTGTTGGATATATAGTGGCATTAATAATGGGAGTTGTTGATTTCTCTTCATTAAGTGATATGAGGATTATAGCAATACCACACCTTATGCCGTTTAAAATGGAATTCAGAGCCGATGCCATAGTATCGGTAGTGCTGATATTCTTAGTTTCGGCAACGGAAACTATAGGAGATACCTCGGCGCTTGCTTCTTCGGGACTTGACAGATATGCAACTGAAAAAGAGACATCAGGTTCTATTGCATGTGATGGATTTGTAAGTGCACTTTCATCAGTGTTTGGCTGTCTTCCGATTACATCGTTCAGCCAGAATGTAGGAATTGTTGCTATGACAAAAGTTGTAAACAGATTTACCATTGCAACAGGAGCAGTGATAATGATAATTGCAGGTATATTCCCAGCTTTCGGTGCCATTCTTTCAACACTTCCTGAAGCTGTACTTGGAGGTTGTACGATAATGATGTTTGGAACTATTGTTGTGAGCGGTCTGCAGATGATAAGCAAATGTGGATTTTCACAGAGAAATATTGTTATCGCTGCATTGTCGCTTAGTGTCGGACTTGGATTTACACAGTGTGAAGATTTATTTAAAATTTTCCCACAGATAGTGCAGACTGTTTTTGCACAGAATTGTGTGGCTGTAGTGTTTATTGTTTCGATAATATTAAATCTGGTTTTGCCAAAAGACATGGAAGTTACAAGACCGGGAGAATAATTTGAATAACAAGAGGGTGAGGGAAAGTTATGGAAAAACAGGTTGCAGTATTGATAGACGGAGATAACATTTCTGCAAAATAATATTCCACTCTGGCAATATTCATTTCGTCTAAAATAACAGTATATACATCATCTGTGTAACCTGCTTCATAAATTGCTTTTAACACTTCTGTCTCATTAAACTTTTTTGTAAATTCATTAAAATACCCAAATAACTCTGTACGATCACGCCAAGAAGGTTGTACAGAAGCAATACAAGAGTCATGTTTTAAAAACTTTCCCCATGCATATGCTAAAGATGTTTTACCAGTTCCAGAAATACCTTGTAAAATAATTAATTTTGTAGAAGCTAATGCTGATATAAAAATACGAATCATTTCTGTTTTATAATACAATCGTAATTGACTTGCTGCAAAATTACGGAACAATTCTACCAATTCTTCTAAAGAAAAATTATTATTATAATTTTTTATTGTATAATTCGCATACGCTAAATCAACTTCATTTAATTTAGCAAAACGAATTCCATCAGCATTTACATTTTCTTCTGATTTATTTTCTATTTCTTCTGTATCTGCTTCATTTGGTTTTAATCCCAAGTGAGAAACTTTCATTGCTAGAATATCTTCTTTTTCTTTTACTAAGCTTGAAACCTCATCATTTAACTTTGCCACTTCGTTTAACAATTCTTCTTGTTCTACCAATGTTTTACGAAAACGAATATACTTGCGAATGAAAAAGAAAATTAAAAAAACAATTCCAAGAATAATAATTAGTAAACAAATAATAACCAATCCTACAAATAACCATTCTGGTCCTTTAAAATCATCTTTATAAAAGTCTAAAATTCTTAAATAAGCTTTATAATCAAACATCTGTTTCAACCCTTGAACAATAGAAATACAAATAGTAAATATACTCCCAAAAAATTGACTTAAAAATTCATATAAAAATCGAAAAACTGTATCCATTCATCCACCTTCTAACTAGGTATATATAATACCTGAAATTGCTTTTTTAAAATATTATATAGCTCATGATTATTAGTCACTACATATGTAAATACTTTTAATAATACTGTACTTTCATCATTCAATTGAAAAGTTTCATCCAAATAAAGAGCAATTTGAAACCCACTTCGTGTGAGTTCATACACTTCTTCTTTATTTTCTAAATAATCTTTATATTTTATTTTGAATGCTATTTTTTCTTTTGTCATATCATTATCAATAATATTTAAAAGTCTTTTTTTCTTTTTTGGTTTTTCTTTTAATTCTAATGTATAGTCAATTAAATAATATTTTTTAAATATACCCTTCAAAATATCTTGTAGTACTTTTACCCCAACCAGAGAATAAATAACAAATAATTTTTGTTCTTGTACATCTTTATTGTTAAATACTTTTGTAATCGCATAATCACTATATAATTTAGAAAATTTTAAATGATGTTCCAATTTACAATCAAATACTTGTTCATTGTTAATTTTAATATAATTCATAGTAAAATTCTTATCTTGAAATTTCTCTATAAACTCTTGTTTTGCAATTAAATCGTCTTTTAATTGATTATAAAAATTTGTTTCAAATTGTTCGTCATGAATTCCTAATTCTTCTTCTCTAAATTTAGAAATTTCAGTAATTAAAGAACGAACAGAATCACATTCCAACACATGATCAAAATATAGAATATATTTAAATAATGAAAACATATATTTTGCTTTTTTACGATATTTTTTATCATCTTTTACATTTTCTAATGATTTTTTTAAATAATAAACAATGTTTGCTTCAAAACGATGATCTACTTCTGGATACATATGATAATAACGTGTATTTAAATATGCATTTATTAAATCATCATAAATATCTTGATCAAAATAATGTCCTAAAATGGTTTTTAAATATTTCTTAATAACTTTTTGGGAAAAAGAAACATATTCATTTGCTATATTACAACTCATTTAAACCAACTCCTAATATTCATAATAAACTTTTACAATACCATTTGTACTACCATCACTACTATAATCTTTTGTAACATCTTTTTTATAAAATTTGACAACACTACTACTTGATGCATCCATATCAAAAGTAAATTCATTAATATAATCATAATTATTTATTTTTTCTGTTTTTATTTGATAAGAATTTAAATACGTTGTACTATTATTATCTACATATACCTCGTTAGGATTAAACTTTAATGTAATACTTGCTGAAACACATTTCTTTTTTTCTTCATCACTTAATTCATTATATTGAGAAATAGAAATTTGCTCCCCTACTTGATAAGTTCCAAAAGCTTCTTTTACTGTATATGTAAGTAATGTATTTGTTACTTTAACTTCTAAATAAACATCATTTTCATGATCACTAATTTCATGACTAAGTCCATATGTTCCGACAACCAATTTAAATTGAGCTGATAATTTCTTATGATATGGACTTGTTGATTCTGCTTCTATATAAGCAACCACACTATCTCCATCTTTAAAGGCTTGACTTGGTGTTATTGTAACAACAAAAGAATCAGTATTCGTTCCTTGATAAATAGTTCCTTTATTTTTTGTGCTATTACAAATAATTGTATCAGAACAATTCAACTTTACTTGATATTCAATATCATGGTCACTTTTTAATTCATTGTTTTTAAAACTATTTAAATTTACAACAATTTGATATGGGTCAACACCATTCCAATAATCCAAGGAATAACTAGCTCCTGAAGCAGTCAATTTATCACTTTCAAAATAAAAATTTTGTGTTCTAAAGTAAAAATCCAAAACTTTATGATAAACATATCTTCCTAGTGTAAAACCAATTGTTAACATAAAAATAATACTAACAAGCAATAAAATTTTGCGCTGAAATGAATTGAATCTTTTAATTCTTATTTTTTTCATCATGTAATACACCCTTATATTTTTTTATAAAGATTATAAAAGCAATCATAATAGGAATCATAACAAATACAAAATATCCAATCTTACTTGTTAATAAATAATATAAATATCCTAAAAAAGGAATTGCCACAATTTCATCAACTTGTCCAATCAAATACTCACTAGATAAAAACAAACCATCTTTAATCACATAAGTATATTCCTTATCATTTGTTTTCATAACTTTTTCAACTTGAATATGAGCAATTTTATTTTTTCCATTTTCTGTATCATAATAAATGATATCGTCATTCTTTTTCACTTTATCAATTTTTTTAGTAGCTAATAATAAATCACCTTTTGAAAAATCACCTACATCATATGATAAACCAATAATCGTCACATTTTGTATTTGACTATTTGAAAATTGATTAAAAGTAAATAAGAAAAAAGTAGTTACCAAAACCAATAATATATAACAAATGAATAAAATATACTTTATAGCCTTCATCTACTATCACCAATATTATCATATCATAAATATGTATGTTTGCAAAGAAAAAGCCAGTATTTTATAACTTGGCTTTTTATGAATATAATATTTTTTTTGTTTTTTTCATTTCACTTTTTGTTTTCTTATTTTTGGGATTTAAAAATGCTTGTAATTCCATTTCTAATTTAAAGAAATATTGGCGATATATTTGATGATATGAATCATCAAAATTAGACAAATATGCTTCTAATAATTCAATAATATCCTTTTTAAACTGATTTAACTGAAAAAAATCCATTTTATCATACTCTACAAAATAAGACATAATATCTTCAGTACTGCGAGAAATAAAATCATTATATGCAGATGTATGAGAAGGAATATAAAATTCATAAATGCAAGCTTGTAGTTGTTTTAAATTTTTTTGAATCATTAAAACAATTTTTTGTTTTCCTGTATCAGTTAAACCTTTAGGAACTTTTTTATTACAATCTAATTTTTCTATTTCTTCTTCTGCTTCTGCTTCTTTTCTAGCAACACACCAATCATTAAAATGAGTAATTAAAGTATTTTTTATAAAGTTTTTTTCTTCTAATGTAAAAGTTATAGGAGATTTTTGTTCTATTTTCTTTGAAACTTCTTCTAATTCTAAAGTGGAAAATGATTTTAATAATCCAATTGCAGTTTTTAAAATATGTTCTCTAAGTTTATTATATTGTTCTTGCAATAATATAATATCTTCCACAAAATCACTCTCCTATCTTTACTCATTTTATCATTACTAGACAGTGAGAGCAAGAAAAAATTTTTATTTTACACATTAAAAAAATTGATTCATATCTTTCGGAACATGGTCATTTACCACCGCATTAATAATTTTATCTTCTTTTTCTTTTGACACTTCTTTCCCTGTCATTTTCCCAAGTTCTTGAATCACTTCACGTAGTGTACCTTCATTTTTTAAATCATTTTGTTGTAATTTTTTTGCTAAATCTAAAATAGTATCTTTTTTCACATTTGTTTTCTTTTCTACTTTATCAAAAAAACTATCTGTAAATTTCAAAACACATACCCTCTTTCTATGATAGTATATGTTATTTTTTTTATTTCGTTAAAAAAAAGAGAATCATTGTTCTCCCTTATTTTTAAACTGCAATATAATTGGTGTACCTTCTAATTCAAATGCTTCACGAAGTTTATTTTCTAAATATCTTTCATAAGAAAAATGAACTAAACCTTTACTATTTACTTGAATATTAAATGTTGGTGGTTGTGTAGATGCTTGATTAGAAAAATATATTTTTAATCTCTTCCCTTTATAGCTTGGTGGTAAATTTAAGGCATATGCATCACGAATCACATCATTTAAAACACTTGTTTTTACTTCTCTACGACTATTTTCATATACTTTTAAAATTTCAGGCATTAATGTATGAATTCTTTTCTTTGTTTTTGCACTTAAAAAAACAATTGGTGCATAAGTCATAAATTGAAATTCATATTTTAATAATTCTTTCATTTCTTTCATTTTAGAATCTTTATCTTCTACTGTATCCCATTTATTTACAACAAGTACTACTGCCTTACCTGCATCTAAAGCATAACCAGCAATATGTTTATCATGTTCAATAATTCCTTCTTCTGCATTGATCACAATTAAACAAACGTCACTTCTATCGATTGCTTTTAAAGAACGAAGTAAACTATATTTTTCAACAGCTTCATAAACTTTTCCACGTTTTCTCATTCCAGCTGTATCAATTACAACATAATCATGGTCATGATAACGAAATTTTGTATCTATTGCATCCCTAGTTGTACCAGCAACATTAGAAACAATAACACGTTCTTCTCCTACAATTGCATTTACCAAACTACTTTTTCCTACATTTGGTCTTCCAATCACACAAAATTTAATAATGCCATCTTCATATTCTTCTTCAATTTCTGGAAAGTCTTTCGTTACTTCTTCTAATAAATCATAAATTCCTTCATTTTGTTCACCACTAACAGGTATATATGTATCTAACCCTAACTCATAAAAATCATACATATTATCACGTGCTAATTTAGAATCCATTTTATTTATCACTACAATTACCTTTTTTTGAGATTTTAAAAGCATATCACGTACGGCATAATCATTTGCTGTTAGTCCTTCTTTTCCATCTACAACAAACAAAATTAAATCAGCTTCATCAATTGCAAGTTCCGCTTGCATTTTAATAGAATCATTAAAATGTTCATCAGCTAAATCTATTCCCCCGGTATCAATTAAATGAAACATGTAATCTTTAAATTTTACATTTCCATAAATACGATCTCTCGTAACTCCTGGAGTATCTTCTATAATAGAAATCTTTTTCCCAACCATACGATTAAATAATGTACTTTTTCCTACATTTGGTCTTCCAAGTAATGCAACAACTGGTTTTCTCATAATTATCCCCCCCGTTTTCTTCCGGTATTATAACATATTTTTCTAAATCTACCAACCTTTTAATTCTCTACCACAAGTAATAATTTCTTTCGTATTTTGAAATACTGGAATCACAAATTCTAGAAATTTTCCTAATTCTTGTTGATTCATTATTTTTACTATTTCTAAATAAAACTTTTGTTGATAATAATATAATTTTGTTTTTCGATGCCAACCTTTATAAATCATCATAGGATCTGCAATTTGGTATAATATTTTACTACTTTTCTCTATTTGTAAACATAATTCAATTTCATCTCGAAAGTAATCAAAATCATCCAAATCCTCTCGATGTATTTTTAAAATTGTTCCATACACATGATCTTGATAAACATAGATTGTATAATATCCATAAAAAGTAGTATGAAATATTTGTTTTAATTTTGTTAATATTTCTTTTAATTGTTTTTCTAATATTTCTTTTTTTTCAAAATTTAATTGATGTTTCTGAATCATATTTAAAAAAAGAAGCATATTCTCTTTATCTAGAAATACTAGTTTCAAATGTATCACCTAGTATTAGTCTATTGTAAGAATATGCTTTTGTTCCTTATATTTCAGTAGTTCTTTCAATTCGGTCGTATATTTCTTCTTTTCCTAGCTTTGTCACACTAGAAAACATTACAAAATCATCACCAACTACTAAATCTAATTGATCTAATATTAAGTTACGTTGTTTTTGACGATTGGTAATTCCTACTTTATCCACTTTAGTAGCAACAACTGTAACAGGAATATCATAATATTTTAAAAATTGATACATCATTAAATCATCATTTGTTGGTTTATGGCGAAAATCAATTAACATAAATACATTTTTTAAATTAGGACGATTAATTAAATAATCTTCCATCATTAATCCAAATTTTTTTCGCATTGGTTTACTAACATTAGCAAATCCATATCCTGGTGCATCAACTAAATAAAATTCATCATTTACTAAATAAAAATTAATAGTTTGCGTTTTACCAGGTTGTGAAGAAGTTCGTGCATAATTTTTACGATGAATTAAAGTATTAATAAAACTACTTTTTCCAACATTAGAACGTCCTACCAATAAAAACTCTGGTTTATTGTCAGTTGGATATTGACTACGTCTCACTGCTGAAATTTCTAAATTAACACGATTAATTTTCATAATATCACCTAAATTTCATGAATGTATTATATCATGTTTTTTATTTTGATGTCAAAGTTACTTGTGATATCTTTTCATATGAGCTTTATATACATTATAACCTAATTCTGATACTGTCATAGGGCCTACGCCACCTGGAACAGGTGTAATATAACTACAACGTGATGATACTTCATCAAAAGCTACATCACCATATAATTTACCATCAACTCTAGTAATTCCAACATCAATTACAACACTTCCATCTTTTACCATTTCACCACGAATCAAATCTTTTTTCCCAACAGCACTAATTAAGATATCTGCCATTGCCGTATATTTTTTTAGATCAACTGTTTTAGAATGACAAATAGTCACTGTTGCATTCTCATTCAATAAAAGAAGGGCAAGAGGTTTTCCTACCAATTCACTTCTACCCACAATCACAACATGTTTTCCAGCAATTGGAATTTGATATTCCTTTAATAAAGACAAAATTCCAGATGGTGTACAAGGAAGTAATCCTTCTTCATGTTTTAATAATTTTCCTGCATTATAAGCATTCAAACCATCTACATCTTTATTTGCCAATACAGAGTCTTGAACTTTACTAGCATTAATATGATTTGGAAGAGGCATTTGTACTAATATTCCATCAATCAGAGAATTATGATTTAATTTCTGAATTTCATCAATTAATTCTTTCTCTGATATCTTCTCATCTAATTGAATATGATAAAAAGTATAACCTAATTGTTCTGCCATATTCTTTTTTTGACGAACATAAACTTTACTCGCTTCATCATTTCCAACTTGTACTACAGCAAGTCCTAATTTTTCATTCAACTGTAATAATTGTTCTTTTAATTCTAATAATTGTTTCTTCTTTAAATTTTTTCCATTCATAATTTGCATTTTACTCACCTACTTCATTGTAACACAGGATATGTCAAACACAAAAAAATAAAGAAAATCTTATGGAAAAATTGAATACTTTATAGTATAATAAAAATGGTGAATGCTTGTGAATTATCCAAACGGAACAAAACCAAAACAAACTTATATTTTACATGGAAATCGTGGTATGAGTTTAGAAAATGACATCAATGAAACAAATGAATACTACTTAGTTCACAATATGGCTGTTATTTATAAAAAGCCAACACCAATTACTGTGGTGAAAGTAGATTTTAAATCAAGAATTGATGCAGTGATTAAAGAAGCATATTATAAAACACCATCGACTACTGATTATAATGGTGTATATCAAGGAAAATATATCGACTTTGAAGCCAAAGAAACTAGGAACAAAAGTTTTTTCCCTTTGGCAAATATTCATAAGCATCAAATTGAACACATCAAAAAGATTATAGAGCATGGTGGAATTGGATTTTTAATCGTTCGCTTTACTCACTATAATTTGACATATTTTTTAGATGGTAGTAAATTGATATCATTCATTGAAAACAACGACAGGAAGTCTATTCCTATTTCATATTTTCAAGAACATGGTGAACTACTGGAAACAAAATATGCACCTCGTTTAGATTATTTGAAAATATTAGATAAAATCATTAAAGAAGGTGATGACTTCTGAAACAGATAAAATCTAAAGATATTATAAAATTTATCAATGAACACCAATATGAGATAGCAATTATAATTGTAAGTATGATTGCTTTAATCATAGGAATTTTAGCAATTGGATTTGTCAAAGCATTTTTAATTATATTGATATTAGATGGACTACTATTTAGTTCAAGTTTAATTCATATAATTCAACATGTAATTGATAAAAAGAATATGGAGGTTACAATGGAAAAGAAAAGAACTGAAGCAAGACATGCTAGAACTGGTCATACAAAACAAACTGATTATACAAAAGGAGCTACTGTAGCTAGTACTCGTTCAGCACGTACTGCAATGAAAAAGAAAGGCTCTACTAAAAAAACAAAAGGAAAAAAGAAAATTGGTAAAAAAGTATTAATGGCATTCTTAATTTTAGGAATTATATTTTTAGTTGCTTTTGGAATTTTCATGTTCATGATAGTGAAAGAAGCACCTGAATTTAGTCCTGATAAATTATATCATCAAGAAGCATCTATTCTATATAGTACAGATGGATCTATTTTTGAAAAATTAGGAAGCGAAAATCGTGAAAAGATTTCTTATGATCAAATGCCTGAAGTATTAGTCGATGCAATTGTTGCAACAGAAGATTCAAGATTCTTCCAACATAATGGTTTTGATTTACCACGATTTATTCGTGCTGGGTTTGGTACATTACTTGGTAAAAATGCCGGTGGTGCTTCTACCTTAACAATGCAAATTGCCAAAAACCATTTTACTTCTACAACAAGAAGTATTACTCGTAAATTTACAGATATTTATATGTCAATTTTTCAAATTGAAAAACATTACACAAAACAAGAAATTCTTGAATTCTATGTAAATGCTCCTTATTTAGGTAGTGGTGCATGGGGTGTAGAACAAGCTTGTCTTACCTACTTTGGAAAAAGTGCAAAAGATATTAATTTAGCAGAAGCTGCTATGATTGCTGGTATGTTCCAAGCACCAAGTACATATGATCCAAATATTAATCCAGATTTAACAGAAAAACGTCGTCAAACAGTTTTATATTTGATGAAACGTCACAATTATATTGATGAAAAAGAATATGAAGCTGCGTTAAAATTAAGTGTTGATAAAATTGTAAAAAGTGTTTCTTCTGAAGATGGTGGAGATACAGATAAATTTAAATATCAATCATTTATTGATGCTGTAGTGCAAGATGTAAAAGATAGAACTGGTTTAAATCCTTACAATGTATCAATGCAAATTTATACAACAATGGATAAAGAAAAACAAGAAGCTCTAGAAGATATCATGAATGGAAAAACATTTAAATGGGAAAATGATGTTGTTCAAGGCGCTGTTGCTGTTGTCGATGTCAAAACTGGTGCATTAACAGCAATTAGTAATGGTAGAAATATCAACGGTGCAAATCAATTAGGACGTGCTACTAAAGTAAAACGTCAAATTGGTTCAACGGCAAAACCAATCTATGATTATGGTCCAGGAATTGAATATCAAGGATGGTCTACTGCTACTCCATTTGCTGATGAACCACACTCATATTCTGGAACAGAAGATGAAGATGGTGGTATTGAAAACTGGAATAGAACTTATCAAGGTTGGATGACATTACGTACTGCTTTAGCAGAATCTAGAAATATTCCTGCTTTAAAAGCTTTCCAACAAAATAAAAATTCAAATATTAAAACATTTGCTGAAAGTTTAGGATTACATCCACAAGTCGAAAACAATTTAGTTTATGAATCTCATGCCCTAGGTGGTTATGATGGAGAAGCTCCTATCACTATGGCTGGTGCATATGCTGCTTTTGCAAATGGAGGTTATTATACAAAACCTTATACTTATACAAAAATAGTATTCCGTGAAAATGGAAAAACTGAAGAAGTAAAAACAGATAAGAAAAAAGTAATGAGTCCTGAAACTGCATATATGATTAGTAATGTATTATATGATGCTGCTAAATATGGAATTGGTACAGATTATGTAAACGGTGTTCATTTTGGTGCTAAAACAGGTACTTCTAACTTTACTGAAGATTTAATTAAGAAGAAAGGTTATCCATCAAATGCAGTAAATGATTTATGGGTAGATGGTATTAATACTCAATATGCAATTTCTGTATGGTATGGTTATGATAAACAACATGATAAATATGTAAGTACAACAAATACAGGTGGACATAGAAATTTATTTAAAGCTGTTGCTAGTCATTTCTTCACAGATAAATCAGATTTTACAAAACCAGATGGTGTTGTTTCTGTAGAAGTAGAAAAAGAAACATATCCAGTAAAATTACCAAGTCCTAATACTCCTGCTAATATGCGTATTACAGAGTTATTTAAGAAAGGTACTGAACCAACAGAAGTATCAAGTAGATTTGCACAATTAAGTGATGTTTCGAATGTAAAAAGTAGTATAAGTGGAAATTCTGTTACTATCTCATGGAATGGAATTAAAACTCCTGCTGAATTAGATTCTGGTAGTCTTTCAAGTTGGATTGGAAAAGTATTTACAGATAGTGGTTATAAAAATAGTTATTTACAATCAAGATTAGGACAAAATCAAAGTATATTAGGTAGTGTTGGATATAACATTTATGCAAAACAAAAAGATGGTAATTTAAGAATGATTCAATTTACAAATAATACAAGTATTACATTCACTGCAAAATCAACAGATAGTGGTACTTATATTGTAAAATCATGTTATTCTAATTTTAAAGGAGCTGAAGCTCCAGGAGTTGAAACAACTGTAAACGTTTCTAACGTAAAAGGAGAAATTACTGTTTCTTTAGTAGGTAGTTCTTCTGAAACAGTACAACTTAATACGCCTTATACAAAAACTGTTATAGTAAAAGAAGATGGAAAAGATGTCACAGCAGATGCTGAAATTGAAACAACTGTAGTTGACTCTAATGGTATTCCTGCTTCATTTGATGACTTTACAAAAACAGCTGGAACTTATACCATTACATACAAAGTTACTTATGATGGTGTTACAAAAACAATAACTCGTAAAGTTACTGTAACTGATTCAGGTGGCGAAAGTACAGATTAAAAAAAATAGCAATTATTTGCTATTTTTTTGTTCTCTAATCCATTTAATAGCATCTGGAATATGAGAAATTGTATCACTTGCTAACATTGCTATATCCGTTTTTTCTTGTTCAGCTATTTCACCAGCAAGGCCTGCTAAATATGCTCCTACTGCAACTGTCAAAAGTTGATAATCAAAATATCCTAACAATCCCACTAAAATTCCAGATAACACATCCCCACTTCCTGCAGTAGCCATTCCTGGACATCCTCTTTTTACAACGTAAATCTCTTCACCATCTGATATCAAAGTTTCAGGACCTTTTAATAATAAAATAATATGATATTTTTTTGCAAATTCTTTTACAATATTCACTTTATCTTGCTCTATTTGTTCAACACTAAGATGAGTTAATCTTGAAAATTCTTTTAAATGTGGAGTTAAAACTACTTTCTTATTACTAATTAATTCTAAATGATCTACTAAAATATTTAAACCATCAGCATCTATCACAATATTCCCATGGTAGTTTTCCAATATTTCTTTTACAATTAAAAAATGTTGTGGATCTTTTCCCCATCCCATTCCAATAGCTAGAGAATTTAAATCTAATATTGCATTTTTTATCTCATCTACATTGTGATAAAAATATAATGTTTGTTCTAAAATTTGTGGTGCTAATAAATTTTTTAAATTTTCTGGTACAATAATTCTCGTTATTCCACAACCACTTCTCATAGCTGCCAAACTAGAGTATGAAAGCTTTAAAGCACCTAGATAGTTTTCACATCCACCAATAATTCCTACCTTTCCAAAGCTTCCTTTATTTACATTTGTTTCTCTTTTTACAAAATAATTTTGAATATCCCACACCTTTATTTCTTTTATCATAAAGTCTCCTTTCTTATAGAAAAGAAGTAGAAAGTCTACTTCTTATTTTTTAATTTTCGATAAATACGATTTGCTTTACTATTCTTATGATAAGTTATATTATCATTATCAATATGATCAATAATTTTTATTTCATGACTTTCAAACCAAGAAACTACTTTTTCACCATCAACTTGCATTCCTTTGGCATCTTTAAAATCAGTTCCTGACATTCCTCCATAATGAAAAATTAAATTATGATAATTCTCTACCCCTTTTACTGGGTATCCATCTTTCAATACCTCTGCTTGTAATTTTGTGATAGACCACCACCACTCAAAATTTTCATCTAATAAATATTTCTCATATAAGCTTTTATCAATCATAAAACAAAATCCATCAACTCGTGTATATGGGTTTCCTCTTACAATTCCTAAAGAGACAATTCCTTTCTCGTAAATTCGATTCATTTCATCCAACCAATATGGATTACGAATATCAATATCTGAATTTAATAATAATATACGGTCTGATGAAGGATTACAAAAACGAAAAGCAATATTATTTCCTCTAGCAAATAAAGTATTTTCTTTAGAAAAAATTAATTTATCAATTTTCTTTTGTTGATATAATTTTAATAATAAATTTTGTACTTTTTTTTCTGATGCATTATCCAGTACAATTACTTCATAATCTTTATTTTTTGTCATTTGTAACGTTTCAATAGTGTTTTTGACATAATCATATGCATTATGTACTAAAATAATAATACTTGTCATATATTCCCTACTTTCTAATATTACTATAACATAAAAATAAGTTCACTGCAATGTGAACTTATTTTGTCATATGTCGTAATACATAAACTCCTAAAATAGTAAGAAAAACTCCTACTCCAATAATCATATTACGAATACTTTCTTTATGATCAATCGTGGTTTTTTTCTCTGTTTTTTTATTATCTTGTATTTTGATAATGTATTCTCCATTTTTAGAATATAAATAATTTTCTCTTGCAAAACGAGCAATATAATCTGGATCTTGTAATTTTTTTAATTCTATATTTAAATTTTCTTCATCTTCTTTTAACACTAATAATTGTTTTTGTAATTCTTTTTTCTCATAATTTAAATCAATAATATTTAATGTATACGTTGTTAATGTGATAAAGAAATAAATAATCATAGCAAAAGATAACGTTCCAAAAAAGAGCAATCTTTTTTTAGCACTTTTACTAACATGCTTTTTCTTTGCCATCTTTATCACCTACCATTTTATAGTATATCATGTTTCTTTTTTCTTAACAATAGATAGAAAAGTCAAGAAATGTAAATGAAGTAGATGTTCTATCGCATATCCAACAAACAAGCTCAAAAAAGAATATGGATGAATAATTCCATAATTGATTTTTTTTAAAATGGAAAAATAAAATAAAGTCATAACTAAAACAAATAAAAATGTACTACTATATTGTATCCATTTTTTCTTAGTTTCAATCCAGTTATAAAGTAAAGTTAAAAGAAATGAAAATAGAAAACCGTAAAAAAAAGAAAAGAAAAGTGTAATAATTTGTAACTTTAATCCCATTATTTAAATAATTTACTAAACATACTATCTTCCTTTTCTTTTTTTGCAGTTTCCATATAATTTAAACTATTTATTTTACCTTTAATAGATACATTCCCTTGATAAGTATCTAATTTAATAATTTCTAATCCTTCTCCTTTAATTACAATATATCCCATTGTTGTTTCCATTAAAAATTCTTCATTATCAAAACTATCAATTTTTTTTACTCCTGTAATCATTAATGTTTTTCGATCACTAATTGTTACATTATGATTTCCAACAACTGTCCCTATGATATTTGTATGATCCTTGTCCATATTCTTACCTCCTGATTCATTATATGAATCAAAAAATAAAATATGAAAAAAAAGGTTCTACTCATTAGAACCTTCATTTAATACTTTTTCATATTCAGCTAATACTGCATCTTCAATCATTTTTCTTCCATCTTGATTGATAGGATATACAATATCTAATCTTTCTTCTTCTAAAACTTCTGGATTTGTAACAGTTTCATCACTAACCTTTACTTCTCCACCTTTTTTACGGTTAGGCATCGCTACAAATAATCTTTCTTTTCCTTGAATAATTCGCATATCACGAATTGCTAACCAATTGTCAATCACAATTGTAACAAAAGCTTTTGGATTGACTTTTCCATTTTTGTTATGAGCAAGTTTTACTCTAACAGATGTTACTTCCACGTAAATCTCTCCCTTCGGTATACTACTATACATCTTCATTATATAATAAAGATTTTATTTTGGCAAGTTAAAAATGAATACGAATATTTTTTGTAATAACATCTGTATAAGAGAATGATTTTACAGGTAATGTTTGATTATTAGCCATTTCTACTAAAAAAATATTATTATAAATCTTTTTAATAATACATTGGTATGATTCATATTTATTACGTCCTAAATGATATTGAATAAATACTTCTTCACCTACATGTTTTCTTAATTCATCACGAACTTTTTCTATCATATACCCTCCTATCTCGGATATCCCAAATACATCATACCTTTCGTTTTTATACCTCCTAACCCAGAAGAACCATATTTTGTCTTGTCTAAAATACCTTTTAAATCAATATCTTCACAAGATTCAGTCAAACTAACTCTTGTAGCAATAATTGCTGGATCTAACGCATGAATATTAACTCGTTTGGGACTTGATGCGAAATTCGCACCTGCTTGAATTAAATCTTCATAATCTGATTGACAAGCACCAGCTATAATAACCAACTTATCATGACTTTTTTCATATTTTCTAGCTTCTTTTACTGCTTCCACAAAATATTTACTATTTTTATATGAATCTATTTCATGTTTATTTCCTTTTCTTTTATAATAAGCGTCATGACCAGTAATAATCACAATACTAGGATTTGTTTCTTCTAATAATGTTCTAATTTGGTTAGGGACTTCATCTTCTCTCATATGCACCCCAACTACTTGTAATGACGCATCTTTATAATAATCTAAACATCGTTTTAAATAATCAGGATCAGCATCAATGTGTAATATTTTTCCCGGTAAATAAAAATAATCATTTCTATTTAAATGAAATTCTGGTTTAACACGATTTAAAAATTCACGTTCTTCTTCTGTTTCTTCTAATTCTTCATATAAAACTAAGTCTTCTTTTGGACTATCTGCAATCAAGCGAATATTTACTCCTTTTAAAATATAATTCCCATCTTCTGTAATATTAATAATTTGAAATACCATATCATGTTGATGAGAAATCCTTGTGACATAATCATTCACTTTTAAGTCCATCCTATCCCCTCCATTACATCATATTCAAAACATTTTGTTTTATACAAAAAAAAGAATGATAATATCATTCTAAATAATTCCTTTTGCCAATTTTACGTCCTTTAATGAAAATGTTTTAATCATATCGGTTCCATCTTCTTTAGTAATAGATACTTGACATAAATCACCATTTATACTAACAACGTAACCAGTTTGACCAGTCCAAGGAATATATACACGATCTCCTATTTTAATATGATTTTGATTATCACCAAATAACCATCCCATAAATACACCTCATATTTATTATAACAAAAAAAGAATCAAAAGATTCTTTAAATTTTTAAGTATTTTTTTACAGCTCTCCAGCTACCAAACATACCAACTAAAATACCTATTACAACTAATACTAAAGATAATAAGAAGATAAATGGTTGTGGTTCTACTAATTTAATAAATGGAGAAAATAATTGTCCATTAAAGTTTTCAAATAAAACTGTATAGCCATAAATTGTTGCGATAATTGGAATAATAGAACCAATCACACCTAAAAATAAACCTTCAAAAATAAATGGTATTTTGATATTTAAATTACTTGCTCCCACCAAACGCATAATTTCAATTTCACGCTTACGAGAGAAAATTGTAATTTTTATTGTATTAGAAATTAAGAATGCAGTAACTACAATTAATGCTACTACCATACCTAGACAAATTTTGCGAACAACATCAAATACAGCTACTAATTGCTCAACCATTCCTTCTCCATATTTAATAATGTCTACTCCATCAATGGCCTTTATTTTTTTTGCAGTACTAGCAATTTTATTAATATCTTCTACTTTTATGTCTTCTACTTTTTCTAGTTCTTCAACGTCTGGTTCTTCATCAAAATCGTCTTTTAAAACATCTACTCCCATTTCTTCAAATGCGTCAAATACTTTGTCTATTTGTTCTGGATTTATATCTCCTAATTCTGTGGCAAGTTCTCCATAAGTTATTTTTCCTTTTTCTTTGGCTTTTTCTACTATATCTTCTATAAAGTCTACTGTAAATTTTCCAATTACTCCTGCTGATAAATAATATACCAAAAACATTATAACTATAAAAATAGGAATTGCTAGCCATTTATTTAGAAAGATACTATCAAGTTTATCAGATATACTTGGTATAGACATTAGATTATCTACTTGAACTATACCATGTACAACTTTAGGTTTAACTTGTTCAATAAAACCATATCTTTCTGTTGCAATTATCTCTTCGAGATCAGTATCATACTCTGTAGCTAAATTATCTCTTATTCTCTGTATTTGGCTAAACTTTGAATCTGAAATCTCAAGGTCATTTGAGTTAAATCTAAAGTCATTTTCTAATAGTTTAACTGCAACAAATCTTTTGTGTTTACTTAACAGTAAATTACTTTGAATATCTACAATCGCTTGCTCTAGCTTAGCATCATAAATATACAAACTATTCACTTTTTTAATACTACTTGGCTGATAAAACATTTCTTTTAAAAGTTCATCAACACCATCACCCTTTAAAGCCGAAACTTTAATAACACTTGTCCCTAATAATGCTTCCAGCTTATGTTCATCTATAGAAAGCCCTTTCTTCTCTAATAAATCCACCATATTCAATACAACAATTACTCTGCAATCAAGTTCTAACAATTGAGTCGTTAAATACAAACTCCTTTCAAGACAATTAGCATCAATAATATTAACAATAACATCAGGAGACTCATCAAAAATAAACCTTCTAGAAACCTCCTCCTCCACACTATACGGACTTAAAGAATAAATTCCTGGCAAATCAGTAATTTCACACACAACTCCATTGTTTTGTGAACTTTTTATAATCCCCGATTTCTTTTCGATAGTAACACCTGGCCAATTGCCAATCTTAGCATTCATTCCAGTCAATAAATTAAATAATGTGGTCTTCCCACTATTTTGATTTCCAACTAAAGCAACTTTCATATTTTTTACCTCCTGCTCATTATGGACCGGTTCTGTTTTGCTCACTGCACATTTGGGACCGGTTCTGTTTTGTCCCAA
>ENA-ORNF01001645-ORNF01001645.1-human-gut-metagenome-genome-assembly--contig:-NODE-1645-length-18926-cov-5.999152_pt1 | contig 18926 bp, 13 predicted proteins | sample MGYA00242110_ERZ509012 | MGnify/ENA primary metagenome ERZ509012 (study PRJEB26280, sample SAMEA2338714) | human gut metagenome | biome: human gut; feature: human-associated habitat; material: faeces...
CGAAGAACATATGCTCTGTACGGCAAAGACCGATACCTTCTGCACCAAGCTCACGGGCTTTCTTAGCATCTGCCGGAGTATCTGCATTGGTACGAACTTTCAGAGTTCTGAACTGATCAGCCCAAGCCATAACACGTCCGAACTCACCAGCGATTGTAGCATCAACAGTCTTGATTGCTCCATCGTAGATGTTACCGGTTGTACCATCGATAGAGATGTAATCTCCCTCATGGAACTCTTTGCCAGCTAATGTGAATTTCTTATTCTCTTCGTCCATAGCGATATCGCCACATCCGGATACACAGCAGGTACCCATACCACGGGCAACTACGGCTGCATGAGATGTCATACCACCACGAACTGTTAAGATACCCTGGGATGCTTTCATACCAGTGATATCTTCCGGAGAAGTCTCAAGACGTACTAATACGACTTTCTCTCCTCTTGCATTCCACTCTTCAGCATCCTCTGCTGTAAATACGATTTTACCGCAGGCAGCACCCGGAGAAGCACCAAGTCCTTTTCCAATCGGTGTAGCAGCCTTTAATGCAGCAGCATCGAACTGTGGATGAAGTAATGTATCAAGGTTACGAGGATCAATCATAGCAACTGCCTCTTCCGGAGTCTTATGTCCCTCGTCTACTAAATCACAAGCGATTTTAAGTGCAGCCGGAGCTGTTCTCTTACCGTTACGGCACTGAAGCATATATAACTTCTTGTTCTCAACGGTAAACTCCATATCCTGCATATCATGGTAATGATTCTCAAGAGTCTCGCAGACTTTTAAGAACTCTGCATATGCTTCCGGGAATTCTTTCTCCATCTGAGCGATTGGCATTGGTGTACGAACACCGGCAACTACGTCCTCGCCCTGCGCATTGATTAAGAACTCACCCATGAGTTTGTTCTCACCTGTTGCAGGATCACGGGTAAATGCAACACCTGTACCGGACTCGTTGTTTAAGTTACCGAATACCATTGGCATTACGTTTACTGCAGTACCCCAGGAATATGGGATATCGTTATCACGACGGTATACGTTTGCACGTGGGTTGTCCCATGAACGGAATACAGCTTCGATAGCAAGCTTTAACTGCTCAACAGGATCAGACGGGAAATCAGTACCTAACTGATTCTTATACTCAGCCTTGAACTGCTCTGCTAATTCTTTCAAATCAGCTGCGGTAAGGTCGATATCGAATTTAACGCCTCTCTCCTCTTTCATCTTGTCGATAAGCTGCTCGAAATATTTCTTACCAACTTCCATAACGACATCAGAGAACATCTGGATGAAACGTCTGTAGGAATCATATACGAAACGCTCGAATGCCGAATCCGGGTTTCCTTTAATCATTGCTGCAACTACTTCGTCATTTAAACCAAGGTTTAAGATGGTGTCCATCATACCAGGCATGGAAGCTCTTGCTCCGGAACGAACAGATACTAATAACGGATTCTCAAGATCTCCGAATTTCTTTCCGTTGATCTCTTCCATTTTCTTAACGCCTTCCATAGCCTGTGCCATGATTTCGTCGTTAATCTTACGTCCATCTTCGTAATACTGTGTACAAGCCTCTGTTGTAATTGTGAAGCCCTGCGGTACCGGAAGACCGATACTTGTCATCTCAGCAAGGTTTGCGCCCTTACCACCGAGAAGATTACGCATGGTCATGTCGCCTTCGCTGAACATATAAACCCATTTGTTTGCCATTTTGACTATTCCTCCTAAATCAATTTACTCTAGAAAAGTGCGTGTCCCTAATGCGCACATACATATCTTAACATAATTATGATTATTTGCAACAATTTTTTTGTTATTTTTTTGTCATTTTTTGTATGTATTTCACAATTCGAAATTGTGTTTCATGATGTGAAACACAGTACTGCATCTTTTATTTCTTTTTCCACTTTGCATAAAGTGTTATTTTTCCGGTACTGCCCTTCTTAATGGAGGTTACCTTCTTGGTACATTTCTTATCACTGTACCATCCTTTAAACACATATCCCTTTCTCGACGGATTCGCCAGCTTAATGGTCTTTGAAGTAACAGTGTACGTTTTCGGATTTTTCTTATGATTCTTTCCTCCGTTCAGTTTGTAGGTAACCGTATACTTTTCCTTTGCCCACTTTGCATACAGCGTTACTTTTCCGGTACTACCTTTTTCTATTGCAGTCACTTTTTTCTTATAATTTTTATCGCGATACCATCCCTTAAACACGTATCCTTTTTTTGACGGGTTCGCCAGTTTTATCGTGTTCGAAGTGATATTATATGTCTTCGGATTCTTCTTATGATTCTTTCCTCCGTCCAGCTTGTATGTAATCTGATACTGTGTTTTTTTCCACTGGGCATATAAAGTTACAACCTCATCCGCATTTTTTGTCAGATTATTTACGCGGACATTTTCCTTATAAAGGGTTCCCTTTCCATCTGCCTGCGTATTCCATCCTGCAAACGTATAGCCCTTCTTCTGATAGCTGTTATCAAGACATTGCTCTTCATTTGCCGCACACTGTCTGGTACCCATTTTTCCTTTTGTTGCGCCGTTTCCATCAAATTTTATTTTATAACGGTATGGACACACCGTAACCGGAACGTCTTGTTTAAATGCGTCTGCATTAATTTTATCTTTTGACAGACTTGTTATTACATATATTTTCTCAGGTCCGCCTGTCTTTTTCCAGGAAAATGCCTCGCTTCCAATCTCTGCAACAGTCTTTGGCAGCCTTATCACCCCAAGCAGACTGCTGTCCTCATAAAATGCGTGATCTTCGATTGTTTTTACCACCGTCCCGGAAAGGTCAAGTTCCCCTGTCAAATTTTTACAGGATGCAAAAGCATATCTGCCAATAGTCGTTAATGTTTTGGGAAATTTCACATTTTCCAGTGCACTGCAGCCGTAAAATGTGTTATAACCAATTTCCGTTATATTGTTTGGCATTTTCACCGTTTTCAATGCACTACAGCCTTCAAATGTGCCTTCTAACTTCGTTATCCCTGTCTGGGATAAGTCCACCTCTTCTAACGAGGTGCAGTTTACAAATGCTTTTTCAATCGATGTTAACGTTTTTGGCAGTTTTACCGTTTTTAATGCTGTACAGCCATTATAAGTACTGCCCCATATTTCTGTTAATGGAAGTCCTGATAAATCTGCATCTTCTAGTGAAGTGCATCCTGCAAATGCATTGCCCATATCGGTTAAGGTTTTCGGCAATTTCACAGTTTTTAGCGAACTGCAATCGCTAAATGTACCCTGCATCTGTGTTATCGCTGTCTGCGACAAATCTATTTCTTCTAATGATGCACAGTTATCAAATGCACCGTAAATCATTGTTAAGGTATTCGGTAATTTTACCGTTTTTAAAGAGGTACAATTCAAAAACAATCTATTCTCAATTACCGTTATCCCTGTCTGTGACAAATCCGCTTCTTCCAACAGAGTACAGTCTGCAAATACACCCGCTCCATCATTCACTTTCAGCACATCGATATTTTCAAATCCGGCACACTTTACCTTACGGATGTTCTTATTTTTTACAGCAGCTAAATTGAAATACCAGTTTCCCGTGCTCCATGTATTGGCATTTCTCGGTGTAATCAGGCTGTAATATACCTCATCCTTCAACAAACCGTAAATTCTAAATACCTCATGATTTGATAATTCTGCAATCTCCTCCGGTGTCAGGTCAAAATATCCATAAGAATACCCCTGGTACTCCCATTCTTTCTCTGTCGTATAGTGATTACGACTGCACCATGTAGCATCTGCAAAAATCCATTTCCCATTTTCACTGTCATACGCGGCATTATACTCATGAGCATACCCCTCTAAGTTCATGGATGGAATTCCAATAGAAATGAGCAATGTGCTCATAAGTTTCGCATAACCGGAACATACGGCACGCTTTTGCGTATATACCTCATACGGAGACCAATAACTTGGCTTTTTATTATAATAGGCATAGTCATCATAATAAGTTCTGTCCGCAACAAATGCCGTAATCGCTTTTATTTTCTCATACTGAGTCGTACAACCAGCAACCGCCTGTAATGCAGCCTGCTTTAATTCTTCATACTGGGCATCTGTCATGTATGCCCTCTCGGGGTCCGCCAAAAAGTACTCCGGGTCTGCATATTTGTTAATCAGATTCCAGGCCTTCTGCTCTGCTGCAATCTCTGCTTCACTCGCATTGCCTGCATATTCGATGACAGACACCACCTCTGTCGCTTCTTCCGTTACTTCTTCCGTTTCGGTTACCTCCTCTGGCTCTTCTGTCACTTCTTCCTCTTCGGTTACCTCCTCCGGCTCTTCCGTTGGTTCTTCTGTTGCTAACTCTATCTCTATTGATTCTTCTGTACTTGCCAGCGTATCAAATGGTATTCCACTGATGAAAATTGTCGCCGCCAAAATGGCAGCAAATCCTTTCTTCATTGTTCTCTTCATAAACTCATGCTTTCCCTTCATCTGCATTGCACTTCAACTTATATGGCAGAAACCGCCTCTCCCCAAATTATCCATCTGGGAAGCGGCGGCTCCATTTTCATTTCAAATTTGTTCTTTTACCATGCAAATTTTTTCTCAAAATAAGCATTTAAGTCTTCAATCTTTACGCGCTCCTGCTCCATTGTATCACGGTCACGGACGGTAACTGCACCATCGGTCTCGGAGTCGAAATCATAGGTTACGCAGAACGGTGTACCGATTTCATCCTGTCTGCGGTATCTCTTTCCAATGTTTCCTCTGTCATCAAATTCACAGTTGTATTTCTTGGAAAGCTGTGCATAAACCTTCTCTGCTCCCTCGGAAAGCTTCTTAGAGAGCGGAAGCACACCGATTTTAACCGGCGCAAGTGCCGGATGGAAATGAAGAACGGTTCTCATATCCGGTTTCTCTTCCGTACCGATATTTTCCTCATCATAAGCTGCACAGAGGAATGCAAGAACCACACGGTCTGCTCCGAGTGACGGCTCGATGACATACGGTACATATCTTTCATTCTTCTCATCATCAAAGTATGTAAGATCCTGTCCGGAAGTATTCTGATGCCGGGTCAGATCGTAATCGGTACGGTCAGCGATTCCCCATAATTCTCCCCATCCAAACGGGAATAAGAATTCGATATCGGTTGTTCCCTTAGAATAGAAGCTAAGCTCCTCCGGTGAGTGGTCACGCAGACGCATCTCATCCTCCTTGATTCCAAGAGAAATCAGCCAGTCACGGCAAAAGCCTCTCCAGTACTGGAACCACTCTAAATCGGTTCCAGGCTCACAGAAGAACTCTAACTCCATCTGCTCGAACTCTCTGGTACGGAAGGTAAAATTACCCGGTGTAATCTCGTTTCGGAAAGATTTTCCAACCTGTCCGATTCCAAACGGAATCTTCTTTCTGGAGGTACGCTGTACATTCTTGAAGTTTACGAAAATTCCCTGTGCGGTCTCCGGTCTTAAATAAACGGTATTTTTTGCATCCTCGGTTACGCCCTGGAAGGTCTTGAACATCAGGTTGAACTGACGAATATCGGTAAAATTGTGTTTTCCACAGGTCGGACATGGAATCTGGTTCTCCTCGATAAAGTCACGCATTTCTTCCTGGCTCCATCCGTCTACAGAACCTTTTAATTCAATCTTTTTCTCTGCTGCAAAGTCTTCAATCAACTTATCCGCACGGAAACGCTCATGACATTCCTTGCAGTCCATCAGCGGGTCGGAAAAGCCGCCTAAATGTCCGGAAGCTACCCACGTCTGCGGATTCATAAGAATTGCACAGTCAACACCTACATTGTAAGGGTTCTCCTGAATAAATTTCTGCCACCATGCTCTCTTGACATTATTTTTCAGTTCCACACCCAGATTTCCATAATCCCAGGTATTTGCAAGACCGCCGTAAATCTCTGATCCCGGATAAACAAATCCTCTTGATTTTGCCAGCGCTACAATTTTGTCCATTGATTTTTCCATAATATGTTCCTCTCTTATTTATATATGATATAAGTATAAACTTCCGTCTCAAAAGAATCTTCCGGTGTTCCATCCTGCCAGATGGAAACGGTATCTTCCGCTGTCAGCTCCACATCGTCTCCGGATACAAAACAAATTTCTCCCGGTACTTTTACACTGATATGGTTTGCTTTTATAATCACTGCCTTTAAGTTGCTGTCACCATAAATATCCTGTGACGATGCAGCCGTCTCGGTAACTTTCCCATCCTCGACCGTCTTAAAGTCCACATCAAACCCGTAACCATCTGCAAGCGCCTTCACAACCTTGCCCTGATAAAGTTCGATTCCGTTAAATCCGACGTAATCTTCCACGGTATCATACGCTAATGTCAGTTTTGCCACACCGTTCTCCACGGAAAGGTCTTTTAAGCTGACAGTTCCCTTCCCATTCGCCGTTGTGTACTGCTCCACTTCATCTTCCACAAAAGACTTTAATTCCTCCTGGCTGTAATAAGACTGGTCAAGTTCGCCTACATCCACGGACGTCACACCGCCTTTTTTGTCCACATACACCAAATCAGACTCTGCGGTGACGTTCTCTCCGCACCCTGCAAACAGCATCATGCCAATCAGCACAGACAAGATTATTCCTAAACTTTTCTTCATGATTGCTCCTCCACGCCGTTACCAGCGTTATATTTCACACTGTCATGCTATTATACTATTTTCGATGTGCGATTTCAACCGCTAATCTCCTCAAAAATTTTTAACGACTTAAATGTCCGGTCAATATATGTAGCGGTATAGTTTTTGAGAATGGCTTCAAGTTCTAACAGTACTTCCTCGCTGACTGCAAATGTGAACAGTTTCTCCACCGGTGTGGAGAGCACAAACTGCATCGTATAGAGCGCAGATTCCTGCAGATGCAGGACGTTTCCGTTTGCCGGCATGTTATTTGCCGCCTTGCACGCCGTACAGAGCGTTCCTCCACGTCTTACGGAAAACCACTCTAATTTCTCCCTGCTGCCACATGACAGACAGGAAAATACATTTGGTCCTTCTCCGTTTATTGCCATCGCCTTTAATTCATAGATGACACGCACGAGCCGGTTGTCGTATCTGTCACTCTCAAGGGCACGCAATGACTGGTACAGCAGCTTTAGCATCTGCGTCTCGTCCTGGTTCTCCTGACAGTAGTAATCTGCAAACTCCAGAAAATAAAATCCGTAGTATGCCGCCGTATAATCTGCCGCAAGTTCCCGGAAATAATTCTGGATTGTTGTTTTTGCTAACGTATAGCTGTTTCGCCCTTCAAACAGTTCAAATTCACCAAAAGAAAAAGGATTCGTCGCAGCCATGAACTGACTGCCAGGTTTTCTGGCACCCCTGGCAAAGGCTGTGATTTTTCCTCTTTCTCTGGTAAGCAGTGTGATTCTCTTGTCATAATCGCCAATCGGCATTACATTTAAGACCATCCCGGTCACTACGATATTCTGTCCCATCCGGTCTTTCTTCCTGTTCTTTCCTTGCAGTGCAAAACTCTAAATAATCAGTTACTTTTCCTGATGCTTCAAATACTTTCCAGGCTTCATCCATGGGCGCTCCCTCCTGTCGCTTTTCTAACATTAGGTTGTCCCCGGATGGTTGTTCTATACCAGAAAAAAATTCCCAGTTTCCTTAAGCCTGCTTAGATTTCGTCCTTATTGTAACCAAAATTTTTCATCAGATAGTCGCTGTCGCGCCAGTCCTTCTTTACTTTTACCCACAATTTCAGGTTCACCTTTGCTTCAAGGAGCTGCTCCATCTCATAACGGGCATTCGAGCCGATTTTTTTGAGCATTGCTCCGCCTTTTCCGATAATAATGCCCTTATGCGATTCCCGCTCACAGACAATTGTCGCATCAATATCGATGATGTCCTGATTTTTACGCTGCTTCATACGGTCAATTTCCACGGCTATTCCGTGTGGTATCTCATCGTCTAAAGCATGCAGTGCTTTCTCACGGATAATTTCCGCCACAATGGCACGCTCCGGCTGATCCGTTACCGTATCTTCATCATAGAACATCGGACCATACGGCAGATATTTAAAAATCATATCCACGACCGTATCCAGGTTCTGCTCGCGCAGTGCGGACGCCGGTATAATTTCCTCGAAATCATAGATTTTACGGTAGGTGTCGATAAATTCCAGCACCTTATCCTTCTCCACGGTATCCACCTTGTTAATCACAAGAATGACCGGTGTATTCACTTTTTTGATCTGTTCTGCAATATGCTGTTCTCCGGCTCCGATAAAATTCGTTGGCTCCACAAGCCATAAAATGACATCCACTTCATTTAACGTGCTTTCTGCTACGTTTACCATATATTCGCCGAGTTTATTTTTTGCCTTGTGAATTCCCGGCGTATCCAAAAAGACAATCTGCCCGCGTTCCATGTCCGTATATACCGTCTGGATACGGTTTCTTGTTGTCTGCGGTTTCTTTGATGTAATCGCAATTTTCTGTCCAATCAGATGATTCATCAATGTAGATTTTCCAACGTTTGGTCTGCCGATAATCGTGACAAACCCAGATTTAAAGCTTTCGTTCATTTTTATCCTCTTATCCATTCAGATTTTTCAGTTCCTTAAACATCTCTCTGCCGTCTTTTAAGCATTCCTCATTTCCAACGACACACAAATTGCCATCGGAAAGCACTGCCTCTATTAAAGGTTTCAGCGCACGGATATCTGCATCTGTCGCTCCGATTACCTCGTCTCTCTCCTTTTGAATTTCTTCTTCGGAAAGCCCCTGTAAATAAGCTGTCATGGAACGGGCACCTTTCGCATTCGGATTTAACGGCGTATCCATAGAACTGATGGTTCCGATAATATATTTCGTCATATCGTGTTCATCTGCCGTAAATGCCTCAAGATAGTCCGGAATATGCTCGTAAACTTCGTTTGTTTTCTCCAGATTCGGATCTCTGTATGAAACAAAATAGGTGTCTCCGTTGCGCATATAGCCGCTTGAGCATCCATATGCACCGCCCTTTACCCGGACATTAATCCACAGATAATCATATCCCATAATAACATTCAGTATCTTAAGTGCTCCCTGATAGCTGTAACCGTGATTCAAGAAATTTCCAGAACGTGCCACGTACTGCACCTGGGAAGCATCCATAAATCCTTCGTTTTTCTGGCTAAGTAAAGTCGTCTCTACAATCGTCTCTCCCTTTACCGAAAGTTCCATGCCGCAATTCACCTTAAGTGCTGCACAAAGACCGGCAAGTTCCTGTTCTAACGGTGCAAATCCGTCCGCATCACAGGTAACGCTCACAAGCAGACGCTCCGGTACAAAAATATAACGTACCAGTTCGCTAAGATGGTCAATCAATTCCTGTTTTTTCTCTTCAAAATGCGCTTCATAATCTGCCACTACCTCATAGCATCCGATTCCTCCGGTCGCATCCTGACAATAGGACGCCTTTGAAAAATAGGACATGGAACGCTTTGCAGCTACAATGTGCCCTGCACTGCTTAATGCCGATTGCAGTCTGGTCTTCGCCTGTGCCACAATCTCCTGGATGCGCTTTTCATCTGAGATTTTGGAAGTTAAAAGAATCTCTTTGATTAAGTCAAACGCTTCCGGCAGTTTGTTATCCAACACACGCGTACTGATTTCAAATTTAAACTGTAGTTTATCAGCCGATTTTGTATCCGGATATATCCCTATGCTGCATCCGATTCCTCCGGTCTTTATATCAATTTCATTGGCAAGATCCGCATAGCTGTAATGCTCTGTATCGACATAGCCAAGTACCACTTTTAACAGTCCCAGATATGGAAGCAGCTCTACCGGAATATCCTGCACATCAAACATCAGGGTCAGATAATCGATTCCGCCTGCATACATCTCGTGCCATACCACCGGAACTCCATTCATCTGCAATTTCTGATTCAAAAGCGGTGCTGCCTCTTTTTTCATATCTTCCCGCTTTAACATCGGAATTTTTTCCAAATCTTCTCTCGGAGACGGTTCCTCCTGGTACTGCTTTAAGTGTCTGGTATCCTTCACAAGTGCTGCAATCTGCTCTTTTGTCAGTCCTGCCTTATAGTCGGCAAGCTTTTTCTCGAGTGCCGCATCCTTCTTTGCATTCAAGCCTTTTTCCGGTTCAATAATTACAATTGTCGCATGGTTATTGGAAAGCAGATACTGACGAATCAGTTTTTCAAAATAGTCCGTCTCTACCTGTTCTTTTAAGAAACGGAACGTCTCAAGTTCCTCAAGATAAAGGAATGGCTTTGTATCATCATAAAGCCAGCTCTCCATACACTGAATTCCGTATAAAAGTCCCTTCGGGAACTGTCCGAAATCTGCCTCACGGAAACGGAATTCCAGGCTGTTAATTCCGGCTAACAGAGCTTTTTTATTGATTCCGTTTTTCACCTGTTCCTCTAATGTCTCGCGGATGACCTTTAAGAAACGCTCTTTTTCGGAAAGGTTCGTATTCTTGGCAATAATGGAAAACGTTGGCTGATAGGAGCCACTGTCATAGCCACCGACAATATCTTTTCCGATTCCTGCATCAATAAGTGCCTGCTTTAACGGTGCTCCCGGTGCGGAAAGCAGCGCATAATCAAGCACATCGAATGCCTGGCACAATTCCTTATCCAGAGCGGTTCCGATTACCATATTATAAGAAATATAAGTATTGTCCTCTTCGCTCTCCGTAGAAGAAATGGAATATTTTTTCCGCACCTCAAGCGGCTTCTCAAAGGCTTTCTGGAAACGGATTGCCGAGTCTAACTCGATTGCCTCATAATGGCTTAAATACTCGCGGTCCATCCAGTCCAGCTTCTCTGCAATGTCCATATCTCCATATAAATAAATATAGGAATTGCATGGATGATAATATCTGCGATGGAAGTTTAAGTACTGCTCATAGGTCAGTTCCGGAATATGGTCCGGGTCACCACCGGATTCATTCGCATAGGAGGTATCCGGGAACAGGGAGTTCAAAATTTCACGCTGTAACACCTCATCCGGAGAAGAAAATGCCCCTTTCATCTCATTGTATACCACGCCATTGATGGTAATCGGTGCATCTTCTGACTCAAGCTCATAGTGCCAGCCTTCCTGCTTGAAGATTTCCTCATATTTATAGATATTCGGATGAAATACCGCATCCATATAAACACTCATAAGGTTCTGAAAATCCTTATCATTGCAGCTTGCAACCGGATACATCGTCTTCTCCGGGTAAGTCATTGCATTGATAAAGGTATTTAACGAGCCCTTCACCAGTTCTACAAACGGGTCTTTGACCGGATATTTATCCGAACCGCAGAGTACGGTGTGCTCGATAATATGCGGAACTCCGGTAGAATCCTCCGGCGGAGTGCGGAATCCGATATAAAATACCTTGTTGTCATCATCGTTGGATATCACGGCAATTCTTGCACCGCTTTTTTTATGACACAAAATGATACCTTCTGAATGAATATCATCAAGAGTTTTTTTGTCTACAATCTCATAAGCTGTCAAATCTGATAATTTCATAATTCTGCTCCAATTCTTTGCTTTTTATTTTTCTGTTTCTTTCTTATGCTTCTGATACTCCCGCAGCCTTCTCTTCAGTTGTCCCTGTTCAAGCGGCGCAAATAAAAGGTCGGCTGCCAGTCCCGCTAACACGCTGTTTTTCACCTGTGACATATTGCCTTCATGGCAGACGGCAACAATCGTCATGCTCTTTGCCCACGGCTGATTTGAAAGAAGTTTCCACATTTCTTCACCATCATCCAAAGTCTCCGATACATCCACATAAATTGCGATGGTCTGCTGCTTTTTCTTCTGATAAAGGTCACATAGTTCCTCTATGGAAGAAACACTTTCCACCTGCAAGGGCTGGCGAAAAATGAGCTCTATCGTGCTCAAAAGATTCCTGCATTTCGTCCACACCAGAATCGTATGGGAATCCTCAAACGTTATCTGCCCAATTTTGCTGTACTCCGTATAGCAGCTCTTTCCTTTTTCCTTTGAAACATAAAGCGCCTCATCCGCCTTTTTAAATAACGGTTCGTACTCAATTCCGCTCTCATCTGAAAATGCCATTCCAATACTTACTGATACACAATCCGGAATGGAAAGATTTTCTTTTTTGCAGAAAGCATCCACGATGTTCTGTGCTTTCCGGCGGGCTTCTTCCCGGTCTTCGACATTCTTCATGAAAACCATAAATTCATCGCCGCCGATACGTCCGACAATATCGCTGCCGCCAAACTGCATGGAGATGATTCCTGCAACAACGCTGATGACATGATCACCCACGTCGTGCCCCAGACTGTCATTTACATTTTTAAAATTATCAATATCTATCATAAGAATGGCATGATTTTCATCCGGATATTCCTCCAAAATCTGTTTTGCCATCTTTTCTGCGGTTGCCTTGTTGAGAAGCTTTGTCATCTCATCAATTTCTGCTTTTACTTTCAGTTCTTCCTGCTCTTTAAGCATCACATTAAGCCGTCTCTGTGACTCAAGCACGTTATTGATACGTGAAACCGCAATCTCAGGCTTTATCGGCTTATTTAAGAATTCTCTCGCCCCAAGCCGGAACGCTTCTACCTGTGTCTCATTATCGTCGCTTGTAGTTAAAACAACCACCGGAATTCCTGCAAACTTTGGTGACAATGCTCTTCTTCTTAACACCTCAAATCCATCAATTCCCGGCATCACCAAATCAAGCAGTACCAAGTCAATCTGTGCCTCTCCCCGCTCGACTAATTCAAGACATTCCTCTCCGCTGGTTGCTTCTATCAGTTCAAAGGCGTCTTTGAGTGCCTGCATCAGCACAACCCGCTGGAGTTTAGAATCATCCACAATCAACAGAGTTTCTTTCTTTTGTTCCATTCTATTACTGCTCCCCTTTGTTACTATCGCCTGTTTCTTTTGGAATGTCATCTACAGTTGTCTCTATTATGCAAAAAGGATGCCCACCCTGGACATCCTTCTCTCGGTTACTTGTTAGATGTATGAATTATGCAATACGGGATACGTTTGCTGCCTGAGGTCCTTTTGCTCCCTCAGTTACTTCAAACTGAACTTTCTCCCCATCCTTTAACTCTTTGAATCCGTCCATGTTCAGTGCAGAAAAATGTACAAATACGTCGTTTCCCTGCTCATCTGAAATGAATCCATAACCCTTTTTTGCGTTGAACCATTTTACTGTTCCCTGCTGCATAGCTTTTAAATCCTCCTAATACATAGATAACGTCTGTTTGTCCTGATGACAAGTCAAAATTAGCATATCTTATGTTTTTTGTCAATCATTTTTAAAGTCTATTGTTTAATCTGCACATCAATCTGCTGATATGGGATGGAAATACCGTGTTCATCAAGCGCATACTTGATATTTTCGGTCAGACGCCACTTTGCAGACCAGTAATTTTCGGCCGCCACCCAGATGCGCACGCCAAGCTCCACCGCAGAGTCTCCGAGGTTATTGACAAACACCACCGGCTCCTCCTCTGCAATTCTTGCTTCATCTTCTTCGGCAAGTTTTAACAGCACTGCTTTTGCCTCCCGGATATCCGCCTCATAACCGATTCCGACAAGAATATCCACTCTTCTTTTCTCCACATTTGAGACATTTGTAATACTGCTGTTGGAAAGGGTTCCGTTTGGAATGACAATCAGTTTGTTGTCCGCTGTGAGCAGTTTTGTGTAAAAAACAGAGATTTCCGTAACCGTTCCCTCAATTCCACTGCCATTTACCACAATATACTCTCCGACACGGAATGGTTTTAAAATCAAAATCAATACACCGCCAGCAAAATTTGACAGGCTTCCCTGCAGTGCAAGTCCGATGGCAACGCCCGCAGAGCCTAATACCGCTACTGCCGAGGTCGTGGCAATTCCAAACAGTCCCATGATAATAAAAATTAATATCACATACAACCCGTACTTGATAACCGGCGTCACAAACTGTTTGACACCCTCATCCGTGCCCGCCTTGTCCATGGAACGACGCACCATCTTCACGATGGCGCCGATAATTTTTCCACCGATAATATAAATGACAATTGCAATGACAACCTGGAGCGCAAAGTTCAGCAAATCCGGAATCAGTCCCTCAAGCCAGCTCCGAATCAGTCCCGGATTCTTTGCCACCTCGTGCAGTCCTTCCTGCGCTTCATTTACAAATGTTTCGAGTGCCTCTGTAGAATTTTCTGTCATACGGTACGCTCCTCCTTTTATCTGTCATTTGTTTTTACCGTTCTATTTCGTGGATAAACAATCCGCTGCGCAGTTTCGGCTCAAACCAGGTCGATTTGGGCGGCATAAGCCTTCCCGCATCCGCCACGGCAAACAATTCCCCAATAGACGTCGGATACATTGCAAAGGCAACAGCACAGTCATCCGCGCACCGGCGCACCAGTTCGTCTGTTCCGCGGATACCTCCGACAAAATCAATCCGTCCGTCTGTCTTCGGGTCTCCGATGCCGAGCACAGGACCTAACAGCAGATTCTGTAACAGTGACACGTCAAGACTTGCAACCGGGTCATCCGCAGGAATATCCTCTGTGTGAACCGCACACCGATACCATTTCCCGTCAAGATACATGGAAAACTCACCTTTTTTTGCCGGGTGCACGTCCTCACTGCCCTTTATTTCTTCCACGGTAAAGAGTTCTGACACTTTTTTCACAAACTCTTTGATGGAATAACCATTCAAATCCCGTACAACGCGGTTATAGTCCATAATCATCAGTTCCTCATCCGGGAATAATACGGAAAGGAAATAGTTAAATTCCTCGCTGCCATCGTAATCCGGATGTGTGGCACGGCGTTTTAAGCCAACCTTCACCGCAGAAGCCGCGCGGTGATGTCCGTCTGCAATATAAATTGCGCCAATTTTTTCAAAAACATCCCGAATTGCCGCAATTTCCGGTTCACCGGAAATTACAAATACCCGGTGTCTGATTCCGTCCTCCGAGGTAAAATCATATTCCGCTTCTCCCTCTTTGGTTTTGTTTACGATTTCGCCAATGGCGGTATTGGCACGGTATGTCAAAAAAATCGGTCCGGTCTGCGCGCTGCAGCAATCCACATGACGGATACGGTCCTCTTCCTTTTCCGACCGCGTGTTCTCATGTTTCTTTATCACACCATTCTGATAATCGTCAATGGAAGCACATGCCACGATTCCGGTCTGGACCCTTCTATTCATCGTAAGCTCATACAGATAGTAGCACGGTTTTTCATCACGGATAAAGGAACCGTCCGCAACCATCCCCCACAAAAGTTCTTTCGCTTTTTGATAAACTTTCTCATCATACATATCCACGGAAATCGGAAACTGGGTCTCCGCACGGTCAATCCGTAAAAAGGATTCCTTCTGATGCTCCACTTCTGCTGTTGCCTCTTCTCTGTTATAAACATCATAAGGGAGGGCTGCAATCTGTGCAGCCTTCCCTTTTTCTGGCCGGATGCTTATAAATGGTCTTATATCTGCCATATCCCCCTATAATGCACCTTTCTCTTCTATTTTACTTTCCGTACGCGAAGAACCCCCTCGGTCTTTGCAAGCTTTTCAATGACCTCATCCGTTACCGGCGAGTCCACATCAAGCAGTGCATATGCGTAATCTCCTTTGGACTTGTTTGCCATTCCTGCGATATTGATGCCATCTTCTCCTAAGATAGTAGTGTAACGGCTGAGCATACCGCTGACATTCCGGTGTAAGATACCGATTCGTCCGGCAGTTGTGCAGGCTGCCATACTGCAATCCGGGAAGTTCACGGAATGTACGATATTACCGTTCTCCATGTAATCACGGATTTCACGAACTGCCATGATGGCGCAGTTGTCCTCAGACTCTGCGGTAGATGCTCCAAGATGTGGTGTCACGATACATCCCTTTGCACCGACAGTGGTCTGGTTCGGGAAATCAGAAACATACTTCTTTACTTTTCCGGCTGCAAGTGCCTCCACCATTGCCTCTTCATCTACCAGCAAATCTCTTGCAAAGTTCAAAACAATGGTCGTCGGTTTCATCATTGCGATTGCTTCCGCATTAATCATCTTTTTGGTAGAATCCAAAAGCGGCACATGGATGGTGATATAATCACACTCCTTGTAAATATCTTCTACATTGCTGATATGTTTTACGCTGCGGGACAGATTCCATGCAGCACTGACAGAAATATACGGGTCATATCCGTATACATCCATTCCCATATGAACGGCTGCGTTTGCAACTAAAACACCGATTGCTCCAAGTCCGATAACACCTAATTTCTTTCCGGCAATTTCGGTTCCGGCAAAATTTTTCTTCTGCTTCTCTGCGGTCTTTGCAATGTTCTCATCGTTCTGGTTGTCAAGACACCACTCGATACCTCCTACGATATCACGGGACGCATAGAGCATTCCGGCAAATACCAGCTCTTTCACACCATTTGCATTGGCGCCCGGTGTGTTGAATACGACGATTCCCTTTTCTGCGCATTTGTCCAGCGGAATATTGTTGACACCGGCTCCGGCTCTTGCAACGGCAAGCAAATTGTCCGGAAGCTCCATCTCATGCATGGAAGCGCTGCGGACTAACGCTGCATCAGCGTCCTTTAAGTCCTCTACCTTCTGGTAATCCTCTGAAAAAAGATTCAGTCCAACGGCTGCAATTGGGTTTAAACAGTTATACTGATACATCAGGCATTCTCCTCCTCAAATTTCTTCATAAACGCAACTAATTTCTCTACGCCTTCCTTCGGCATTGCATTGTAGATAGATGCACGCATACCGCCTACGGTACGATGTCCCTTTAAGTTTACAAAACCTGCTGCCGTTGCTTCTTTGACGAATTTGGCATCGAGTTCTTCATTTCCGGTTACAAACGGTACATTCATCAAAGAACGGTCCTTTGGAACGACTGTTCCGTGGAACAACTTGCTCTGATCTAAGAAATCATAAAGGATTTTTGCCTTCTCCTCGTTGCGCTCTTTCATCACGGAAAGTCCGCCCATCTTCTTTAACCATTTGAACACCTTACCACAGATGTAGATTCCGTAAGCAGGCGGTGTATTGTAAAGAGAATCATTGTCTGCATGAGTCTTATATTTTAGCATGGTCGGTGTTCCCGGAAGCGTATCTTCCGTAATCAAATCTTCACGGATAATGACGATAACGACACCTGCCGGTCCGACATTCTTCTGTACGCCGCCGTAGATGACTCCGTATTTGCTCACATCAACCGGCTCGGATAAGAAACAGGAAGAAACGTCTGCCACTAACGTATGTCCCTTCGTATTCGGAAGTTCCTTATACTTGGTTCCATAAATGGTGTTATTTTCACAGATGTATACATAATCCAAATCTTCCGGAATATCCAAATCTGAGCAGTCCGGAATGTAGGAGAAGGTTTTATCCTCCGATGATGCCAATTTCACTGCTTCCCCGTAAATCTGCGCTTCCTGGTATGCTTTCTTTGCCCACTGTCCGGTCACGATGTAGCCTGCCTTGCGGTTTTTCATCAGGTTCATTGGAATCATGGCGAACTGCTGGGATGCTCCGCCCTGTAAAAACAATACCTTGTAATTGTCCGGAATATTCATCAGGTCTCTTAAATCCTGCTCTGCTTCTTTGATGATGTTATCATACACCTTTGAGCGGTGGCTCATCTCCATAACGGACATTCCGCTTCCTCTGTAGTCTAACATTTCATCTGCTGCTTCCTGTAATACCTCCTCCGGCAGAACTGCCGGACCTGCTGAAAAATTATACACTCTGCTCATGTTTCTTCCTCCTCTGATTTCCCTATTTACCCACTTCTTTTTATTTCAGATCCTCCGCTGTAAAAGAAGAACTGATTGCTGCTCCCGGTGCGACCATCGGCCATACCTTGTCATCGCAGTCAATGATACAGTCGATTAACACCGGTGTTTTTGCCTCTAATGCTTTTTGTAATGCAAGTGAAAATTCTTCTCTCGTGGTGGCACGATAGCCGGCTGCCCCCATTGCTTCCGCCAGCTTCACAAAATCCACCCCGTCATCGAGAACGGTTGCTGAATAACGTTTTTCATAGAAAAGGTCCTGCCACTGGCGCACCATACCCAATACGTGATTGTTTACAATGACCTCGATAAGCGGCAGTTTTTCACGCACCGCTGTGGCAATTTCATTCATGTTCATACGGAAGCATCCGTCTCCCGCAATGTTGATGACCTGTTTGCCGGGATTTGCCACCTGCGCTCCGATGGCTGCTCCCAATCCGTAACCCATGGTTCCAAGTCCACCGGATGTCAGAAGGGTTCTCGGCTTCGTATATTTAAAATACTGCGCCGCCCACATCTGATGCTGTCCTACTTCCGTCGTAATGATTGCTTCCCCATTTGTCGCACGGTAGATTTCCTCTACGATAAACGGACCGCTTAAGCCTTCTGCCGGATACTTTAACGGATATTTCACCTTGAAATCCATGACATGTGTAATCCAGTCTGTATGATTTTCCTGGGGAAGTTTTGTGTTGACGCGTGTTAAGATTTCCTTTAAATCACCGATGACACAGGCATCTACCGTAATATTCTTATTGATTTCTGCCGCATCCACATCAAACTGTAAAATATCTGCCTGACTTGCAAATTTCTTTGCATTGCCGAGTACACGGTCTGAAAATCTTACGCCGACAGCAATTAAAAGATCACACTCACTGACACCGAGATTGGATGCTTTTGTTCCATGCATTCCAAGCATTCCCACATATCGGTCATCGGTACCCGGAAATGCACCTTTACCCATTAACGTATCCGTTACCGGTGCGTCTACTTTTTCCACAAATTCCTTAAGTTCTTTATCCGCACCTGAGATCACAGCGCCGCCACCAACGAATACCATCGGTTTCTTGGCATTGCGCAGTACCTTGATTGCCTCATCAATAACAGCATCGTCAATATTTTCTGTGCTGCGTTCGATCTTTTCCGGAACTTTCGGCTCATATTCAGC